>Ga0114922_10007004_pt1 | contig 10321 bp, 5 predicted proteins | sample AartaG_FD_100975 | JGI IMG/M metagenome (GOLD analysis project Ga0114922, IMG submission 100975) | Deep subsurface microbial communities from Aarhus Bay to uncover new lineages of life (NeLLi) - Aarhus_00045 metaG | ecosystem: Environmental > Aquatic > Marine > Oceanic > Sediment | place: Aarhus...
CCACTGATACTGACCCATTCAGAGTGCCCCCACGAGGTCAGTGCGAGGCGCGATCTGCAGGGAATGGCATGCCCTTTCCAAGGATCGCAACGCTGCAATGGCCTCGTGGGGGCGCTCCCTTTGGGCGAGCCGGGAAGCGGTCATCCGCTGCGTTATGCCTCTTGGAAAGGGCGTGTCCATTCCCTGCGAGGCAAGCCTCGCCTAAAGCGCCTACTCCTGGTGCGCTAACCGCTGCCCGGCTCGCTGAATGGGTCAATATCAGTGGCGGGGTACACGAGCTCTCCTCTATCGACTATTCAGCATAACGTGCAATACGGAAACCGAGATCACTACGCGGCTCGCGGCTGTAATCCCGGTAGCTCAGACGCAACTCGGTGATATTACCGCGACGCCAGCTGGAATCACGCACCACGTGGTGCTCCCCGGACGCGGGTCCGGTAGGGTTTTTGACCAGCCGTTCTGCCTCGCCGGGGTAGATGGCATAAAAATCATGGCTCCATTCTGCCACGTTGCCGCCCAGATCGTAGAATCCCGCCGGGCTGGCCGCAAAGCTGCCCACCGCTGCGCTACCACGGTAACCGTCGTCATAACCGGGAACCACGTCCGCAAAGGTGTCACTGATTCGCGCATCGGCGAAATTACCCACCGCTGCTGTGGGCGGGTAGCTGCCCGCCCAGGGATAGCGTGCCGGTGATTGGCGGCCCAGCACCCGGGCAACATAGACCCACTCGGCTTCGCCGGGTAAGCGATAACCGGTGGTTGCGGGCCTCAACGCCACCATATGCCCGCCTTTTTCCCGGTAAGCCACGGGTAGTCCATCCTTCTGGCTGAGCCAGTTGCAGTAACGTGCCGCATCATCCCAACTCACCTTGACCACAGGCTGGTCAGCGCCATCAAGTGCCGCACCCTCTGCGGCACCTGAACTGTGCGAGGCGCGAAAAAGGCGGAACTGGCGGTTGGTCACCTCTTTTTCACTCAGATAGAACGGGCGTGTCAGCTGAACCAGACGGCGACTCTCGTTGGCCCGGCGTCCGGCCTCCCGGCGTGAGGCCCCCATACGAAAGGCAGCAGTCGGATGCACCAGCCGCATCACCTGACCGGCGGCGGTTGTCAGTGTGTCCGGCGTCGCATCCGCCTTTGCCTGTGCGGCGGTCTTGAGGTTCACGTCCAGGTTCTGGCTGACACCGGCACGCGGGTTTACTGTTACCCGCTGCGTCACGTAACCCGGCTTGCGGAACTCCAGGGTATGGGAGCGGGTAGTCAGACGCAGGCGACGGGTGGCCTCACCGGCCGGCTTGCCGTCCACTATCAGTCTGGCGTCGGCCGGTTGTGCGCTGATAAACAGCGTCGCGTATTGGGGCGGCAAGGTAACGGTCAGTTGCCGCTCCTCGTCGGGCATCAACGTCACACCTTCTGCCGTTGTTGTGTAACCCGGCTTACTCAGTTGCACATCATGCTCCTGAGCCGAGGAGAGCGCGAGGGTCACTGGTGTGGTGCCGTGGAACTCCCCATCCACACTGATACTGGCCCCGGGGGGAGTGCTCTGTAACACAAGCCGGCCATCGGCCGGTGGCAGCCTGATATCTTCCAGCAGCAGCGCCGATCCCGCTGTAATTCGCTGCTGCAGGGTCACAGCCTTGTGAGCTGCCATTGACAGGGTGATGGTGTGCGAGCCCTGCAGTATCTGTACATCCAGCGGTGTGTTCCCCAACGGCTCATCGTCCACCTTAACCAGGGCGCCTGGCGGCTGGCTGCTGATATGCACATCAGCCCAAGCGGGCCGCAAAATCAGCGCCAGATTCTGGGCCTTGCCCAGACCGGCAACATCGAGCCGGGTCTCTTCCGGCAGATAACGTTCGGTCTCGACGCGCAGCCGGTGCACGCCGCGATCTATCTCCACAACACCGCCGACGCTGCCGGCCAGCGGCTTATCATCGACGAACAAACGAAAAGGCACAACGGGATCAAGCTGTATACTCACCAGCCCCGGCAGTTCTTCCATCTGAAAACTGAATTCCTGAAATCCGCCCATGACGACGTCGAGCGGTTTCTGCAGCACCCGATAGCCCTCAAGCGTGGCCTGCAGCCGGTAATGCCCGGGCAGTGCCAGCAGTCGACCACCCAGAGATAGCGGCGGCGGGAAACCACTGATGGAGCGGCTTGCCGGCTCGGGCGTGATGCGCACGGCCATGGGGGTCGCCAGCAGCACAAAGGCGGCAACCAGAACCAGCACGGTGAACAGCACGGCAAACAAGCGCTTCAGCTTGCGATGAGAACGCCCGGACGGTGATGCTTCTGCCAGCGCAGGCAGATCCGCCGCCGTCGGCTCTGACAGTGGAGGTGGATCGTCCGGCGGCGCCAGTGGCGGCTGCGCAGAGCGTTGCCCCAGGCTGATAAATACCTGGTCGCCCTTGACACTCCAGTACAGCACAGCCTTACCCATCTGCACCTGGTCACCGGATTTCAACCAGGTCGAATCCGTCACCCGTTGGTGATTATGAAATAGCGGATACGAGGGATCGGCGGGCTGAAGGTAGGCGTGCCCGTCGGCGAGCGCAATATAGGCCATGACACTGTCGCCCGGCACATCCGGCAACAGCACATCGCTGCGCTCGGAGCCGCCAACCGTCAGCGGCATATCGGTGTCACCGGCGCGATGTTCACCGCGGGCATCCTGAATAAAAAAGACCCGACTCAAACCGGCTCCTCACAACGGATATCGACCGGCGGTGGTGGCTTGCCGGGCGAAACGATGAATACCCGCCGTACGTCACGATAACCCGGTCGTGACCCTACCGCGGTATACGTCCCCGGACGCAGGTCCAGCTGGTGATCGCGGAAACGACCAAATCGGCCGACATGGTAGATTACCACCTCGGTCTCGCCATCCGAGAAAAGCCTGACCGGCAAGGGCACACGCGCCTCTGCTACATGGCGCTTCAGCAAGCGTATTTTTTTCGCCAGCCGGGGTTCACCGGCAGGCGCTTCGCCGGCCGCCAGCAGCAGTTTTTCGGCATTGGCCAGGGGTTCGGGCGAAGAGATCCGGGCCGGATCGCCAAGGTAGTGGTCAAGCTGTTGGTGCAGCTGCAGCCGGTCCTTCACCCGCACCAGGCCGCTACGTGCAAATGCCGCGCTGGCATCCACCGCCAGCGCCTTCTGGTACAGGTCAGCAGCGGCCCGCCAGTTCTCTGATTCAGTGGCGTTGAGCGCCCGGCGGCGCAAGCTGGACAGCTGTGCCTGTTGACGTGCGGCTGCCAGCCGCTGACGCGCATCACCCACGGCACTGTCTTCAGGTTTCAGTCTGACCGCTTCCGCCAGCGCTTTGGCGGCATCGCTCAAACGGCCGCTATCGAGCGCAGCAAGCACCTGGCTCATGGCGGCACGAAAATGAAGTTCTGTGAGTTGTTCGGAAACCCTTTGCAGATTTACCGTGGCGGGCCGGTACTCACCGTCCAGCTGCGTCGCTTGTCGATAGGCTGCCTGGGCGGCTTCAAGATCCTCATTGCTCTCGGCACTTTTACCCGCCGCCATCTGCTCGAGGACTTCAACCCGCACCTGTGCCCGGCGCAAACCCTGGCTCGCTATTTCGTGACCGGGTTCGATGGCCAGCGCGCGTTCGAACTGAGTCTGCGCAGACTGAACGTCGTCGTTGCCCAATGCACGCTGCCCCAGATCAAGGGCTGCATCAAGCAGCAGGCCGCGCTTATCTTCCAGATTCTCAAGCTTGTGCAAAGCATCGCTATAGGCCTGTGCCGCATCAGCAAAGCGCCGCTCCCCGAACAGGCGATCGCCGGACGCCACCCTGACCGCAGCCTCGCTCCAAGCCGGTTCACCCCAGACCTCGGCATTCTCCAGCTCAAGTTTTGCCTGCAGCTGCAGGAACTGTTGCAGGGTTTGCTCGGCTTGTACCCGTGCGCTGCCAGCATCCTCAACAACAACCGGCCGTGCCGGGATCTGACCTTGTGCGAACGGGCGCTCCTGCAGTGTGGGCGTCGCGTATCTGGATACCAATTGCGGGAGCACGAAAATAACCACCAGACCCAGTAATATCACAGTGGCCAGTGCGATCCACAGCCACCGGTAACCGGCAGCGCTGGATGCATCACTAGCCATCGCGGCTCCCGGCGGACGCAACGGTGGCTGCACTCGGGACGTGTCCGAAGCTGTTCCAGCTTGCTCACCAGATCCCATGCTTGCTTCTCAGTTGTCGGCCCCAGTCAAACCGGTTTCTGATGCATAGATGCTTTTCAGCAGGGCGCGCCATTTGCTGTATTGCACCTCGGCGGAACCGGTCAGCTCGTGGGTTTCACCCTCGACTTCGACCACCAGTGGCCGTGTCTCTGCAGAAAATGATTCACCCAGCTCTGCGATGGCTTCGCGATGGATGGTGGTTTCCGAGTCCTTGTCAAAACCTGTCTTTATTGCATAAGCACCACCCACGATCATCACATTACGCAGGCCACCGGTTGAGGCGCGGGTACTGTTGCTACCGAGCGCTTCGATGGCGATGGCGCCGAGAATCGCAGCCGCACCCATCAATTTGCGGTTTCTCGCCTGGCGCTGGATTTCGCGCATCGCCACCAACTCCTCGACACGTGTCTCGCGCCACTGCTCATAGGGGTCTTGCATCTCGTGGTAGAAATTGTCGAAGTGGCCGTTCAGCGTATCGATAAGCAGAAAATCCCTGTCGCGTATGGCGTTCACACGCCGGTACATGGGATCATCCAGCGCCGGCAGACGCGTCACCGTAAACCGATCGCCATCACTGCGCTGGATATAGCCTGCAAAGGCATCGGGCGCCAGCTCAGCCGCGAAACGCAGTGCCGCGACCCGGCGCACGGTAAGGATATCTTCGGCTGCCAGCGTGCCCCGGTGCGCAGCCAGGTCGTTGGCAATCGCATTGTAGAGCGCCTGGAACACCTCCTGACCGGGTTGCCCGGCGCTCCGGTAGGCCTCCACGCTGACCTCGGCCTCGTAGGTCGAGCTGAACCACTCACGGCCCGAGGCATCCAGTGCAGTAATTGCAAGTTCGAGGTTTTCTCCATCCGAAACCACGATGCTACCCCGCACCAGCACCTCGCCACCCTCGGTACCCTGCGGCACCACCCGGACCGCGCCCCAGTAACCGGTTTTTTCCATGGTGTCGCGCAACTGCAGCGGCATATAGCGGGCTTCGGCCTCGCGGATTTCCTTCGACAGACCGCTGGCCTCTTCTTTATCATCAGGCAGGGCGCCGGAGTCAAACAGCTCGATCCATACATCGAGTAACTGGTCTTCAGAAATCTCGGTCTCGGACTTCTGCACCTGCTCATCGTTGTTGACGTTCTGGTGAGTAGCGATGCCACTGCATCCTGCCAGCAGGGTCAGCATCAGGGGAAAGAACAGCAGATTCCGCAACGCCATGACAGATCACCCCGCTTTACCGGGTCCCCTGCTTGTATTTTCGATACTCTTCCCAAAGCTTTTTCTTCAACTCGGGATTTGTCTCCTTCTCCGCCGCCTCACGCATCTGGCGCGCAACCAGATCGTCGTCGCTGCCATCGGGTATATCCGCCGGTTGCCCCCTGGCTCCGCGTTGACTCCCACCGCCACCCGCCGCACCGCTTGGCGGCTGGTCACCCGCACCGCGGCTCACCGGCGGGCCACCGGTATCCGCCTTGTCGCCACTTTCGCCGCCAGCACCCGTCTGGCCGCCTTCAGCGCCGCTATCACCCTCACCCTGCCCGTCGCCCTGGCCACTGCCGGCAGCGCTGCCACCACCAGCGCCAGACTTCGCTGCAGCCGCCTTCACCCGTTCCTGTTCACGCAGCAACATTTCGTCGAACTCACCCAGGCCCGCGTTGAGTTCGGCGTCCATCGTCGCCGTTCGCTCGGTACTGGTCTGCTCGCTGCGCTGATCGATGGGCGCCGGCCTGGCGACGCCCGACAGGCTGGCCAGGCACGGCGGCTCATCCAGCAGCCGCACGTCTGCCCGGGCCAGCATCAGGCAATCCTGGCTGACGCGCTCACGCAACCTGGCCAGGTAGTCGGCGTAATCGGCCGCCTCGATAGCCCCCAGTGTGCCCCGCTCTCGCTGCCGCTGGTAGTCGCGTTGCGCAGCGATCAGCACTTCATGATCCGCCTGCAAGCGATTCAGCAAGGCGTCCTGTCCGGCATCGGCCGCTAAGGCTGAAAACAGGGTCAATAGAGTCACAACTAATTTGGCAATGTACATTGAAAAAGTTCCACATTCCGCCCCGGAAACCGAAATGGCGGATATATGCTCAATAATACTTGTTAAGCTCAGCGTGTGCGACAAGGTGAAACAGGGAGAAATAAAGCAAGTCTAATTTAATCAACAAGTTAAGAATCTCAAGGAAAATTCAACCGGATATCACGGGTCGTCACCGGCATTTGATATGCCCTGCCGGCAGGTTCCCGTGCTGCCTTTTCATGTTGTCTGCGCCACCATGGTATAGTTTTTGAAGTCTTTGCGGCTTAAGGGGCGGCTGAAATAGAACCCCTGGAACAGGTGACATCCCTTGTCTTCGAGGAAAGTGAACTGATTGGCTGTTTCCACACCTTCCGCGACCACACTCAAACCCAGGTGTCTGGCCATGGAAATGATCGTTTCAACAATGACAGCATCGCTGGATTCTGTCTCGATATCCCGCACAAATTTGTCGTTGATCTTTAACTGATCCAGGGGCAATTGTTTCAGGTAAGCCAGCGATGAATAGCCGGTGCCGAAATCATCAATGGCAATGCGTATACCCAGCCGTTTGAGAGCGTTCATCTTGTCAATCGTGTCCTCGATATTCTCGATAACGATGCCCTCTGTCAGTTCGATCATCAGGTCTTTGGGATCAGTCCCCGTCTCCTCCAGTATCCGTATAACATCCTCAACAAAATCCGCCTGACGGAACTGCCGGGGACTGATGTTGACCGCAATGTGACTTATCGGACAGCCCTTGATGCACTCGCAGGTCTCTTTCAGTATCCATTCCCCGAGTTCAAGAATCAGACCGGTTTCCTCGGCGATCGGTATAAAGTCCGCCGGGAGGACCACCCCCTTGCCCGGGTGAAGCCAGCGCACCAACGCTTCAGCTCCCGTTAAATGCCCATGAGAGTCAAGCTGTGGCTGAAAATAGATTTCAAACTTTTTCTCCGCGATCGAGGCCCTGAGTTCTTTTTCCAGCAACAGTCTTTTATCCGCCGCCTCCTGCATGGCCGGATGGTAAAACGCGATAGTATTTCTGCCCTCTTCCTTGGCGCGATACATCGCGGTATCCGCCTGTTTCAATACATCCGCCGCCGTCTCATCTTTTTCCGGAAACAGGGTTATGCCGATACTGGAGGTAATGGTGTGTTCATGGCCGTGCAGGTGGTAGCCGCCACTGATTGCAAACTGAACCTTCTGCGCCACATTCAAGGCCTGTCGTATGGCTCGATCCCTGCTGGGATATTCGCCCGTTATCAGCACAACGAACTCGTCTCCACCCAGTCTCGCTGCTGTGTCTTCTTTTCTGAGCCCGGATCGCAGCCGCTCTGACAACTGGACGAGCAACTCATCTCCGATATGGTGCCCGAGTGAGTCATTGAGGGTCTTGAAATGATCCAGGTCGAGGAAAAGCAGGCTTCCATACAGCTGCTGACGCCTGACCACTTCCAGCTCATGCTGGATACCTTCCAGCAACAGGCGGCGATTCGGCAGTCCGGTCAAAGGGTCATAAAACGCAAGGCGACGAATCTGTTCATTGGATTTTATACGCTCCGCATTGGTGAGCACTTGCAGAAAGCGGTCGGCGATTTCCCCCGAGAATCGAATCTCATCGTCCTGCCAATCACGCTTCTCGCCAGTATGCTCAAAACAAACGATACCTCTTAGCTTTCCTCCTACACGTATCGGGCTATCCAGCAAGGATGTAACTCCATGCGCCTGTGCATAGTCTTTCAGTTCGCTTGTCCTGTGGTCCGCTAATATGTCAGAGACGGCAATAGATCGGTCTCTCTGCAAGGCTTCATAATAGACAGGGAGTTCCTGAATTCTCAGCGGCTCCACCGCCACATGCCGATCGGCATCTCTCTCGTAAAGATCCACCGCCTCAAAGTGATTCTGTTCATCATCGATGAGCCAGATGCTTGCCCGCGCTACATTGATGACCTCCGCGGCGGTCTTGTTTATCATTTTCGCCGCCCGACCAATGTCCCCCTGGAACAATGAGTCATGCAAGGAAAGCGTGACAATAGCGGCATGCTGCTGGTTGACCCGCGCCACCTGCAAATCTTTAACAGCCTGATCCGCCTTGCGCTTTTCTATTTCCTGACGCAGTTCCTCGGTACGTTCAATCACGCGATTCTCCAGTCTTTCATGGGCATCGCGGAGTTTGTTCTGTACCTCATACAGTTTCCGGCTGCGCCGGTTAAACCAGTACGCCAGTTCACCGAGTTCACTTTTGTCCGAGATCGCCAGCAGCTTATCTTCCGAATCTGTCGCTGCCGATAGCAGCTTGAGTTGCCCCGACATGTCGGTAACAGGTCTGATGAGTATGCGTCTCACCAGAAAAAGAACGGCGGCCAGGGAACCCAGCACGGCGAACACCGTATAGGAAGCCAGATTCCTGTAGATGACATCCGCTGCATCTGTCGCCCTGCTATAGGGCATTACAGTCACGATCTTCCAGTAGGTCTGCGGCATCTCAAACACAGCTGCAAAAGCCGGTTCGCCGAGCAGCAAGTCGTCATCGAGATGCAGTTGCTGAATTACATCTTCAGCCGGACCGGCGGCTTGCTGCATATCTGCAAGGACAGCCGTTATCAGTTGTGCTTCGTGTTGTTCAATCTGGTAGCTATCCTCTGCTATAGTCCTGGCAAGGTCTTCGCGGTATATTCCGGCTTCTGTAGCAGTGAAAACAAGCTGATCAATGACGTTTTGTACCGCCGCCGCAAGCGGCTCAAACGTTGGCTGTTTCGAAGCCAGTTCTCCAATACCGATAAACTCCTCGGTGCGCCTGCCTTGATCGTCGGTAGCGTATAATTTGGTCAGACTCTCGTCGGGGAAGGAGAGGAATTTGCCGTTGCGGTCCACCGCAAAAGCATAGCCACCAAAAGAGCGGGAAACCTCTTCGAGAAAAGCTTGCAGGCCCTCGAGCTTCAAATCGACGCTTGATACGCCATAAAACCGCTCGCCCCGGTACATTGGCACCGCGACAGTCACCATCGGTTGATAGGAATAGGGATCCATGTACGACTTGGACCAGAACGCCTCACCCTCCTCCAGGTGCCTGACCGGAACATACCACTCCTCATGGTGATAGCCGGGGCCTTTGGGGTCATTGTAATCATCGTAATATTGCAGCACCCCCTGGCTGTTCCGCCCCCAGAAAAAACTGCGGCGTTCGATCTTCGGATCATACTGGTAGGGCGCCGGCCACAGCCCGCCCCCGGCGATAAAGCTCTCCGTCCCTTCATAGTTCAAAACATGCTCGGTCAGTTTTTTGTTGAGCGCATCATCGGGTAGAAGTTGTTCCCCCAGATTGGCCAGCGCTGTCGCCAGCGACTCAGCCAGCGCGATACGACGACCCAGTTCTGAGACAATGTTTCTCCCCGCCAGAATAACCTGTTCGTGCGCCTGCTTTTCCAGCAGGGGTTTTCCAACGGTCGAGAGGACGCCGAAAATGGCGCTGAGAATAAGCAGGAAAAAGACGATAAAGAGCGCGGAAATCCGGAACTGGAGGCCATTCCAAAAATATTTCATCGGATGAGCTTATCACTTATAGCTAAGGAAATGGCAGCGAGCACGGGCGCTATGACAGCCGGACGGCACAGCCCCGTTCGGGGTTTGATTAAAAACAAGTGACAAATATTTGCTACGGTTTCCCATAGATATTATTACCATAGCTGGCGAACCATCACTAACCCTGCGCAAACCGTCGCCCCCTGATTTACTCTATTGCCACGTTTTAAACCAACTTCCTTGACGTCTTCCACACGATAATTTAATCCATTTCACCTGAAAAACGCTCTTTCCAGGCGGTAAGATTTCTGCTTGTGCCATACAGCTTATTTACACTGCATTGGTCGATGCGAACGATTGTGACAAAATGTAGAGCTTATTCGGAGATCTCCTGATATTGCACTCGACAACTTCACGTGGGCACACGAGCCTGGAGCATTGCTCTACATCATGGCTTGCGGGTCGGATGAAGCAAACTGCCACACTAGTGCTCTGTCCATATGATAACTACGGGTTCAGCGTCCCTGTGATGTTTCGCAGCAAGGCGCAGTGCGAAGGCAATGGCTATTCCCTTGTCGAGTACTGGAACGCAGCTGCGGGACACCA
>Ga0114922_10007005_pt1 | contig 10321 bp, 7 predicted proteins | sample AartaG_FD_100975 | JGI IMG/M metagenome (GOLD analysis project Ga0114922, IMG submission 100975) | Deep subsurface microbial communities from Aarhus Bay to uncover new lineages of life (NeLLi) - Aarhus_00045 metaG | ecosystem: Environmental > Aquatic > Marine > Oceanic > Sediment | place: Aarhus...
AAGGAATTCGAGGTCAGTCTACCGGCGGAGAGCGTAAGCCATGTTGGACCCACGTGACGCGAAGTACTGGATCGGCTGTGTCGACGATGATCGTCCGTTCCTCGAGTCGGCTGGCGAACTCATCGCTCGAGCGGTCGAGCAGCACCCGTTCGAGGTCCCGTGTGAGGTCGAGGTCGCGTCCGGCGCCGCCCAGTTCGGTGAGATCGCCGAGGAGATGACGGGGGAGGGCTCCGAACTCGCCCTTCTGATCACCGACCAGACGATGCCCGAGTGCACCGGGCTGGAGCTGATCGAGAGCGTAAAGCAAGACCACCCGGCCACTTCCTGCGTCCTGCTGACCGGATACGCCGGGCTCGAATCGGCCCGCTACGCCATCAACAACCGGCTGCTCGACCGGTACGTCTGCAAGCCGATCGAGGACATGAAACAGTTCTCGGAAATGATCGGGTCCGAGCTGGAACGGTTCCACCTCCGGCGGGTGGAGGCGATACAGGAAGCGGAGATCAAGAGACAGGCGGAGGAGCTTCGCCTGGCAAACGCCCGTCTGGGACGGATGAAGACGGTGGCGGAGTGCGTGGCGTATTTCTCGCGCGAACTCCGCACCCTGGACCTCGACGAGGTGCTCGACCTTGTGTGTGACAAAGTGCCCCCGCTGTTTGGGGCAAAAGGGTGCTTTCTATTCGTTCCGGACCGCAACAACCGGCTGGCGCTGTGGCGCCAGCGGCGTGTCAAGTGCCTGGCCCCCATCCCCCCGAGCGTGGACATCAACAAGGTGATGCGACGGGCGCTCGCCACGCGGCAGCCGGCGGTGTCGCTGCAACGCGACTGGTGCTCCGGCAGCCGGGATGAAGGCTGGGACGGATACGGGTGCGTCGTGATGCCGCTCAAGCTCAGCGCCCACGACCCCGCGTTCGTGGGCGATGAAAACGCCCCGCCGCCGGCCCTGCTCTGCCTGTGCGGCATTGATGACAGCGAGTCCCTGTCCAACGAAGATCTCGAGTACAAGGTCCTGCTGGTGAATGACATCCTGGGCGCCAATATCGCCAATGCGCTGGCCTACATCGAGACCGAACGCCTGGCGAGCGAAGACAGCCTGACAGGGGCCAAGACCCGCCGCGTGTTCGATGACCTGCTCCGCCGGGAGTGGGAACGATACCAGCGATACCAGTCGCCCTTCTGCATCGCCGTGATGGACGTCGATCACATGAAGCGGATCAACGACACGCAGGGGCACGCAGCAGGCGACGAAGTGCTTCGGAAGATCGCGGAGATTGCGAGCGGTCAGAGCCGCGAGTGCGACACGCTGGCCCGATTCGGCGGCGACGAGTTCTGTCTGCTGCTGCCCGAGACACCTCTGGAAGGGGCATGCACGGTGATGCAGCGGGTCAAGGACGTGATCGACGACACCCGTTTCTCGCTGATGAACACCGCCGCCAGCGTAAGCATCGGGATCTCCAGCGCGGCCGGCAAGCGGGCACCGGAAGAGGTTCTCGAGAGCGCCGACCGGGCGCTGTATGAGGCAAAGCGGGCCGGACGAGGCCGGCTCTGCGCCGAGGAAGGCTAGACGGCTGGGTGGCGCCTGGCCGGTTCCTCGGCTTTGTGGTTTGTGATTTGAGGGAGCAAGGGGATGCGATCGAAAATACTGGTCGTTGGGGCGAAGGGGGAACTTGGCAAGCGGTTGACGGGGCTGTTCGAGGCGGATGGACACGAGGTGCGTTGCGCGGTGCCGTCCGAGGCCGGGGAGCAAGTTGGCGCTCTTTGCGTGGCTTACTGGGAGGACCGCCAGAGCTGTCCCGTCGAATTCATACGCGACTACCAAGCCGGTCATCCGCGAAGCTACCTGATGTGTTGCTCGGCCCAGCAGGACCCGTGGGCGCGGTCATTCCTTCTGGACGCGGGGGTGACGCCCGACGTGGTCGTGACGGGCCTGTTTGCCGATGACGCCGTCCTGTCCGAGGCGAACCGGCTGCTTGCGTTCGAGCACAGTGACGATACCGAACATCTGGTGGTATGTGTGGACGATGACGACGGGTTCTTGTGGTCGCTCGAGCAATGCCTGCCGACCCGCCTGGCCTCGAAGACGCCGTTCGGGACGGCGTTCGAGTTCTTTGACGATCCAAAGCAAGCGATCAAGCTGCTGGCCGATTGCGGGCGCTCGGGGACCCCGGTGGCCATGGTCATCAGCGACGAGGTGATGCCGGAAATCAGCGGGGTGGAGCTGCTCAACCGTGCCAAGGAGCTCACGCCGTTCGCGGTGCGGGTGCTGCTGACCGGGCAAGCAGGGATGGCGGACATCGTCCAGGCAGTCAACAACAGGTCGCTAGACCACTACATCAGCAAGCCCATCGAGGACGTGGATCACATGACCCGGACGCTGGGGCACCTGCTCAACGAATACTACCTTGCCGGGAAGGCCAGGATGGACTCCTGGCAGGTCTACGAGCAGTATCAGTTCCTCAAGGGCCTGACCAAGGGGCAGACGCTGGAGGGCACGCTCCAGGCGGTGGTCGATTTCGTCGCCCACACGCTCAGTTCAGAGCGGGTCTCGGTGATGCTGTGTGAGAGTGATCAGCTCACCATCCGGGCGTCGCGCGGGGTGCCGGAGGACGTGGTGCGGTCTACTTCCGTCCCCGTCGGCTCCGGGATCGCGGGCCGGGTGTTCGAGACCGGCTGGCCGGTTTACGTGACCGATCGATCAGAGGCGGGGGGGGAATCGGCCGTCGACAGTCCGTACTCCGTGTTCGCATCCGTCCCGCTCCTGCTGGCACCGATGTCGGTGGCAGGGCAGCCGCTCGGCATCATCAACGTGACGAACCGGCTTGAAGACAAGCCGTTGACGCACCGGGAGATGATGTTCTTGTCGCACACCGCCGAGGCGGCCTCCATCGCCATCAGCAGTCACCAGGAGCGGCGGAGGAGGGAAGAAGCCAATTTCGCGACGGTGAAAAGCCTGGTGCTGGCGGTCGAGGCCAAGGACAAGTATACGCGGGGCCACTCCGAAAGGGTGGCGCTGCGTTCGGTTCAGGTGGCGAAGATCCTTGGGCTCCAGCCCGCGGAAATCGACGACCTCGAGCGGGGTGCGATCATGCACGACGTCGGGAAGATCGGCGTCCCCGAGAGCATTATTCACAAGCCGAGCAAGCTGACAGAGGACGAGTTCGAGCAGATCCGTCTTCATCCCGCTGTGGGGGAGCACATCGTCTCGCAACTGGCCTTCATGGCCGGCAGCCTGCACGCCATTCGAAGTCATCACGAGCGGCTCGACGGAGGCGGCTATCCTGACGGTCTGCGGGGTGATGAGGTGCCGCTGTTCGCGAGAATTGTCGGTGCGGCCGATGCCTACGACGCCATGACGTCCGAGCGCCCGTACCGGCGCCCCATGAGCCGGGCGGATGCAGTTGCCGAGCTGCAGCGTTGCTCCGGCACGCAGTTCGACCCGGACTGCGTGGCGGCGTTGGCACAGGTCGTACAGCACGAAGACCTGGGCGCTGTGGCGGCGGTGCCAGGCGCATCGTAGTACGTTACGCAGCCGGCGGCAGAATCCTCCGAGATTCTTTCCTCGGTCGCTCTTTTTTTCGCTTTTTTTCCAAAAAACTCCCTGTTCGCCCGCCTGTCTCCGAGCGTCGGCGCGGGTTGTTTCTCCGAAGCCGGGGCCGTGTTCGGGGCCGTTCTCTGTCCGCAGAATGTCCTAACATCGCGTTCCGGCCTACCGAAACTGTTCCGATAGAAGGAATTGGGCTTTCCGTAGATGGCGGGGACACCGCTCGCCGGTGCCCTCCCTCTACCTTGGAGGGGCGGAAGGTCCTATGTGGAAACGCTTTATGCCTGCGACGCGGCGGAAGCGCACTCCGCGCGGGCCGCACCCCGAGCACGGCCGGGGTGGCCGGTCTACGCGGATGGTCCCTGCCGGGACGTGGGCGTGTGAGAGGGGCGCGTGAGGAAGAAGCAGAAAAGAGTAATGATGATCGGCTTGGGGGTGTTGGCGGCCGTGCTCTGCGCTGTCAAGTTGGGGCCGATCTTGACGGGCGCCCCGCTCGTGGCGCCGCAGAAGAAGAAGAGCACATCGGGAAAGAAGACCACAAAAGGAAAGAGCAAAGCGAAGACAAAACGCGGCTCTCGCAGCAGCGGCCGGGCGCGCCGCCCTACCACACAGCGGCGAACGACGCGGAGGACACCCGGGCGAAAGACGGCCGGACCGCATAACGAGGCGGAGGAATGGCCTTTGGAGTCGGTCCATATCGATCTGAGCGCGACGGAGCGGCGGGCGCTGGTCTATCGTGCGGTTAGGCTCCGGAACCCGTTCTCGGCGGCCAAGTTCGAGGTGACCCGCGAGTCCGACGCACTGGTCAAGATGAAGGTGAACCTGCAGGGGATTGTGAGAACGGCCGGGCGGCGGCTGGCGATCATCGAGGGCCAGGTCTACGCCGAGGGTGAGAAGGTGGCCAAGGGCGTGACGCTGGTCAAGATCGATGCGACATCGGTGTTGCTGACCGATGGCAAGAACGAAACGCGGCTCTCCCTGAGCGATCACAGGCCCCGGATTGGGACACATTGATGTGAGGAAGGTGGCGCTCATACTCGGACTCCTGCTGCTGCCCGCGTCAGGTGGGCTGTGGGCCGCTGAAGTGGCGGCAGTCCGGGAGGCCGACAAGACCGCTGGGCCGAGGAACGGCGAGGAGAAGGTGTCTGTCTCGCTGGTCTCCGCCGACCTGAGGGCGGTCGTCACGGCACTCGCCAGAGCGCACAACATCAACCTGGTCGGCAGCGACAAGCTGAGCGGCAAGGTGACCCTCCACCTCAACAATGCCCCCGTGCTGCAAGCGCTGGAGATCATCCTGAAGAACGCCGGTTTCGTGCTGATGCCGAAGGAGAACGGCATCTACGAGATCATGACCACAGCCGAGTCGGCCAAGGTCCAGAAGGCGGGCGCGGTGCCCCGTGTCCAGATCTTTACGCTCAAATACGCGGACGTGGAGAAGGTCGCGAAGTTGCTGGTGCCGAACGCGATCCCCGAGGCGAAGAGCATCGCCAGCGACCCGGCGTCGAATCAGCTCATCATCGGCGGCACGGCGGAACAGTTCAAGAAGGTCGAGCAGATCATCGAGGCCGTCGACCGGCCGGTGCCCCAAGTGGTCATCCGCGCGAGGATCGTGGAGATATTCACCGACCGCGCCAACAGCGTGGGGGTGTCGATCGGCGCGCTGATGGAGTGCGACAAGGTCAGCGACGGCGGGGACGCTACGTTCGACATCGACCTGACCCAGTCGCCGGTGGCTGCGAGCACCTTCGCCTTCGGCCTGGTCACCCGGCTCCTCGACATCAAGCTCAACGCGCTGGCGCAGAAAGAGGTCGCCGAGGTGCTCTCGGCGCCCAAAGTGACCACCGGTCACGGCCGCAAGGCCGAGATCAAGGTGGTGAACCAGGTGCCGGTGATCACCCGGCAGACCCGGGTTGTGGATGGAGTGACGATCACCGACGAGACGGTGACCTTCAAGGAGACCGGCCTGACGCTCGTCGTCACGCCGCGAGTGCTGGCGGAGAACAAGGTCGAGATGGTCGTGGTGCCGTCCGTGCTCGAGCTGACCGGCTGGACCGACACCCAGCCTCCCGCGCCGATCATCGACACCCGCTCCGCCGAGACCACGGTCACCATCGAGGACGGCAAGTGGCTGGTCATCGGCGGCCTGATGCGATACAACGAGCGCAAGATGGTGCGCGGGCTCCCCGTACTCAAGGACCTGCCCGGGATCGGCTGGCTCTTCAGCACCACGTACACCATCCGTGAACAGAGCAACCTCGTCATTTTCGTCTCGGCCACGGTGCTGAATAACGAGAGGGCCCAGAAAGACACCGATAAGGAACTGTGGCGGATCCAGAAACATCGGAGACCGCATGATATGCACGGTGGCCCGTTTCCGCCGCCTGAGGACCCGGCGGACTTCCATCCCATTCCTCCTCAGGAGAACGGGCACGTGAGGGACCCGGAAGGGACGTAGATGCAGCAGTTCTCCTACGAAGCCATCACCGGCGACGGCCAGAAGAAGTCCGGCAGCATGTCCGGGGAGGACTCGGCGGCGGTGGTGGCCGTGCTGGCAACTCAGGGCTTCACGGCCACGTCGGTGACGGAGGAAAAGGCCGACGACGAGAAGGAGAAGCGCAAGAGCGGGAGCCCCGCCCCCGGCGCGACTATGTCCATCGCCGACAGAATCAAGGAAATGGACGCGGACGTGCCCGACGACCTCAGGAAGATCAAGATCAAGGCCGAGGATCTGATGATCTTCACCCGGCAGCTTGCGACTATGGTGGACGCGGGCCTGCCGATCGACATGGCACTGGAGACGCTCGCTGACCAGGCCAGATCGGACGTGTTCAAGATCGTCCTGTTCTCGATGCTCGGCGAGATCCGCGGCGGGAACCGCATCTCGGAAGCCGTCAAGAAGTTTCCCCGCATCTTTCCCGACATCTACGTGAGCATGGTGCGCGCGGCCGAGGCCAGCGGCCAGTTGGGAACGATCCTGAACCAGCTCGCGGGATACATGGAGGCGGCCGCCAAGATCAAGCAGAAGGTCAAGGCGGCCATGACGTATCCGGTGATCGCAACGTGCATGATCTCCGTGGTCGCCGGCATTCTGATCCTCGTCGTGGTGCCGCAGTTCGCCAAGATGTTCGAATTGGTCAAAGGGGATCTGCCGCTGCCGACCGTGATCGTGCTGGCATTGAGCAATTTCATGCGCGGCCACTTCATGATCTTCATGCTGATCGTGGTGTCGGTGATCGTCTCGTTCGTCATGATCCGCAGGACGAAGAAGGGGGCCTTCTGCTTCGACGCGTTCAAGCTGAAGGTGCCTGTTTTCGGGCCGCTGTTCAGCCAGGTTGCCGTGGCGAAGTTCGCGCGGACGTTGAGCACGCTGCTGTCGAGCGGCGTGCCCATTCTGGACGCGCTCCAGATCGTCGAGCGGGCGGCGGGCAACGCGGTGATCGCCCAGGCCGTCCACGAATCGATCGCCAGCGTGAGCGGCGGTTCCGGCCTCGCCGAGGTGTTCGAGAAGAAGCCGGTGTTTCCGCCCATGCTGATCAAGATGATCTCAGTCGGCGAGAAGACCGGGCAGCTCGATAACCTGTTGGGGAAGCTGGCGGACTTCTACGACGAGCGCGTCAACGCGGCCGTCGAGGGCCTGACCGCGATGATCGAGCCCCTCCTCATCGGCGTGCTGGGCGTTGTGGTGGGCGGGATCGTCATCGCCATTTTCTTCCCGATGATCAAGATCACCCAATCGATGGGCGGATAGAGTTGGAGTAATCTGCACGATGGCGAAGGAAGAAACGAATCCGGGCGTGGAGGCGGAGGCGGGGGCCGCCATGCTCAGAGCCTCCCGGCGGCTGGCGCGGCTGCTGGCCGACGCGGAAGTGCTCGGCGACGACGAACTCCTCTCCATCCAAGAGCAGCACCCGGACGAGTTCCTCGGCGACATCCTGGTGCGCGAGGGAATCCTGCCGGAGGGCTACCTTCACGGCCTGCTGATCCGGAGCCTGTTCGTCCCGTGGATCGCCGTGGATTGCTGCACGATGTCGCCCGAGCTGCGCGGGTTGCTCTCTGAGCGGCTCTGCCGTCGTCGTCGCCTCGTCCCGATCAGCCGGGCGAGGGACTTTCTGACCGTCGCGTGCGTGAATCCGCTCGATGAAGAGGCGCTGAACAAGGTGCGCGACGTGACGGGGATGAAGGTGCGGCCGCTGCTTTGCTCGGCGCAGGAATTGGAGGCGTTCATGAAGGTCGCCTTCAGCAAGCCCGCTGAGGAAGAATCGGGAACGGACGACGACGAGGCGGGTGCGGAGAGCGAAGGAGACGCCGGCATGGCCGCTGCCACGGCGGAGCTGGTGGAGCAGTTCTCGGACGAGGACGCCGAGGGCGCGGTCAGTAAAGTCAAGCCGGCAGACGGCCAGGAGACCGAGGAAGGAAGGGTCGACGCCGGCGTGGCGGCCGCAGCGGCGGAGTTGGCGGGGCAGCTTTCGGCTCAGATGGAGTCCGATCCAAGGGGCGCGGCGGCCGGAACCACGCCGGCTGAAGCGAACGACGGGCGTCCAGGTGGGGAGCAAGAGGACGAGGAGCCAGCGTGAGCGTTTCCAGGGGTACCCTATGAAGACCACGACGGCACGCGGCCGACTGAGGCGGGTTCTCTACGGGGGAACGTACCTCGACGAGAACCAGGTCAAAGAGCTCATCGAAACGCAGCAAGAGATGGGCGGCTCGCTGTACGAGAGCCTGCGCAAGCAGGAGAACCTCTCGCCGGTGGACCGTGTCGCGTTCTTGTGTGACATCTTCGCACATCTCGTCTATCTCGACGTCAGCGGCTACCGGAGCCCGACCGGCATGCTTACCCTGGTAAGCCGCAAGCTCGCCGAGAAGCACCGGCTCCTGCCCGTCGCCCGGATGGAAGGCACCCTCACCGTCGCGATGTCCAACCCGCTGGACTTGGCGGCCCTCGACGAGATCAGCAAGCACACCGACTGCGACGTCCTGGTGGTGGTCTCGACCGACGAGCAGATCAAGACCGCAATCGAGCAGAACTACCAGCAGCTCGAGGCCGAAGAGCAGGCCAAGTTCAGACTGACCGAGCACGCCGCTTCGGAAGAAGAGATGCAGGCGGCCGTCGAACAGGCCAAGCGGGGTGCCGGCGCAGGCAAGCACGCTCAGGGGGAAGATGAAGAGAACGTCGTCCACCTGGTCGAACTGGTGTTGAACAACGCGATCCATCGCGACGCCAGCGACATTCACCTCGAGCCCTACGAGAAGTCGTTCCGCCTCCGCTACCGGCAGGACGGCCGGCTCATCCCCGTGCTCCAGGGCGAGAGCAGCGTCTACTCTCCCGTGGTGTCGCGCATCAAGATCATGGCCAACCTCGACATCGCCGAGCACCGTATCCCGCAGGACGGCCGCATGAAGCTCACGTTCGAGGGCCGCGACATCGACTTCCGCGTCTCGGTCCTGCCCACCCAGCACGGCGAGAAGGTCGTGATGCGTATCCTGGATAAGGGCGGGCTGAAGCTCGACTTCACCGACATGGGGTTTGAGCCGGAAGCCCGCGACATGTTCCTCGAGGCCATTCACAAGCCCAACGGCATCTGCCTGGTCACCGGGCCCACCGGGTCCGGCAAGAGCACCACCCTCTATTCTGCTCTCAACAACCTGAACGTGGACGACACGAACCTGGTCACGCTGGAGGACCCGGTTGAGTACAACATCTTCGGAATCAACCAGGTCCAGTGCAACGCCAAGGTCGGTCTGACGTTCGCCAGCGGCTTGCGCTCCATCCTGCGCCAGGACCCCGACGTCATCATGGTCGGCGAGATTCGTGACCAGGAGACGGCGGACATCGCGATCAAGTGCGCCCTGACCGGCCACCTGGTGCTGAGCACCCTCCACACCAACGACGCGCCCGGCGCCGTGTCCCGTCTCCTGGACATGGGGATCGAGCCCTTCATGCTGGCCGCCTCGCTCAACCTGTGCCAGGCCCAGCGACTGGTAAGGCGGGTCTGCGGGCGATGCAAGAAACCGGTCAAGATCCCACAGACGGCTCTCGACAGATACCGCGACGACCTGCCCGAGGGCACCGACGAGAAGGCCCGCATGTACCAGGGCGCCGGCTGCAAGCACTGCGGGGGAACCGGCTACAAGGGCAGAACGTCGGTCGTCGAGATGATGCCGGTGTCGCCGGAACTCAAGGAGATGATTGCCGAGGGCGCCACCATCGCGGATATCCGGAAGAAGGCCCTCGAGCAAGGCATGATCACCCTGCTTCAGAACGGACTGCGCAAAGCGCTGGCCGGGATCACCTCCCTGGAGGAGGTGATCCGCGTCACTTCCGCGTGACGCGGCAGATTTCGCGGGACCTGTTCCTCCCCTCAGATGTCGGTCTTGGCCGCGGCCTTGTGCCACGGCTTCACGGTGATGGCGATGCCCGTCCAATGCCTCAGGAAATCGCTCCGGGAGCATATCGACCGCCCACGCGCCGGATCCGCCAGGAGCACCGTATCCGCCCGGACTTGCACGACCACGACGCAGTGTGTCGCCGCGCCCGCCCGCCTGAGTTGCGCCAGGAACGGAGGGCGCAGGATATCGAGTTCATCGTGCCGGATTCGTTCAATGACCGCGCGCTGGCCCCGGGATCGGAGAACGATGTTGAGACCGCGGCACAGCTCCAGCGCGGTGACGCCCTGGGCGGGCCGGAGCAGGCACAGGTTGGCCATCTCACCTTCGCTGACCTCGGCGTCGGCGAGCTTCAGCATCATCACGGCAGCCGCCGGACCGCACGAGTAACTGGTG
>Ga0114922_10007008_pt1 | contig 10318 bp, 7 predicted proteins | sample AartaG_FD_100975 | JGI IMG/M metagenome (GOLD analysis project Ga0114922, IMG submission 100975) | Deep subsurface microbial communities from Aarhus Bay to uncover new lineages of life (NeLLi) - Aarhus_00045 metaG | ecosystem: Environmental > Aquatic > Marine > Oceanic > Sediment | place: Aarhus...
AGCAGCCACGTGTAGGATTGGGGCGAAGTACGATCCACCAGGTAAACCAGCCCCCCCCATCCCAGCAGGGCTACCAGCGCTGCCAGGATGTTCCCACCTCGTCCGCTCATTCGTACCTCATTGTCTTTTTTCTATACAGTCTATAGGGGTAATTATACCGCAAAAGTGCAAGAGAGACAACCTTGCGTTTGGGAGCGTTACGCATTCCCTAACTCCATGTCCCAACAGTGTAACGCTCGCCAAAGACACTCTAATCCTCGCTAGATGCCCCCCCTGCTAACCAAATTGAGCCATAGGGCAATTGCATTTGGAATATCGGGTCGATCTTGGAAGGCTTCTCGGTTTCCCACGCTCCCTCCAGACACTTGTACCTGTGCACAAGCACAGGTGTCGCCAGATCCGGAGGCTGGCCTTCCCAAGGGCATGGATCTGGCGATCCAGGCCGAGCGAGAGAGATAAATGCAATCGCCCTGAATTGAGCCAAGAAGTTCTTGACATTTTCTCATAAATCGGGTAAGATAGTATTGAAATACCATCTTGATACTGGCCACACTTGCAGTCTCAAATGGGACTTCTTTTCTACATCTCTGTATAGTTGCCTCTGTCACCTGGTTTGACGAAGGCAAGCTGACAGTTACCACGCGTGTGTCCTCTGTGGAGGTGAGAGTCCACAGTAGACGGCGATTCTTCACCTGGACATCCGCCCCATTTGATGAACATACGAATACAAGGAGGAAAAAATGGAAAGGTCAACTGCTCAAGCTCCGTTTCTGCGCCTCTTCTTGATCGTACTTCTTCTCGCTGTCGGCTCTATGTCAGTATCGATCGACCCGGCATCGGGCTTGGATAACTCTGGCAACCCAGCGTCCGGCACGTGGAAGGTGTATCTGCCGCTTGTCTTTCGCTGGGCAGTTTTGGACGAGCCCGGTGATCCTGTTGAGCCTAGTGAGCCCGATGTGCCTGATGAGCCTGATGAGCCTGTTGAGCCTGTTGAGCCTGTTGAGCCTGTTGAGCCTGGTGAGCCTGGTGAACCAGAAGAGCCCGTCAACCTCGGATTTATCACCGACTCAGATGGTCAGCCAGTGAGGCGGATCGGAGTGAGCGGGGGGGGCTCCGATGAGGTTGTGCTGGTGGTCGTCAAATTGGCCGATGCGCCTGTGACTACATACCAGGGGGGCATCGCCGGCTTGTCCTCCACAAAGCCGCAGGAAGACCAGCCTTTGGACGTCGAATCATCGGCGGCAAAAGCCTATGCCACCTACCTGGCTCAACAGCGTACCGCTTTCGAGACACAGTTGGCGTCTGCCATCCCCGATGCTGTCGTGCTCCACGAGTTTAAGGGAGTGGTTTTGCAGGGGATGGCTGTATCGCTTCGTCGTGACGAAATTGCCTCGCTGCGACAGCAGCCAGGAGTCACGGAGGTTACGGTCGCCCGAGAGTACCGCCCCCTCCTGGAGTTCAGTCTACCCTTGATCGACGCCTTCGCTCTGTGGGATCAATTGGGTGGGCCAGGCAATGCGGGGGCCGGACAGCGGATCGCCATCATAGACACCGGAATTGACATCGAACATCCATTCTTTGACGACATTGGTTTCAGCGCACCTCCGGGCTTTCCCAGGGGCGATCCGGGCTTTACCAACAACAAGGTCATTGTGGCTCGGGCCTACTTTACGGGTATCGAAAACCCCTGTGGGGCGGGCAATCCCATTACGCCTTTGGATTTCCATGGCCACGGCACCCATCTGGCCGGCATAGCTGCAGGGAACTATAACACTCCGGCTTCGGGGACGATGGATGGCTCGCTGAGCGGTGTCGCTCCCCGCGCCTACCTGATGAGCTACAACGTCTTTCCCTGTGGGATCGGCGGGGCGAGTGATATTGACGTCATTGCCGCTATTGAGGACGCGGTCGCCGATGGGGCCAGTGTGGTCAACTTGAGTCTCGGAAACATGTTTGCCGGCCGCGTAGAAGACGATCCTCTGGTACAGGCTATTGAGAACGCCAGCGCTGCGAACGTCCTCTTTTCCATAGCTGCTGGTAACGAGGGCGACGCTGCCGAGACAGTGGGCTCGCCGGGCATAGCCCCCAGCGCTATCACGGTGGGAGCAAGCACCACCGAGGCTAGGTTCGGCAATGCCATCCACGTGACAGACCCTGCTCCAATTCCCGCCGGCTTGCTTGACATCTTTGCTCTACAAGGCACAGGCCCGTCCTTGACGAGCGACCTCAACGCGGTCTATACCAGTGTAGGCCAGGCCTTCGGAGATCCTACGGCTTGCAATACCATCCCTGGAAGCCTGGCTGGCCAGATAGCTTTGATCGCCAGGGGTGGCTGCAAGTTCAGTGAAAAAGTCAACTATGCTGCAGCCGCCGGCGCCGCCGCGGCAGTGATCTATAATCACCTGCCAGGCGAAGAGCCCTTGGTCATGCCTGGCCTTGAGGGCACGACGATTCCCTCAATGATGGTTGGCAACTGTGCAGGTCTCAATCTGGAGAACTGGTACGAACTCTATCCAGGGATGGCGGAGATGGAAATAGAAGCTACGCCTTCCTGGTTCGGCAGGTTACCCGATGCCGTGGCCGGCTTCAGTTCCCGGGGGCCCAACCCCAACTGGGCCATCAAACCCGAACTGGTGGCGCCGGGGGGGGACGTCCTGTCCTCCACCCAGGACGACCCTCTCGGAGGCTGCTGCACCGATCCATCGGGCTTTGCCAGGCTCAGCGGCACCAGCCTGTCGTCAGCGCACGTGGCCGGGGCAACAGCGCTTGTGAGACAGCTCTGGCCGGGGCTGTCGGTAGAATCAACAAAGTCAACCCTGATGGTCGCCGCCAAGACGCCGGTCTGGCAACACGATGGCTTTGCTCCTCCTCAGGCTCAGGTCATGGATCGGGGAGCAGGACGAGTCAATCTCAGCTTGAATACGGAAGAGGGGCCGATTCGAGTCTATCCTCCCAGTCACAGCTTCGGCTCTCACAACGTCGGTAATGGGTCTGTCGTCCTCCAGCATGAGTTTACCCTCATGCAAGGCTCGGGCAGCCGGACCTGGGACCTGGTTGTCGTTCAGACCGTTGGGCATCCCAATCTGCAGGCGGCAGTTTCCCCGTCTACGTTGTACGTCGGCCCACCGCAGACTTTCACCCTCCAGGTGCAAGCCAACGCCGGCGTTCCGCCAGGGGAGTACGAGGGCTTTGTCAGGTTGGCCAGCGGCACTCAAAGGCTACACGTCCCTTACTGGATCAGAATTGTCAACGCACCGATCCCTCTCGGCGACATACTCCTCGTGGATGATGACCGAGACAGCGAGGAATGGTCGGCCCCGCCACCGTTTGACTGCTCCGCTAACTATATCAGTGCCCTGAACAATCTGGGCAAGAGCTACACCTATTGGGATACACTGGTGAATGGCACACCCACCAAAGCCGACATGGATCGTGCCGCCGCGGTGATCTGGTTCACCTGCCGGGACTTCTCCAGTGATCTTAATTTCCTCACCACAGTTGAGGGCACCGAGGCGACCGAGTTGCTGAACTACCTGGAGGATGGCGGGCGGCTGTTCGTCACGGGGCAGGATATTGCTTACGGCTCGACCGGTTCCGTGATCGAAGGCCTGGGCGCCAGCTATTGTCAAGATTCCGTCTTTCCGGTGGCTGCACCGCCTACACCCAGCGTAGGAGGAGCCGTCACCCCCTCTGCCGAGCCCATCGCTGGCGGGATGCAGTTCGACATCGCTATAGGCGGAGATGGAACAGGCTTTCCCTACCTCATAGATGAGCTTGAGTTGTTGGGGGATAATGCCTCACCTGTCCTGTTCGCCCTCCCACCCAACGAAGCCCTCTGCCAGGGCATCGTCGGTGTAAAAAACGCCTCCGAACCCACCCTGGAGGCACCCCAGGAATACCTCGGGCGCAGCGTATATCTTTCCTTCGACTTTGATGACATCAATAACGACACCGGTTTCAACACTCGAGGGGAGTTGATGCAGAATATTCTCGATTGGCTGGAGGACCAAGTCTCCGTCATTGCTCGTTGTGCCGTAGATGGACGGACCGTGGACTGCGTTGCCACTCTCAGTTCAAGTGTTGGGGCCACGCCAGCGGAATTTCGTTGGGACCTGGGCGATGGCACAATACTTTCCACGGGTCCCGCTCCTTCAGTCGTCCACAACTACAGCACCCCTGGCACGTTCACCATCCGGGTGGAAGCGGCGGATAGCTGGGGGCACAAGGCGCTTGATGATATTACGGTTACAGTGCCATGATCAAAGGAGCAAGGAGGGGTCGCTATGTCAATTCAAGTTGGCCTGACCTTGATCGCTGAAAATGATCCCGAATATTTAGCACGCCAGCTTCGCAGAGAGCTTCTCAATTTGCCTGTCGAAGACGCCAAGTTTGCTACTTGTGAGCAAGCTATTGGCGTAAGAAGTGCTGCCATTGATTGGACTCGACTCTTTGTGACTTTGGCGGCCTCGGGGGGCGTCCTCAGCACACTCATTACAGCAGTGCAGGCTTGGCTGGCGCACCGACAGAAGAGCAAGGTCGTCGTTGAGATTGATGGGAACAAACTGGAGCTTACCGGTAGCACTGATGCGGAACGTCAAAGGCTGATAGAGCTTTGGCTGAGACAACATGAACCCAGAATTCTTCTCAAGTAGTGACTTCCCCTTTCCCGCTTCCAGAACTGACAAAATCAAGGGGGAAAGAACCCAAAACCAGCCGTAACGCCTCTGGTTTAGGCGACTGGAGTGACGTTTTTGGCTCAAAGTGACCAGTAAGACCTCTTCTCGGTTTCATGAACAACAAGCAATAAGGTGACAGCAATGGTTCTCTTCAGAGATTCTCAGCAGCAAATCCAGAGGGGGTTGATGACCGAAGAGATCCTGGGCGAGGGCAATCGTTACGCAATCTTAGTCGGCATCAATGACTATGAAGATGACACGTTCGTGTCGTTAAAATACGCCGTCAACGACGCTCGCCAAATGGCCAACCTCCTGGTTTGTACGAAGAGAACTGGTTTCAAGAAGAGTCATATTAGGTTGCTGACGAGCGACAGCAAAGACACGGAGCAGCAGCCGAGACGCAACAACTTGATCAAGGAAGTGTGCTATGTCACAGAGTTCGCTAGCCGCGACGATCTCATTCTTTTTCACTTTGCTGGTCATGGTGAAGTGCGGGGTGACGTTGCCTATTTGCTACCCCAAGATGTGAGCAGTACGGACATAGCTGAGACGGCTGTGTCGCTGGAGTGGCTAAAGGACACGCTAAAACAGTCGAAAGCGCGGGCAAAGGTGTTATTCTTAGATGCCTGTCACGCTGGGGTGCGACGGACCCGATCACTCAGCAGGGGACTGACGGGTGACGTTGTTAAGCATGTTTTCACTGAGGCAGAGGGCTTCAGTGTTCTGTCTTCCTGTAAGCAGGATCAGTTCGCCCACGAATGGGACAAAAAGCAACACGGTGTCTTTACGCACTTCATCTTGGAGGGTCTAGATGGTGCCGCCGACTGGAGCTCCAAGGGTTTCGTCACTGTATCTGATCTTAACCGCCATGTTGTTAGTAAAGTAAAAGAATGGGCCCGCAAGCACAGACGACAGCAGGAACCTACCGTCGAGCAAAGTGGAATGGGTGACATTCCACTGGCACTGCGCCGCAGGATTATCAACTTCAAAGCCTTGCAAGACTGGCTCTCTTTAAGACTTCCCCACTGGCGCGACATACTCTGGGCCCTGACTGCCAACAAGAAGCTATTAGCTCTGACAACGTTGCTGTTAACACTGATCACATTGATGGTGTTCCTGAATGTGACCCTTGTGATCCCCAGGGCTGACGATCTGGTTGGGCCAGCCGTCGTGGGTATTGCTCCAACCCGCACGCCCACACCCACGCCAATGACCACCTCCCCGCCGCGGTCAATGACCAGGTTTACACCTAGACCAACAGCTACACCCACGACCCCAGTCACAGAATCCCCTACGCCGACTACTACGGCTTCACCGAGTCCGACAGGGCCACCAATAATTCGTCTCGAACCTCCCGAACTACAGGAGCAGGAGAAATGCGGGGCTGCCGAGATCTATCGCTTTGGTCTGGGCATCTACAACGACTCCTCCTTTGCAGCCAAAGGGCTTATGCTCGGTGTGAGTCTTAGTGAGGACGTTGACCGGGTCAAGAGAGCAAGTTATGCTATATTCGAGGAGCTCGTCAAGAGACCAAATCAGGCGCTCACTCTGAATGAGAAGGACCAATGGTTCTCCCTGGATCACATTCCGGCGTGGGACAGTCTGTACATTGAATTTGAGATCGCCGTAGATGGTGATGAAGCAGCATCTGTAACGCTGCATGCGGGTGTCGCATTAGCGGAACTTGAGGAAAAGCCCATTCGACGACAGGTGTCTTTTCGCATCGTACACTGTCGTTCTGAAGGTTTTGTACTGCCATCCATCACGCCCATAACGCTTACACCTCCACCAACCCCCACTCACACACTAACGACTTCTTCGCCGACGCCGCTGACGGACACACCCAGCCCCACACCAAAAGCAGCGACGCCGACGAAGCCGCCTCCCACGTGGACGCCGGAGCCAGCGCCGACATGGAGGCTGACGTTGACTCCAACGCCCACCGACATGCCGACCATCACCCTAGCGCCTACCGACACACCGACCATCACGCCAACACCTACCGACACACCGACCATCACGCCAACACCTACCGACACACCGACCATCACGCCAACACCTACTGATACGCCGACCATCACCCCAACGCCCACCGATACACCGACCATCACCCCAACGTCCACCGACACACCGACCCCAACATGGACGCCAACACCGACAGATACCCCTTGTCCGCTGACGGTCCAGGTATCTATAGGTGAACCCGAGTGCATCTCTGCCAAGATCGTACGAGTACAAATCACTCTTAATGCGTCATGTGGGCTGCCACCGTATACCTGCCGGGGTCAACAGTTCACACATACCTACCATTTCACACACACCTATGCGGCGGGCCAATCCGATCGAATGTGTGTCGAAGTTAGCTCGTCTGATGATCAACTCTGGTGGAACGACATAGACTTGCCAGCAAAGTCGTGCCCATAATCATCGGGAAATCTCATTGCTCACGTTGCCAATAGTGCTCCATAGGCGAAAGAGTATGAATAACGCACCTTCATCCACAGATGTTAGCAAAAGTCGCTTCGTTGCCGAAGATCTGGTGAGCCAGACAATTGGCGAAAGGTACGCCATCCGCGAGTTGATCGCCCGAGGCGGAACGAGCTTCATCTACAAGGCCCTAGACAAGGAATTGGGGCGCTTGGTTGCCCTCAAGGTTAGATTGTCGCCCAGAACCGCCATGTCACCCTTCGACGAGGAGAACATCCGACGTCTCAAGCGCGAGGGCAAGGGCCTGGCCCAGATGAAGCACCCTAACATCGTTCCCCTCTTTGATGCAGGCCTTGACGAAGATACACTGCCCCACTATGACATCTACTATATGGCCATGGAGCTTATGGAGGGCGAGACGCTAGAGAAGCGGCTGAAGAACGTGGAAGCCCACGGCAAACGCATGGCTTGGCGCGAAGTCCTAGCGATTATACAGGGTGTGGCCACGGCGTTAGACTACGCTCATGAACACAAGTTCCAATTCGTCCACCGCGACGTCAAGCCCAGCAACATCATGTTAGTCGACGACAAGGCTTATCTCTTCGACTTTGGGTTGCTGAAAGCTCTGAGCTTTCCGACCACCACTGTCGAGAGGAAGACTTTTGCCGATTTTAAGAAATTCACTATCGATGGCATGGCTATGGGAACTCCTGCCTATTGGTCTCCCGAGCAGATTAAGGGAATCGAGATCGACAGTCGAACAGACGTCTACAGCCTGGGTGGCGTGCTGTACTGCATGCTCACAGATCAGTTGCCTTACGAAGACGATCCATTTGGCCTCGCGCACTTGCACGAGCCATCACCCAGGCCTAGCAGCGTTGACCGTGCCTTATTCGCCTTTGACTCCATAGTCGCTCGAGCTATGGCGAAAGATCCAGGTGACCGTTACCAATCGGCGGGGGAATTGGCACAGGCGCTGGAAGCGGCTCTCATGCTCACACCCGATTCTGCCAGGGGAACTGAGTTAGCCACGGCCCAAGACATCGTCAGGAGGATTCCCCGGTGGCTTGGCGGGCTGCTGGTGATCCTGGTAGCGATTGCGCTGATGCTCTTTGGGGTTCGATACTTCAACTGGTTACAGCCGCCCACGAGTCTTCCGTTGGGATGGCAATCATCTACCACAGGCGTGTTCATGGAAGTCAAAGACGATGATGACTATTTGGTGACCATTACCGAGGACAACACTTCTTACACCATCTTCAGAGAAGGTGAGCAGCTAGAAAATCCCAATATCTCGCTGGAGGGGGAACTAAGGTCCGGCCCTTGGGAGACAGCTTACGGACTGGTATTCCAGTACGCAGGCGATTCCAACTACTATGCATTTGCCGTCACGGGTCTCGGCCAGGTTGGCATCTGGCAGCGTAAAGTTGCCCGCTGGATCGCGCTAACGCCAGCAGACCAAACTTGGGCAAGCCGGAAATACATCCATACAGATAGACCCAACCGGCTCGAGGTCACGATCGAGCACGGCGAAGCCCGGGGATGGGTCAACAACCAACCGGTATTCGAGATAGAGTTAGAGGAAACCCGACCAAGCCACGTCGGCTTCTTCATTTCGACCTCAAGAGAGGCTAAAGAGCCGGAAGCAACAATCCGCTTTGCCAATTTTACCGTTAGAAGGTGATTGCTTCATTCCCCCCGCTTTACTTTTTTCGCCTCCCCGTGTAGCAGGTCCGAGGGAATCCGCCCCCACATCACCTGGACGCAGATGTGCGCGTTGGGCTGCCCTGGGCCAGGCCGTCCGCCAGTTCGTGGCAGCGCGGTTCGATTGGGCGAGGATCGTGCCGGGGTTGGAGGCGGTGTATAGCACCCCGAACCCACGGCGTGAGAGCGAGGCGTTGGAGTCAGGACGAGGTTGATGGTTGATCAGTTGCGGAGAAGGGACATAGAAAGCGCGCTGTTCGAGGAGTAGCGGTTGGCGAGGGCGCTCGATGGCTGGCGTTCTTGATCGACCTCACTCAACTCGCCAAAGAGCAGAGCGACCAGGACTATGGTTCATCTTCTGGTCGAGTCAAGTTTACACTCCTCGAACCCTCGAGAAAACCATCGAGATTACTGGTGGCCCGGCCCCCTCTGTCAACGAATAGCAAACGAATAAACGAATGAGATCTGCCGTCAAAACCTATTCGTTTATTCGTTGCTCCATTCGTTGACAGGATGAAAGTGTCAAATAAATTGTGAACCATCCCCTTAGAGCCTATCCGAAAGCTGAAACAGAAGAAGCCTGACCATAAGCCAGGCCGCTTCGCTTTCAGGACCCCGATATCAGGCCTGCCTGAATTCCTCCCAATCCAGGTCTAACTACCGGACGATGTGGCGTATCGTACCGATTTTGAGATCCTTATTGCCCCGGTCGGGAACAGGAGCAAAGCCACTGGTGGCCGTGTACTACTTGCGATGCGAGCCCCCGCTCCGGCGACGGATTTCCTCACAGCCGAGCTCGCGTAACTTCCGGGCGACTTGCGGTATTTCACGTCACCTCCACCACGATTAATGTCCTCTGTCCAGATGGGGACACCCGGTGTGGTGATCAGAGGATGCAGTGCCGGTGGCAGCGGCCTGCCCAGGTCCTCGTGGAGTTCGATCAGCGCCGCCAGCGCATCGGCCACGTGAGCTTGCACCTCGTCAAGGGCATCGGCTGCGGTGTACATAACTTCGGGCTCGCATTAACCTCGCTTTCAGCACGAACTTGATTTTTGCTTGACAATATTGCACTAATAGGTTAAAATACCGGAGGGTGTTCAGAGTACTTGTTGTACTTGGTTGTGTGCGCATGACTGCCTTCATGGTCTCCTGCACCCTTTTGCTCAATCAACAAAATGACCAAGGCTCATGTCTAGAACTGGTGCCGAGAATGTGGTATAATCTCGGCCATGGACTTTCCAATTGTAAACCTATTGGACGATGATTGGAGGGACGACGTGGATGAGTTAGTGAGCAGACTGAACCAATTGGACGCCAAGATCCATCACATTCAGGAGCGTCTTTGACGTCGCTGGCAAAGAGCAGGAGGTTGCCCGCCTGGAGAAGGTCGCCTCGGCGCCCAATTTCTGGGACGACTCGCAAAAAGCCCAGCAGACGATGCAAAGGCTGTCGGCCTTGCGGGAAGAAGTAGAGCTGTGGGGTTCGCTGGCGGCCAGGGTTACAGATAGCCT
>Ga0114922_10007009_pt1 | contig 10316 bp, 4 predicted proteins | sample AartaG_FD_100975 | JGI IMG/M metagenome (GOLD analysis project Ga0114922, IMG submission 100975) | Deep subsurface microbial communities from Aarhus Bay to uncover new lineages of life (NeLLi) - Aarhus_00045 metaG | ecosystem: Environmental > Aquatic > Marine > Oceanic > Sediment | place: Aarhus...
CCACTCATACCAAGCCGCAACAGCCTCGTCCCATTCCTCTTTTGTAAAAGCAGGCCTCTTCCTGCGCTTTGAGTTAAGTTGAATGAGCAGAAAGGTTATCACTACGAGCAGGATGACTATAAGGGCTTCCGTACTAGACCACCCACGCCAGAACTCCTCAACAGAGATGGCGCGATCGTTTATATTCATATTTAATTCCCCTGACCTAATTCAGCTTTACGAACAAATTATTCTAACTGAAGTCCTGGTTGTTCTTCGAGGGGAGTTTGCGGTTCATCGTTTTCTCCCTTCACATTGAACAACCCAAAATACTTTGCAATCAGTATACGTTGTCAAGAATAAAAAGTCAATTACCGCCCCAAGAAACCGCCCCAAGAAACGAAAGTCAATGCCCAGTGAGCACGGGTTTACATAACACCCCAAAAGTTAATGGACAAGATGCTAACACATCACAGCAACACAACACGCAGAGACCACCCAGGATTCCTTCCGGATCATCCCCTCCCAAACTTACCAAATACCATTAGATTTTCCACGCCCCTATCCAATAATTCTATGATTCACAAAGCCGCCGTTTGCACGCTTGCAAACTATGTTGTGCTACTTGCCGATGACAAAGAAACCTTACGCCGGCACTTATCGGTCGGCGCTTGTGTCCTCGGGTCAAGGCTCGGGGGCTCGGATAATTGTCATTAACCGGGTAATTGTCATTACCTTATAATGGTCATTAGCCAACTAATGAATTTAATAATAACTTGCCAGAATTTATCCTGAGCTAAGCGAAGGACCTGCCTTGCCCATCGTCCACGGTCGGGAGCGGCTCGTATTCTGTAAGGACACGCGAGTAAGCTCGACGCCCCGTCCCCGCATCGCTCAGTCACCATCAGTCGCTCCGTCTCCGGTCACTTACCCCACCTTGATCTGATCATCCTGTATGTGCGCATGGCGGCTTTCCAGGAGCTCTCCACAACCGAAAACGCCGATCCCGACACCACTACCGCGATGTCCGCCGCCCTCGAAACCAACGCAGCCAGAGCCGAAAGCGCCTATCGCAAGACGCTCCAGGATTTCATTGGGGCAGAGTCCACCTCTGCCACCGCGCGTTGGGATATGGACAGGTACGATCGTAATTATTAATATTTTGTTCCCACTCCAGCGTGGGGTTGGGAAAGAACCCCCCTGTACTCCTCACTTCCAGCTGGCACCTAAGAATCTAAGGCAATTTCATTATTCGAAGAGCAGATAACATATCAGACAAGAAATTATGCAAATATTTTTGGGTAGGTCTATAAAAAACGACGTTTGTCACTATGGATTTATCTCTAATTATGCTATAATAAAACTTGATTAATTGCTTTATTTTTATCCCTTATCTTTACTCATGTAATTGATACGTGTAACATCGCAGGGAACTCTGCCAGCGGAGAATTTGGGGGAATTCCGCTGCTTCGTATGCTCTTGTATCTGAGAATACTTATGAGTACGGATTTGGAGGATAAATCGTGAAGAAGAAACCCATCTTCATTACTTTGTTGATTACTATAATTGCATTATCAGGTCTCATCTCTGTATCGGCGAGTGAAGGTCAACCACCAGAACCGGGAGATTTTCCCCGTGATCGCGTTATGCCTGTCACTCAAAATCTTGGGTGGAATTCCGGAGAAAGTAATGATCGATTTACTTCAACGGGAGATGGTGAGGTGAGTCTTGAACGATTCTCTTCAATGCAATATCCAGGTAACAGAAGTCTAAAACCTGCTATTCCTGTTGGTGAACCGGGTCTGAGCTTCCGTTACGTGCAGACCTTTGGTATTTCTGAAGAAGGTTACCTGACAGATGGTGATCACCTAAACGCGCCCAGCGGATTGCACATCGATGGCAGCAATAACCTATACGTGGTTGAGGATCATGGCTACCGTTTACTGCGCTATAACGCTTCGGGGAACAACACACTATCCATAGGTTTAGCCAGTTTCTGCCAGGAGAGCAACAATCCCACTGGCTTCTGCACGCCCCACGACGTGGCACTGGACAGCGGGGGCAATATCTGGGTTGCCACCGGTCACCGGGTGGTGAAGTTTAATTCTAGCGGCGTCTTTCAAATGCAGCTGCCAGCACTCGATTCGAATGGAAACTGGTGGTCTGGAAATGATAACACCCACTTCCGTCACGCAGCCGGAATCGCTTTTGATAACACCAACAACCGTATGTTTGTTGCCGATCGCAATAATCACCGCGTGCAGGTATACACCTTCAGTGGTGGCAGTCCGGTTTACAGCGCTACGATAGGAGAAACAGGCGTCTCAGGAAGCGACAACAGCCACTTCAACTCGCCTAGTCGCTTGGCGGTCGACAGCTCAGGTCGATTATATGTGGTAGATAGATACAATTCACGCATTATGCGCTGTTCCTTAAGCGGCACATGGTCCTGTTCTCCCTTCGGTACAGGCATGGGTACGATTTACCCGCGCGGCATCGACGTCGACAACTCTGATTGGGTTTATATTTTTGAATCCTGTAATAAACGGGTGATCAAATGCAGTTCTTCGACTCAAGCTTGTTCCGACCTGATCACTTCAAACATCCTTTATTCAGAAGATGTTGCCGTGGATTCGGGTGGAAATATTTATACGGGTGCTTATGGTCACAGTGTTATCCGTAAATATAACAGCAGCGGAACATTGATCGGCGATCCTTACATTGGTACCTGGCATATGTCCTATTTTACGGATGGTTCTCACATATTTTCACCCTGGGCGTTGGCGGTGGCTGAGGACGGCAGCTTGTACGTTCCTGAAACCTTTGGTTACCGGCTCCTCAAACTCAATGCTTCAGGTGTGCAGCAGTGGGCTATCGGCGATCCGGGTGGCTGGGGTGACGAGAATGATAAATTCAGTTCGTTGGAAGGCGGTCTCGCGATTGCCAATAACGGCAAGATCCTTGTACCCGATTCAGGCAACGACCGTATCCAGATCTTTAACCCAGATAGCTCATTGGACTCAACTTTTGGAAGCTACGGTACAGGTAATAACCAATTCAAAGACCCCGGAGGTATAGCTGTTAGCCCGTTAAATGGGGATATCTTCGTGGCGGATTGGGATAATCACCGCATCCAGGTTTATGACAGTAACTTTACCTGGCAAACGCAGCTGGGGTTAACGGGCACAAGTGGCTCCAGTTCCACACACTTCAATCATCCCGTCGATGTCACAGTGGATAAAGATGGGGATATTTATGTGGCTGATTATTACAACTACCGCGTCCAGAAATGTTCTCTCAACGGAGGTGGGTATTCCTGCACCACGTTTGCGGGAGTGACCGGCACGATCGATGACTACGGAAGTTTCGATTACCTGATGCCCATAAGCGTGGCTGTCGATGGGGAGAATCGGGTCTACGTGGCTGATGACTGGAATAACCGGGTACAGGTATTTGATCCGAGTGGAGCTTATCTCACTTCTATAGGTGGTAGCTGGAGTTCAGATTCGGGTGAATTTCGCTTCCCGGTTGGGATTGATATCGATAAAGATGGAAATGTCTACGTCAGCGACTTGCGGAATAACCGGGTACAGAAATTCGCCCCCGGCGTGCCTGGATGGTTGCAGTCGAACATCAATGGTTTTGGCACTCCTAATAACAGAGCTGTTTATAGTCTCGAATCGTTTAATAATGAGCTCTATGCCGGTACAGGAAACTGGGATTTCGGAGCCCAGTTGTGGAAAATGAACAGCAGTGGTACATGGTCATCGGTGATGACGGGTGGATTTGGAAAAACCGTAAATGGGAGCATCGCTGGTCTAATTGAGTACAACGGCAAATTATATGCTGGCACCGGTTCGGATGATATAAATGGTGGTGAGATTTGGCGAAGTGATAATGGTTCGAGCTGGACCAATGTTGTCTCATCTGGGTTTGGTGATCCCACCAATGGAGAGGTCTTGGTATTTGAAATCTTTAAGGACATGTTATATGCTGGAACCTGGAGCTATACCAATTCGCATGGAACAGAAATCTGGCGCAGTAATACTGGTAATGCAGGTTCCTGGACCAGGGTAGTTCAAAATGGTTTTAATATGGACACATACAATACGGGTGTTCAAACCTTTGCAGTTTACGATAATTACCTGTATGCCGGTACCGGCAATTTCAATACAGGAGGCGAGGTCTGGCGCACAAGTAATGGGACATCCTGGAATCAGGTTAATACCGATGGCTTCGGAGACCAGTATAATCGCCGAATTGTCTTAGAGCCCTTCGGTATTTACCTATATGCTGGCACCTATAATTATAGTAACAGCGATAACCCGGGATGTGAATTGTGGCGCTGCCAGGTTTGCGATGGTTCAGATTGGTCACAAGTGCCTATCGCCAAAGGATTTGGTGATACCGAGAACCGCTGGATCCAGGCAATGACAGTTTATGAAAATAAACTGTATGCATTCACAATGAATTATACGACTGGCACGGAAGTCTGGTATTCATCCGATGGTTTGAATTGGAATCAAGGTAATCCTGATGGATTTGGTGATAGCAGCAACGCATACGTAATCGATGATGGAGCATTAGTACACAATAATAAGTTGTATGTTGGGACAAGAAATTTCGCACATGGGGGTGAAATCTGGATGATTCCCGAATTAATATATTTGCCGTTGATTAGCCGATAGAAAAAGAAGCAAAAAATTTAAGCGGGGCTGTGATGGTGCAGCTCCGCTTTTTCATTAATCCTACCTTGAATGTGAAATTTCCCTCGGATCCAAACAAACACATGCAATCCCCATTAATAATCAAAACCCCCAGATAAAGCTTGGGATCGAGTTCGGTGAATACCTGGTTTTTATTATGGAATTCATCTGAGGTGGGGGCCGGGATTCCCACGTGAGCGCGTCAGCGGGGGCAGATTATACCCACCTGTCGCTGCTTTCGCTGAGCGGCGCAGCCGCTCAGCCCTGCATCCTCTATGTGCGCTTAGCTTAGCATTAGTACCGCTCAGCCGGCTTTCTAGGAGCTCTCCACAACCGAAAACGCGGACCCCGACACCACCACCCGGATGTCTTCCACCCTCGAAACCAACGCCGCCAGAGCCGAAAGTGCTTATCGTCAGACCCTGCAGGTTTTCATTGCGGCAGAGTCAACCTCAGCCACCGCCCGCTGGGATATGGACAGGTACGATAGGGTTTACTAAAAGCCGGTAAATGCTAAACAACCGGTTATGCCATCCCCCAAGAGAAGCGACCATATTTGATTGTATAATATGGATAAAGTGGAGATAATACATTATAGAATTTTGCTGATTAACCCGTTAGATGGCTAAAAATTTCTGATAACAGGCCCCTGCGATGGGAGCGATATGAACAAATATGGTCTATCGAGAAACATTCCTATCCCAATAAAACATTCAATTAGACAGGATTGTGGTTTTGGGTGTGTTCTATGTGGAAACGCCATTTTCCAATATGAACATATTGACCCTGAATTTGCTGATGCAAAAGAACATGATCCAGAGAAAATTGCATTATTATGTGGATCATGTCACGATAAAGTAACCCGTGGCATCTGGTCAAAGCAGATGGTAAAGAAGGCAAGAACAAATCCAATTTGTAAACAGCAAGGATTTTCCATTTTTTCGTTAGATATTTCTAATGCTGAGTTTTTCATAGAAATTGGTCAAACAAAATTCAAAAATTTACAAACAATAATTGAAATTGATAACCAGCAAATCCTTGGTATTAAATTTCCGGAAGAGCCAAATGTACCGCCTAGAATTTCAGCGAAGTTTTTTGATAGAGACAATGTTGAAATTGCTGCAATAGAAGAAAATGAGTGGAAGGGCTCTGTTGACGCATTCGATATTGAAACAGTCGGTAAAAAGATAACAATCCGAAATGCGAAAAAGAATGTTGACCTAGTGATCGGTTTAGAACCACCTAATCTATTAAGAATAGAATCTCTCAATTTGCAGTATAACAACACGAAGATTATTGGTAGTGCCATAGATGGTTTCGAGGTTAATTTACCCGATACAAGCGTTAAAATACCATCTGTACCTACAGTTATTCAGAAAGCCCCGTTTTGGCTGTCAATTAGGGATGGGAAAATTAATTTAGGTTCTGATAAAGTAGCAAAATTTTTTGGGCGTAGTGGTAAAGAATCAGAACTTCCTGGTCATATTCAAATTAATGATGCTCACGTTGAAACTACAACAGCTGAAGAAGAAGGAATTCCCCCAAGACCTGGAGCTAAACCTGACGCGAAGATCATGAAAGTTAAAACTACAGGAGCAGGGAAGGGAATTACTATTGATATTCAGTTGCCCGGTGAAAAGGATTCCAAATAATATTGAAGTTAGTAGTGTAAAAGATTATAGCCATCTAACACCATTCCGAGCAGACCACACTTCGTTCGGGAGGTACCCGGCGCGATTTGCAAAATCTGGTTACAAATAAAGCAGCGTCAGGAGCAAAAACGTGAGGCTGCTCAACTCCCCGTTGTGCGGCTGGAGGAACGAAATGCCTTTTGATAAAAAAGAACGAACAAAAGCCCTATTATGGTCTGATCGCCATTGCTGTTTATGCAAGAAAGCTTGTGGTGTAAACATTGAAGTGCATCACTTAGTGCCAGAAAGTGATGATGGAAGGAATGATTTAGATAATGCAATTCCGTTATGCTTTGATTGCCACAGTCAAGTCATGAGTTATAACGTGCACCATCCCCGTGGAACGAAGTATAAAATTGACGAACTAAAGATTCGTCGAGAGCAAGTTTATGAGGAATTTACTCGATATCTGGTCCCACCAGTCGAATGTCAAATTACTCAGAAAGTACCAGGAGAAAACGAACGCAAATTCCCAGATGTTGGGTTTATACTGAAGCATCTTGGAAATTCACTCCCTGTTAGAGTTCGAGTAGTTGTTGAATCATTTTTGGCAAACAAAAGTATAGCAATTCCCTCAGATTATTATTCAGGTAAAAAACTTTGGAATCTAAACCCGCGGTTCATGTTCTCCGGTCATTTTGAAATACCGGAACACCTAATCCCTGAGAAAACAAAAGTTGAGTTACAAGTAAAGGTATCAATAGTAGACCAATACGAACGTGAACATTTTCATTTGCCTGTTGGGTTTGTTTATGTTCAAGATGGCAATTATTGGTATGCAGAACCTTAAGCCGCACAACCCTGTATGCAAGGGAATGGGGTACGCCCTGGAGTAAGTAGTCCGTTTTCTCGAGATTGACTTCGGGTTAAGCCGTGTAAGGGTAGAAAACGCCCCACCCCCCGCAGTGCTCAGTCACCGTCGGTCGCTCCGTCTCCCTCGCTTGCACTAGCGCCTCCCTTGATCTTCTCCATCGCTGGTATTCTTTACACAACCGGGCATGTCATGCCTCTATGAAGCACTTATGAAGTGTTCAATTTTTGGGGTCCACTACAATACTCAATGAGGTTATAAGCCCGAGAGTAGAAAGGTAATTATTTATGAGAGTGGATGTGAACGCGAATTTACACGAATTGGGTAGAAAGAATAAGGTAAGGGTTAATTAGAGGAAGATATAGAAGACAATTATGGGGTAATGAAAGGATTTGGGTTAGATAATGTGCAGATCGAGAATGTTTATTTAACATCGCGATCGACAATCAGATTCGACTATTAAGCACACATTCACATAAAATAATGCACCATCACCCAGTTAAGCATTCCTTTTTCTGAATTTTTCCGTGAAGCAATAATTATCAAAGGTGGCGGTTAAGTAAACCAAACGTTTTGGTTTACTACTCACAATTCTGATGTTAAGTGTTATAGCACTCTACTCAAATGTTCCTTATGGCTGAGCTTCCATACTATTAATTATCTCTTGGGCAGCATATATTAATTCATCAGCTTGCGCCTCAGTCAGCTTTTTTCCCCTTTGTGCTTCAACAGCGTTTATGAAGGCGTTCAACTGTTTTTCCGCGGCGTGATCGTTTTCCTCGTTTTCGTCAACGAGAATCTTGATTGCATTTTCAAGTTTCGAACTTAAACTATTCGCGATCCCACTAGGCAACTCCATATCATTTACCACAGAAATCAACACCTGTATAGCCTCTTCCGAAGAGGTGTGTGGTGGTTGAGCTCCATATTCGTATGAGCCTCGATCACACACCGAATCGCGCAGATACCCGCGCTGATCTGTTACAGGACAGTCGACACTATCACCAGTATCAATTGCTGGACTACCAAGTTGTAAGGCATGGGTGAATGATAAACCACCATTATCTTGAAGTGGACCTAGCATTGGATCCACATTATTCTGGTCATTTGGACCAAAATAACTGCATGTTGTATCGTCGCTAATGTTATATCCATCAGAGGCAACATTATATCCGGTACAATTTGAAGGATTATATGAAACAATTGAATTCTTTACTGTAAAGGAGCCATTACTTGCGAAATAAATAGCGCCTTTATTTAAATTGTTGCTAACAGTGGAATTTTGCAAATAAGTAGTCCCGTTAAAGTGATATATCCCGCTTCCTCGATATCCTGCTCGATTATTACTGATAGTGGTGTTAATAACTGAGGCTGAATTCTGGTGAAAGTATATTCCTCCACCAACGGAAGCGTTATTGTTAATAATAGATGAATTTCTTAGAGTCAATGGAGCCATATTAAACACCCCTCCACCTGCAAAACCATAAACGCCATTTGCTGAATTCGTGGTTACTGTTGAGTCAATTATCTCCACACCACCTCCACCCAAGAATAAAGCCCCTCCATCTGCGTAATTTCCGTTAACTTCATTACCTCTAAATATAGTATTCACTATGAGTATAGTACCAGGAGGATAGTTAAAAATTCCCCCTCCATAAGCACTATGAGCATCAATGGAATTATTCGCTACCAAGCTGTCGACGATTGTTAAATCACCACTGTTGTAGATCCCTGCACCATATCCATTTGCGTATGAGCTTGCATGATTATCTAATATTGAACAATTTATTATTGAAAGGATTCCCCCAGAATTATTGATGCCTGCCCCACTTTCAATATTTCCTCCTTTTGAAATGGTTAAATCCTGAATTTCCACAACACTGTTATCGTTATAAAAGATACTTGTAATACTATTTCCATCGATTATTGATAAATCTTCACCTGCTCCGATTATAGACATGTCGACTTCTAATAGAAATACTGAAGGTATCGAGATCAAATATACTCCTTCAGGAATATAAATACTATTGACACCAGTAGAGCCAATACAATGATCTACGTCTGTAGTGTTGTTAACAGCTGCGACGGCTTCTCGAATTGAACAATCGCCATCGTTGTTTAACTCGTCTTCGGTTGTGTTTACTTCTATGATTTCTCCTTGTTGAGTGTATACAGCTGCCGAAACCGACTTTAAATGATTCCTTCCGTGGTTTGCAAAAACCAGAATAAATGTGAATAACAAAACAGATAGGGAAATTCCAACTTTTCGAAAGTGGTGCAATTCTTTGGTCATCTTTTTCTCCTCCACGCTGATGCACTCTAATTTCTCTTTAATTATAGCATACCCGTCAAGACCTTAATTAGTGTCTTTGTCATTGGTGTAAATTCGTAAATGCTTCCTTGTTTATGTTATTAGTCAATGCAACCAAAAAAAAGAGATTGCGTTACAGCTTTTCTGTAAATTTAATTAGTCATCATCCTTGTCGTACCCCGCAATCTTGAATCATTCAGCCGTGGTGTCGTTCCCTCCGCTGCGCTCCCTCTCCTCCCTCGCTTGCGTCAGCGCCTCCCTCTGCTCTCGCCGCCACCGTTGCGAACATCTCAGCGGGTCGACATGCCCACCCGCCCCTCGTTTCGCAGTGTCTTCTTCCAGATGTCACTCTTCCTGTCTCGCACTCTTACGAGCATTTGTTATGTAACTGGTCTGCGGCTCTTCTTGCGGTCGCGGCAGCACCAGCCACACCGCTGCGCTCCGCCCTCTTTGCATCGCCTGCATGCTGCATCGCAGTATGCCCGGGTGGGCGTAGCATCTCCCCCCCGGATCCCCCCCTCTGTGTCCGGTTAGGGCTGTGCCCTTGCGGTCGCAGCCGCTTCGGGCTTCGCCCGTCTGATCCCACCCACCCCGATTGGTTAGATTTTTACTATTACTATTTCAACAGTCTGAAATGTTGTACGTCATGACCACCAAGAGCCGGCCTAATATTTTCGCTTTGGAAAACTGACAAGATACTGAGTTTGTGATTTGAGATAAACACGGTTAAAATAGATCAGTGTTTATAAAAATACGTTACCAACTGCTCCAGCTCAGTTCTATTCAATTAGCCATCCTAACCATTTGGGCGCTGATGA
>Ga0114922_10007010_pt1 | contig 10312 bp, 9 predicted proteins | sample AartaG_FD_100975 | JGI IMG/M metagenome (GOLD analysis project Ga0114922, IMG submission 100975) | Deep subsurface microbial communities from Aarhus Bay to uncover new lineages of life (NeLLi) - Aarhus_00045 metaG | ecosystem: Environmental > Aquatic > Marine > Oceanic > Sediment | place: Aarhus...
AAGGATTGGCCCTATTCATTCTCTAAAGGAGGATTTCAGATATATGAGTCTGAAGACAAAAATGAGAGGTTGACCTTAGGGGGAAGTGTGCTTTTCAGATATGCTTACTGGAACTGGTTTGGAACAAATAAAGGTACTAATACAAATAATGACTATAGTTTTGGTTTTCAGAGAACTCGCTTGAACCTGAAATATACTTTAGAAAATATGGAGATTTTCTTTCAGCCGCAATATGTCCATATGTTTGGTTTGCCCGACGATGCGGTTTCAGATGTGACCGGCCCTTTTGGAATGGGTGGATTGTATTATCTTCATAATCCGGAAGAGAATCCCTATGATTTTGGTGTTCACCAGGCTTACGTTCATTGGAGTGACCTTTTTGACATAAAACTGTTTTTTAAGGGAGGCAGATTCGAATATAGTGACGGTCTTGAAGTGCAGGATAAAAAAGATGGGGAAAAATTCAATATTCTGAAGAACATGCGTATTGGAGACAGGATGATAAGTCCTTTCGGTTGGTCAGCGTTTGGCAGAAGTTTTGATGGAACTTTGGCTGGATGGGATGATGATAAGTTTAATTTGACCACTTCGTTTTTCTATCCCACTCAGGGCGGTTGGGAACAGGATATTGACGAAACTATCAACGACATTGACATTATTACTACCACATTAACAGCTAAAAAGGGTGTGTTGCTTCCCGATACTGAATTCGCTGCGTTTTTCTACAACTACGACGACAAGAGAGATTGTACTCACCGGCCTGATAACGAAAGCCGCTCTTGTTCTCATGCTGATATAGATATACAGATGTATGGAGGACATATTTTGGGTATATATGACTGGGGCCCGGGTCAGGTGGATACGCTGTTATGGGGAGGTGCACAAACCGGTGACTGGTATGACAGAGATCATGATGCTTACGCAATTGCCGGTGAAATCGGCTACCAATTTACAAAGATGCCATGGAAACCCTGGTTTAGAACAGGATATTTCATAGGTTCGGGCGACAGCAATCCGGCTGATGGCGACCATGAAACCTTTTTTCAGATGGCTCCCGGAACGAGAAAATACCAGTTATACCCCTATTATGACCTCGAAAACAATAGAGATTTTTTTGTGCAACTGATTACAAAACCCGGCAAAAAACTTACTGCAAGGATGGATTACCATATTGTTCAATTGGATGAAACGGCAGACAGATGGTATATGGGCACCGGTCCAACACAGAAAAGGGGCGGAGTTTCCGGTTATATTCCCCGACCTTCCGGAGGTCATGAGGCATTGTCCCAGGAGTTTAGCATTATGTTGAGTTACGCACTGAACCCATCCTTTAGCCTCTCAGCTTTCTACAGCCACGTATGGGGCGAAGGTGTAGTTAAGAATGTATATGAAAAAGATAATGAAGCTGATTATTTTTCTTTGCAGATACAGTACAAATTTTAATTTGAAAAGGAGATTCACATGTCGGATAAACCAAACAACAGTCTCCGAAATGAACTTACCACACAATATATTCTGCGTTGGTTCTCTCCCCGGTGGTTTATATTTGTGATGGGTACAGGGGCATTAGCTAATATATATCAACTTATTGCAGGTAAACCAGAAGGCTTTCTTCATAATCTGGCAGTTTTATTTCTGGCACTTGCAGTCGCAGTTTTTTTCACAGCTATGGTTTTTCTGGTCATTAGGTTTAAAGTGGGCATGGATTGTATTTTGAAGGAATGGAGGCATGCAAGCCTGATACAGTTTTATTCAACCGTTTCCATCGCAGCAGCTGTATGTGCTACCGGTTTGTTCAATGTTCCTATTTCATTTGCTTCGAAAGTGTTTGTCCATAATTTAGCTTCCGTATTCTGGTGGATATCTCTTGTGGTAGGGATATTTTTTATTTTCTTTACGCCCTTTAAGGTAACCAGCGGTAATCACGCTCAGCCGCGAAGGGTTTTAGGTTTTTGGTTTTTGCCTCCGGTCGGTCTTTTTGTTTTAGTTTTCGCAGGTAATTTCTGGGCATTACATATGACAAGCCAGGCCCATGTAAAAAACATTTTATTCCTTAATACCATGATTTTAGGAGTTGCAATCCCTCTTACGGTTATGATTTACTCCATGGTTTTATTTCGGGCCTTGTTTTATAACTTTCCTCGCAGAGATGTCGCCCCAAGCTTTATGATAGGTGTTGCTCCTGTCGGGGTATGTATTATCGCTATAAACACGATAATACCCGTACTTGGAAAAAGTGGGATTTCAATTATAGCTCCAGCTACACTTGCTCCTTTTATTAAAGTCATATCTTTATTGCTCTGGGGCTTTGGTCTATGGTGGCTCATTTATGCGCTAATTACAGTTGCTTTTTACATGTTGAAACAGAGGGTTCCTGTTACCTTGGGATACTGGGCATTTATCTTTCCGCCGGCAGCATATACTATCGCCACTTTAATCCTCGCAAAGTCACTAAGTTTGCCTTTATTGAGAAATTTTGCTATAGTTCTAACAGTAGTATTTACTCTTTGGTGGATTGTTAATTTTGTTCTTACCATCAGAGGAATGGTAAATAAAACTATCTTTGATGTCTCTCCAACGTTTAAGGGTGACATCCCGTATCTATAATTGTAAAGGAAGGTAAAATTATGACAAAGAAGCTAATCCTCATGAAGGGCCAGGAGTTTGTACAAAAGATTACATCAGGAGAAAGGGATTTTTCGAACATAGAATTAGAGCAGGATTTCGATTTGTCCGGCTATGAAGGATTTGACGAACTGCAAGCCTACCTTAAGGATGCTGACCTTGAAGAAGGGCCGCTAATTGTGGAAAATTCTACATTCAGGCAGTTAGATGCCGATGGCTTATATTTGCCCTTCCTGAAGGCTAACAATGCGAATTTTAAGAACGGCACTTTTATGGGAGCAAATTTCGAAAACGCTCAGTTCAAGAATGTTGACTTTCGATACGCAAAATTAGCCCAAGTAAGCATGAAAAATTCAAATTTAGAAAATTCGGATTTAAGGCAGGCAGATTTATATCTTTCTTCCTTAATCGGCACAGTCTTAACAGGAGCAGATCTTTCCGGAGCAAGTTTACAGTTCACAAATATGCAGGCTGCAGATGTAAAGGGTATAAAGAATTTGGGACTGGCACGTTTTGTCGAGACGACAAATTTCCAATTCGCTGATTTAACCGAGAAAGAAAAAGGTGTTATTCGTAGAGAATTATGGGCCCAACAAGGCAAAAAAAGAAGACTATTCGGAGGTAGCGGATAAATATAAGAATGCCTGTTGAGAATACATTATCAAGAAAAAAATTAAAATAAAGGCATTTGTGTTATGGAAAATGCATACTTGTATAGGACAAAGAGTTCAAAATCTGTTCAGGATTTTATCGGAAGCTTAAAGGAGAATGCGTCAAAGTTTGATTATTATGTGCGATATGTTTTTAATAAAAGACAAGAGTACGAACAACGCGGCATTAATGTTGATGACAATTTTAATGCTTTTCAACTTATGTTGTGCAGCTTCAATTATAAGGGTCTGCAACAAAATATTGAGCGGCTGGCGGTTCTATTGCTACCGAAACAAGTTGTAGTGTACAGCAAAGAAGGGGTTACAAATATACTTTATTTGCCGTTTAGTGAAGAATTTATTAGGGAAGCTTTGCCAGAGGACGAAAAGTTTGCAGTGAATCAAAGCAAGGCTTGTCAGAGAATAATAAAATTAATTGAAGCATCTAAATAGTTTCTGTTGCGGAAACAATTTTATGTAAAATTTTATTCGAGAAAAGCCTGCTCCTGTTATCATTCAGTATTGAAAAACCAACGAGAAAGGAACAGGTAAATGGGAACAAAATCTACAAAACAGCAATACTTGGACTTCTCTCGTAAATCAAGGCTAAAAGTTGTGAATGAATGCCTTTAATATTTATTGGGGGCGCAATTGGTTTTGTGTTATGCGGTATTGTTATGTTTATGGCGATGCCGTCACTAATGCTCGTTACCAGGGAATGCAAGTTAGGATTTGATGAGACTGTTGCAGCCCTGGAAAAGCGAATACCGGAACACGGCTGGCTAATATCAGGAGGTCAACCCATAGATATGAATAAATCTATGGCAAAACATGGAGTTACTTTCGAACCACGTGTCAAGCTTATAAAGCTCTGCAAGGCTGAATACGCAAAGAGTGTATTAACAACTGACGGGCATATATCTTGTATGATGCCCTGTACTATGGCAATATGGGAAGCCGATGATGGCAAAGTGTATCTGTCTAAAATGAATATGTCGCTTATGGCAAAAATGTTCGGCGGTAACGTCGCAAATGTAATGGGCGAAAAAGTAGTGCATGACGAAGAAAAAATACTCGAAGGTTTGTTGGAGTAATTACTATCCCCCTAAGCAGGAACCCCTATAATTAATGTGAGGCTGAAAAATGAAAATTTTTAAGAACACAGTGTATCAACGTTCCGGCAAACCCGCAAAGACTACAATGAGCGGGATAAGCGAAACTGACGTCGGACCACCTCCGGAATATGGCGGTAGCCCGAATTCGTTGAATCCGGAGGAAATGCTTGTTGCATCTGTGAACAGTTGTATAATGCTGGTCTTTTATCATTTTGCAAATAAATACGAGGTTGAGATCACCTCTTATCATTCTGACGCAAAAGGTAAAGTTGAAAAAACCAAAAATGGACTTCGCTTTACGAATGTTGAAGTTAAAGCGAAAGTAACTCTGGGCAGTGCCGGTTCGGCTGAAAAAATAGAGCAGATAGCCCAATTAGCTGAAAGGTATTGCCTTGTTTCCGGCTCGCTGGTATGCCCCGTTCAATATAATGCCGAAGTGGTTGACTAAGGTGTGTCGTTGATTATTGCAGACAAGAAAAATTATCATAAAATGAATTGCAATAAAATTGGGATTGCTATGGACGGAAGCGCCCTTAAAAATGAAGATAAAATACTTGAATGGATTTTGAAAGAGGTTAACGATGAGCTCCATACAATCAATCACGAATATTTCAATTAAACACTATCGGGCGGTTACAATCGTAATGGTTGCCTTTACTGTTATTCTCGGGGCATTAATACCGTTAATCAAGGTCGATACCGACCCGGAGAATATGCTCTCGCCGGATGAGCCTGTGAGGATATTTCACAACCAAACGAAAAAACAATTTTCTTTGAGTGATATTGTTGTAGTAGGCATTGTCAATAATAAAGACCCGAATGGTGTTTTTAATTCATCCTCGTTAGCTAAGGTGTATGAGCTGACGGAATTTGCAAAAACACTTCGCTGGCCCTCTGAAGAAGACCCCAACGAACAAATCGGAGTTATAGAAGTCGATTTACTCGCGCCTTCGACGGTTGACCACATCGGCCAGGGCGGCCCGGGCGTGGTTACGTTTGAGTGGTTAATGAAAAAACCGCCTGCTGCTGACGCCGAAGCGCTGGAAATCAGAAATAAAGCAATGTCCAACCCTTTGCTAAACGGGACGCTTGTTTCCGAAGATGGAAAGGCTATATGTCTGTACCTGCCTTTAACGAGCAAGGATTTAAGTTACCGGGTATATAGCAGGCTGAAAGAAAAAATCGCCGCGTTCGAAGGCGACGAGGAATATCACATAACAGGTCTTCCGGTGGCCGAAGACACCTTTGGCGTTGAAATGTTTATCCAGATGGCCATCTCGGCGCCCCTGGCGATGGTGGTGATTTTTTTACTTATGCTGCTTTTCTTCCGTAAAATTGTCCTGGTTATCTCGCCGATGATTGTGGCAATGGTTTCGGTCATTTCCTCTATGGGGCTTCTAATCGGCCTCGGTTTTCCCGTACACATAATGAGTTCGATGATACCGATTTTCCTTATGCCCATAGCCGTCGTGGACTCGGTTCACATTCTTTCCGAGTTCTTCGACCTTTACACCAAAGAAAAGGGCAGAAAAAACACGATTCTGGAAGTTATGAGCAATCTGTTTATGCCCATGCTTTATACTTCTTTAACTTCGGCCGCCGGCTTTGCCTCACTGGCACTTACACCGATTCCACCGGTACAGGTATTCGGCATCTTCGTTGCCATCGGCATTATGATTGCCTGGATATGCACGATTAATTTTGTCCCCGCATATATAATGATGATAAAAGAAAGCTCGCTTGAAAACTTCGGCCATGCAACAAAGCATGCGGAAAAACAAAACCGGCTTGCCAAATTGCTCAGTGCGACCGGAAGGGTTACCTATGCCAAAGCAAAGCCCATTCTCGTAATTATTCTGATAATTACTGCAATAGCCCTATACGGTATTACGCGAATCCGGATTAATGACAATCCCGTTAAATGGTTTTCCAAAAGCCACCCTATCCGGCAGGCGGACATAGAGTTAAAAAAACATTTTGGCGGGACTTATATGGCCTATCTTGTATTCGAGCCTGGCGAAGATAAAGGGCTCTCATCACAATATATAAGCGGCCTTAAAAAGCGCCTTTCGGAAAAGCTGTCAGTCTTAAAAGAGGAATTACTAAATACCCCTGCAATCGCTCCGGAGCTGGAAAAGAATATTTCCCAATACGCCTCAGATGCTGATAGTAAGGAGGATTTACTAAAAAAATTACGCGAGTTAGCCAACGTGAAGCTGGAAAAAGCCGAAGACAAGGATTATGACCTTTGGTATGAGCTTGTCGACTTTTTCGAGCTGGAAGCTGAGCGGCTAAAACCTTTCAAGCAGCCCAATGTCCTGCGGTACATCTCGAAATTACAGGAACATCTCCAGAAGTCCGATCTTGTCGGTAAAAGCAACTCCGTGGCGGATGTTGTCAAAAAAGTCCATCAGGAGTTCATTGACGGCAAGCCTGAAAATTATAAAATTCCCGGTTCTTCGAATGCTGTTGCCCAGTGTCTGCTGCAGTTCCAGAGCAGCCACAATCCGGATGACCTCTGGCATCTGGTGACCATTGATTATATGCACACTAATATCTGGTTGCAGTTGCCCAGCGGTGACAATAAGGATATGGAAACAGTCGTTAAGGCAGTTGATGAGTTTATCGGCGAAAATCCGCCGCCGGTCCCGCTAAAATACGATTGGGCGGGACTGACCTATATAAACACCGTATGGCAGAACAAGATGGTCTGGGGCATGCTCCAGTCTTTTATGGGCAGCTTCATTATTGTCTTTATTATGATGGCAATACTGTTCCGTTCCCCTCTGTGGGGAATCGTATGTATGATACCTCTTTTGATAACCATAGTTGTTATCTATGGCATAATCGGCCTCGTTGGTAAGGATTACGATATGCCCGTGGCGGTGCTGAGCGCATTGACACTCGGTATGGCCGTTGATTTTGCAATACATTTCCTTGAACGTGCACGCGCAGGTGTTGCAGAAACCGGTTCATGGCAGAAAAGCGTCGGACTGATGTTCGGCGAGCCGGCCAGGGCGATATCCAGAAATGTTCTGGTAATTGCGATTGGATTTTTACCCCTCTTGGCCGCAACTTTGATACCTTATAAGACAGTGGGAATATTCTTATGTGCGATTATGGCTCTGTCAGGCGCTGTTACACTGCTGGTATTACCGGCTGCACTGAAACTCCTGGAAAAAGTGTTGTTCAGGAGGGTAGGTCAGCCGAAATCGGCAACGTGCAACTGTGCTTTCTGTCTGATTATCTCGATAGCAATAGCGATTTTGCTGGCAGTGAATCTGCATCAGTACTGGAAGCTGGCTCCGGGCAAATTGGCCTTCATAAGCTTAATAGCGATACCAATAATGGCACTTTCCTGCGGGATAATGTCACGCAGACAGGCCTGCAATACGGCTGCCGAGAGAGAAAAAGAAATTGAAAAGGACTGATTTTTCAGGAGGTGGATTATGGCTATTGAAAGATGTTTAAGAGGAATTGCAGGTTTTTTTGTGCTGCTAAGTGTTTTACTGGCACATTATCATTCGCATTCTTGGCTGTTTTTTACCGGTTTTTTCGGCTTGATTTTTTTGCAGTCGGCCTTTACGAACTTCTGCCCGATGATTACCATATTAAAAAAGCTTGGTGTTAAAAACCAAAGTCAGGTTGAAAAAGAAAACGGAGGTGTAAAATGAAACAGATATTAACGATAATATTAATTCTTGGCTTATCACTGCCGCTTTTTGCCGCCGGCGAAAATGGCCCATCAAATGAAGTACCTGATGTAGAGACTATCGTGAACAAGGCCAACATTGTTGCTTATTATCAGGGAAAAGACGGCAAGGCAAAAGTCAAAATGACGGTTACGAACAAGCAGGACCAAAAGCGCCGGCATGAATTCAACATCTTAAGAAAGGACACCGAAGACGGCGGCGACCAGAAATATTTTGTTTATTTCTTAAGGCCCCCGGATGTTCGCAAGATGGTCTATATGGTTCACAAAAAAGCCGACCCGGATAAAGATGACAACAGGTGGCTGTATATGCCTGCTTTTGACCTGGTAAAGCGAATCGCCGCCGGCGACAAACGAACCAGCTTTGTAGGCTCGGACTTTTTATACGAGGATGTTTCAGGAAGAAGCCTTAAAGAGGACACGCACGAGCTTATCGAAACCGCCGATAAGTTTTTTGTTGTGAAAAATATTCCCAAAAAACCGGACACCGTGGAATTCAGCTATTACAATGTCTCGATAGACCGCAAAACTTACGTGCCGATGAAAATGGAGTTTTATGACAAGGAAAATAAGCTTTATCGTGTTATAGAGTCAGCAAAAGTTGAAATGATTCAGAAATTTCCCACCGTAGTCAAATCGGTCGTTTCCGACCTTAAGACCGGAAGCAAGACAGAGATGGAATTTGCCGATGTGAAATATGATATTGGCCTTAAGGATATCTTTCAGGAAAGGTATTTACGCAGACCGCCACGAGAGGTAACGAGATGACACGGTTCCGGATTATCATAACTTTAGCGGCGCTCTGGATGGTTACAGACGCCACTTTGCCGGCTGAAACCGCCGCTTCTGAAGAAAAAACCGATAATTCCATCTTTTCAAAACTGCCGCCGATAGAGATACACGGTTTTTATGACAGCAGAACGGGATACCGAACCCGAAACGATAAATACGAAAAAGATATGTCGATTATGGAAGATCGACTCCAGCTCGATTTGTCCTCTTACCCTGAATGGGGAGACCTGAAAGTCAAGGGTGATGTGATCGGAGACTGGGTTACTGAGCGGGGCGACTTTGACCTGCGTGAAGCCAACATATTCCTCAGGCCGAATGACTTTCTGGATTTGAAAGTCGGAAGGCAGGTTTTGACCTGGGGGACGGGGGATTTGATCTTTATCAACGACCTGTTCCCGAAGGATTGGCAGTCTTTCTTTATCGGCCGGGATAATGAATACTTAAAAGCGCCCTCCGATGCCCTCAAAGCCAGCCTCTTTGGAGACTGGGCTAATCTTGATATTGTTTATACACCTCGATTTGACCCGGACCGCCATATAGATGGTACCCGGCTCTCATACTGGAACTCAAACCTCGCCCGGCTGGCGGGCGAAGATGCTGTCATTCATACCGACAAGCCCAATAGCTGGTTCAGAGATTCCGAATTTGCGGCCAGGCTGTATAAGAATATTAACAATTACGAATTCGCACTTTATGGTTATCGCGGCTACTGGAAAAGTCCGAGCGGACAAAATGACTCGATGAGCCAGGCAATCTTCCCCGACTTAAATGTATATGGCGCAAGTGTCCGGGGGGCAATCGGCAAGGGTATAGGCAATCTGGAATTTGGTTATTACGAATCGGCCGATGACCTGACCGGCAAAAACCCCCTGATTGATAATTCTCAAATGCGGTATCTGGTCGGTTATACACAGGAAATCGCAAAAGACTTTACGGCGGGCGTTCAATATTACCTTGAGCAGATGCAGGATTTCAGCCAATACAAAAGCAATTTGATTTCTGGCCCGGCCCGCGACAGAGACAGGCATTTGATAACGCTGCGCTTGACAAAGCTTTTGATGAATCAGAATCTGCGGTGTTCTCTTTTCACCTACTATTCACCGTCGGACAAGGATGTTCATATACGCCCGAATATCAATTACAAGCTAAACGACAACACGGCTCTGGAGATTGGTGGAAATATATTCTTCGGTGATTACTCGAATACTTTCTTCGGGCAGTTCCAGAATAATACCAATGTGTATGCAGGTATGCGCTATAGTTTCTGACCGGCATCTGTTTCCGGAGCGTTCTCCTGTTGTTCGGGCACTACTACGACGTTAACGGTTGCAGTAACATTTTCAGTGAACTTAAGCGTTACTGCATGCGTGCCGACCTGTTTTATGTGCTCGGGAAGCTGAACAATCTCGTCGGCTACT
>Ga0114922_10007011_pt1 | contig 10311 bp, 8 predicted proteins | sample AartaG_FD_100975 | JGI IMG/M metagenome (GOLD analysis project Ga0114922, IMG submission 100975) | Deep subsurface microbial communities from Aarhus Bay to uncover new lineages of life (NeLLi) - Aarhus_00045 metaG | ecosystem: Environmental > Aquatic > Marine > Oceanic > Sediment | place: Aarhus...
ACACGGCCATTGCTGCGGTTCGGTCCTGACCCTGATCTCAGAGCCCGAGGTGGCCCACGACATCGGCGCCATGAAGCTGGAGGAGGTCAAGGAGACCGGTGCAGAGGAGGTGCTCTCTCTCTGTCCCTGCTGCCAATTCCAGATGCGGGTCAGCGCGGAGAAGCGCAACATGGATGTCAAGGTGACAGACCTGGCCAGTTTTCTGGCCAAAGCTCGGGGGTATGAGGTCAAGGAGGACCTGGGTCATGTCCTCTCCTCCTGGGCGACCTTCGAGGCCATGATCGATCTGATGCTGCCGGAGAACATGGCAGGACTGATGCAGGAGCTGTTTCCCCAGCTGGTAGACGCCATGCCCGTAGGAATGGGTTCGATGATGCGTTTCATCGGAAAGCTCGGACCGGTGGGCGGAGCGCTTCTGGGCGCGATGAAGCCCCTGTTCCCCGTCCTCTTCCCCCAGCTCATGCCGGCCATGATGCCCAAGGTCATGCCGGACATGCTCCAGGCGGTCGGAAAGCGGGTGCCCATGCCGGATTTCATGAGAGAGCAGATGCCCGATTTGATGCCGAGGGCCTTCAACAACCTGCTGCCCCACATGCTGCCGGAGGTGGTGCCTCTGATCTCCCAGCCCCTGGTCGACTACCTGCGGGGCAGGAGTTCATCCCGGGATTCTTCCCGGCCCGCGCAGGGTGAAGGCACGCCTGGCGCAGGCGAGAAAAAACAAAAAGCGGCGATTCCGGTAGCGTAGATCCGCCCTTCTATCCAAAGCGCGTCCCGGCGGACGCGCAGCCCCGGCTTGTTCTCTGATTCCAGCAAGCCGGGGCTTTTTATTTCAGCAGCATTTGTTCGTACTGTTTCGCGGTGCCGGTTGTCAGGATCTCTCCTATCAGGGCACGGGCTTTGCCGGTGACACCGGAAATGGGCTTGCCTGATTGCAGCTGATCCCGGATCGGCTCCGGCAGCCGGGCAATGGCCCGGGCGGCGTGCCCATAGGCTGAGGCTTTTCCCTGCAGTCGAAACAGGTAGTCCATCTGCTCCAGTATCACCACGATCCGGTCTCGGTCATCCAGCAGATCCATGAACAGCTCCGGCGGCATGCGCAGGGGCAGGTTGTATTTGCCGGCGATCCCCCGGAAGCGTTCGTGGAGACTGCGGTAGTACCCGGACGTGGCCTGCCCCCAGGGATCTGCCCTGTAGATCTTCCTGTACTCACCCAAAAACTCGGCGTGATGCCGGGCCAGGTGACTGAGAAAGTGGCTGGATTGGCGCCCCTGTTTGAGGGTCATGCCTCCGAAGATCAGATAGTCGACCTCCGCATCCAGCGCGGCCTGCAGAGCCCGGTCGATCAGCTGCTCCGTATCGGTTACGAATGGGATGACCGGCAGGAGGAACAGGCCGCAGGGAATGCCCCTTGCCTTGAACCCTTTCAGAGTCTCCAGCCTTTCTGCGGGGGAGGGTACGCCGGGCTCGTAGATCCTGCTGATCCGCTCGTCTACCGAGGATATGCTGAAGCTGACCACAGCCCGGCTGCGCCTGTTGATCCGCTCCAGCAGGTCCAGATCCCTGCGAACCAGGGTGGACTTGGTCAGGATCTGCACGGGGTAGCCGAACTCGGCCATCAGCTCCAGGGCCCGGCGGGTGAGGCTGTAGGTCTCCTCCAGGGGTTGATAGCTGTCCCCGACACCGCCTCCGAGCAGGAAGTACCCCCCCTTGAGGGGCTTTCGCCGACGTGCCGGATCAAGTTCCCGTCTCAAGATTTCCGGTGCATTCACCTTGACGCACACCTCCCGCCCGAACTCCCCTTCCACGTAGTATCTCTCGGCCCTGCCGTCACAGTAGGCGCAGTTGTGCAGGCAGCCCCGGTACAGGTTCATTCCGTAGCGGGAGAGGAACCAGGAATCAATGTGCTTGCGTTTGATCAGAATGGATTTGGCCCGGATCTCCCGCACACTCAAAGCCGTTTTTCCTCTCCGCCGGTTCTCCGTTTCTTGCACCGGCACGCGTTCATGCCGAGCGGTTGCGCGGTCAGCAGGTTCACGATTCAGTCGGGGTTCCCGCAGGAGAGGGGTATCGCTGCAGCAAGGTGGAAATCGTGAAGATGATGATCCCCAGCCAGATAAGGCCGAAGCTGATCAGATGGGTCAGGGTGAAACTCTCCCCATAGAGGAAAACTCCCAAAAGCAGCTGGCAGGTCGGTGCCAGATACTGCAGGAATCCGACCTGGGAGAGGGGGATGCGCCGGGCACCGTTGGCGAACCAGATGATGGGAACGGCGGTAACCACGCCGGCGCCAACAAGAAGAAGGTGTGTCGGGACATCCGCAGTGCCGAAGGCGCTGTTCCCCCGGATCCCCACGAACAGGAGATAAGCGATGAGGATCGGGGATACCAGCAGAGATTCGACGAAGGTGCCGGGAATGGACTGCACGGCCACGGTTTTTCGCAGCAGTCCGTACAGACCGAAGGAAAAGGCAAGGGCCAGGGAGATCCAGGGCACGCCGCTTGATCCTAACGACATGTACAGGACACCGCCGAAAGCACAGAGCACGGCTACAATCTGCCAAAAGCGTAGACGCTCCCGCAGCACCAGGACTCCCAGCAGCACGCTGACAAGCGGATTGATGAAGTAGCCCATGCTCACAGAGAGGAGCTTCCCGTTCAAGACCCCGACGATGTAGATGGACCAGTTGGTGGCAACGCAGACGCCCGAAACCAGCAGGGTGAGCGTGGTTTTCCGCGAGCTCAGTGCCTTCCTGACCTCGGCCCAGCGTCGTTGAACCGTGATGATGCCGGCGGTGAAGGCGCAGGACCAAACCACACGATGGGCGAATACCTGGAACTCCGGCACCGCGCTGAGAAGCTTCCAGTACGGCGGGTACAGCCCCCAGAATAGAAACGCCGCCGTGGTAAAGGCCAGGCCGACGAATCGTTCCCTCTTTTCCCGGGCAAGATCTGTGCTCATCCTAGCTGCAACTCATGCCAGTTGGTTTGTCAAACTACTCGTGGTTGTAGGGTAGGTCCTGTGGATGCGCCTCTTCGAGCAGCTCCGCGGCCTGGGCGTTCTGCAGGACCTGCTGGACGGATTTGCAGCCGGGAATCACACAGCTCACCGCGGGGTGCTTCAAGCACCAAACCAGAGCCCAGCTGGAGAGGAACATTCCCTCGGGAAGTTCATCACGCCGGATCTGCTCCACCTCCCGCAGCATATCCTCCAGTTCGGTGCGCTCTCGATGGGCTCGGACATCGTTGTCGGGAAAGCTGCTTGCCCTCTCGTACTTCCCACTGAGCAGGCCGCTTGCCAGGGGCACCCGGGTGATCACGCCCAGGTCCAGCTCTCGGCAGAGAGGAAGGATCCCGCTGTCTGCCGTCCGTTGCAGCCGGTTGTAGAGGATCTGCATCGTCTGAACGTTCAGCTCAGGCGCCTTCTGCACCTGGAAGGTGTCCGAGCTCCGGCAAAGATCCGATTTGAGGGAGATTCCGATGTGGCGGATCTTGCCCGCCTGCACCTCCAGCTCGAGCAGATCCGCAAGTCCGGAGGTCAGCAACTCCTCGCTGGAGGGGGAATGGTACTGGAGAATATCGATGTAGTCGGTGTGCAGGGCTCGCAGAGACTCTTCGATCTGTCGCCGCACTTCTTCCGGACGCCAACATCGGCTGCGATCCTCAAAGCCATGGAAGCGATGTCCGAACTTCGTGGCCAGGATCCATCGGGAACGGGTGTGTCGCAGGCAGTCCCCGATCAGCTGTTCGGCCAAATGATCCCCGTAGCACTCGGCCGTGTCGATGAAGTTGATCCCGCACTCCTCCGCAGCCCGGAGAATGGCATCGACCTCCCTTTGAGTGAAATCCTTACCCCATTCCCCGCCGAACTGATAGGTGCCGATGCCGACAACCGATACCTCCAGCCCGCTTCTGCCAAGTCTTCTGTACTTCATCCTGGGCTACACTATAGGGGGTTTCCGTGCTTGCGACAACGCTTGTTCTCCGTCTTTTCCCCGCGTACCGATTCGAAGCAGCCGGAACGAGTGAAGGTGTTGCACTTTTCCCCCATATTCCATATGTTGTATCTATAAAGATTCCACTATATAGTGATTTCTAAGCCAGCCTCATTGAAACGACGGCTCATGGATGTTGCCATTGAACAAGTATGCCAACGTGGACTTCGAAAAATGCAATCCTCTGGCCTGTGATTCGCAGCACGGAGTGTGCGAGGCCGCCCGGTCCTGCAGCCACAAGCTGCTGGAGCAGGAGGAGCCAGGGGAACCCCCCATGCTGCTGTCCATGAAGATGTGCGTAGGCTGCGGCACCTGCGTGGCCGCCTGTCCGCTCGGTGCCATTGAGATCAAGAACGGCTAGCCTTTCCCCCGCTCTCATAAGTGTTACTCATCGAAAAGTTGCACATTCAGGAAGTCGGCACGTGGATTTTTCGTTTTGGCTGCCTTGCGTCCAAAGCGCAATGGTCCTCATTCCTTGTCGTGCGAGGAGCCGGATACTGAAGATTAGTTCCCGCCAGCAATAGCTTGACATGTTCCCAAATCGGGAACATAATATTGACAGGATCGAGGGAACATGATAGTTTCAGATCTTGATGAGAATCATCTCTCGGAAAGCGATCATCGACTTCTATCAACGGTACCCCGATTCCAAGAGGAGCCTTGAAGCATGGTTTCATGAGGTTCGGCAGGCGGAATGGAAAACACCGTCGGATGTTAAGTTGTTATATCCGAGCGCCAGCATACTGAAAAAGGGTCGAGTCGTGTTCAACAACCGCGGCAATAGATACCGGCTGATTGCCAAGGTTATATACAGCACCGGCACTGTCTATATAAGATTCGTTGGCACTCACAAAGAGTATGACCAGATTGACGTTGAGGGGATATAATGAAAGTGAGAATAAAACCCATCAGAAGCGAGCAAGACTATGTCTCTGCTAGAGAGTATCTGAACACAGTTATTGATGCTGAAGAGGGATCTTCAGAAGCGGATGAACGGGATGTCCTCACGGTTCTAATCGAGAAATACGAGGAAGAGCATTATCCAATCGACATACCTGATCCCATCAACGCGATACGCTTCAGGATCGACCAATTGGGACTTGCTCAAAAGGATTTGGTTCCGTACATCGGAAGTCGATCCAAGGTCTCCGAGGTGCTTTCTGGTAGGCGTGAACTCACACTAAAAATGATTCGTGCGCTCAATCGCCATCTGGGCATCCCAGCGGAGGTGCTGCTGCGAGAGAAGCCCTTATCTCGACTGGATGAGTTTCGGGGCATCGACTTCGAGAAATTCCCGATTGCCGAGATGAATAAGAATGGTGCCTTCCAAGGCCTTGATACCAACAATCTCAAAGATAAGGCCGAAGAATGTATAAGGTTCCTGTTGAACAAAATCGGTGGGCTTGATGCGGTTCCCGAGGGGCTCTTTCGAGCAACCGCCTCAGCGCGCCTCAACGCCAAAATAGATCCGTACGCGTTGCAGGGTTGGAGTCTCCATGTTCTCGCTAAAGCAAGTGAAGAGAAGAATGTGAGACCTTTCGTAAAAGAGAATGTGGGTCGTCCTTTTCTTCGAGGATTGGTCGGCCTGAGCGTGCTCAACGATGGTCCCCGTCTTTCCAAGGAGTTCCTCAAGAAGCACGGCGTACTGTTGGAGGTGGTACCGCATCTGAAGAACACTTATCTTGACGGAGCGGCATTCATCACGAAAGCGGGTCAACCAATTATTGGATTGACGATTCGTTACGATCGTATGGATAACTTCTGGTTTACCCTCCTGCACGAGATCGGACACATCGTGAGGCATGTAGATGCCGGGAGTTTTATCGTCGACGACATGAGCTTGCGTGGTTCGAAGAGTGACAACGACGTGGAGCGTGAAGCAGATAAGTTCGCGGAAGACGCACTGCTTTCCCCGAGCTTTGTTTTGGACCAGGAGGACTTTGTCACAAAACAAGGCGTCCTAGATTATGCATCCGCCAACAGTCTACATCCAGCGATAGTTGCGGGGCGAATACAGTATACAAAGAACAACTACCGGCTTTTCCCCAATCTTGTCGGTCGCGGAGAGGTTCGACGTCAGTTCGAGTAATAATTCCGCATCGGCCCGGAACGGATCTACCGGCGGACTGCCGTTATGCATACTCCCTGATTTTTTAAAATCTCCGTGTTGACAATCGACTAGAAAGTGATATACTCATTTAAAGAAGCAGTTTCGAAAGAGAATAGAAATAGTAATGAAAGTATCTGTTTGATGGTCAATACGAATCTCACACAGAGAGAGAGGGAAATCGTCAGGTTGCTGGCCGAAGACCGGGGCATTCCCGTTTCGAAGATGAGCGAGCAGCTCGGCGTATCTGCTGTGACGATCCGCAGTGATCTCAACAATCTGGCCAAAAAGGGCGTGGTGGTCCGTACCCGGGGCGGTGCCGCTCCGGCGTTTCATCCCCACGTTGTGGAGCGTCAGAATCTGCGGGTTGAGGAGAAAAACCGCATAGCCCAGGCCGCGGCTGACCTGGTGAATGACGGTGACACGATCATGATCGAGGCGGGTACCACGACTTCCCTGATTGCCAAGTACCTGTTGGGAAAAAGCTTTGTCAACATCGTAACCAATTCCTCCCTGATCCTGCCGTTCGCCCGGCTCAATCCGGGAATTCACCTGACCGTGGTCGGGGGGCAGTTCCGCCCGGCAACGGAATCCTTCGTGGGGCCCATCGCTCTGCAGGAGTTGGAGCGCTTCCACGTTCGCCTGGCCTTTGTCGGAACAGACGGTTTTTCCATGGGAGGGGGGCTGACCACGCATCTGGTTGAAGGGGCGGAAATAGTTCGAAAAATGGCAGAACGTTCCGGGAACACCATCCTGGTAGCCGATTCGAGCAAGTTCGGAAAGCTGGGCTTTGTGCGCGTGCTTCCCGTACAGGGGGTCAAATCTCTGATTACCGACCGGGAGCTTCCAAACACCGCCGAGGCGCAGCTGATCGAGGCGGGTGTGGAAGTCATCCGGGTTTGAAGCGAATATCCTAACGATAGAGGAGAGAGAGCATGGCGGAGCAGATCATTTTGCCCAGGCAGGGGCAATCCGTTGAGACCTGTCTGATTCTCAACTGGAAGAAACAGGAGGGACAGGAGGTGCGCGAAGGGGAGGTGCTCGTGGAGGTGGAAACGGACAAGGCGGCCTTCGAGGTCGAATCCACCGCGGCCGGCACCTTGCTGAAGATCCTTCGTCAGGAGGGTGAGGATGTCCCGGTTCTCTCCCCTCTGGCGATTGTCGGACAGCCGGGAGAAGATATTTCAGGATTGGCAGGCGCAGCCGGGCCTACCCCGGCTGAGGCAGCCTCCGCCGGGGCCGAGGAGCCCGTAGCTCCGGCGACTCCAGCCGCCTCAGAAACGGCAGGGGCCGAGGGTATAGCTTCCCGCCCGGAGCAGGCGCCACAGCAGCCGGCACAGCCGGAAACGGCGCTGGCCGGGACTTCCTCAGGCGGCAAGATTGCCATCTCTCCCCGAGCCCGAAGAGCGGCCGACAAGAGCAGCCTGAGGCCCGAGCAGATCCTGGCCTCCCTTCCTGAAAACCGGGGCAGCGGGCCCAAAGGCCGGATCCTGGAGCGGGACGTACGGCAGGCACTGGAGCGAACCGGAGCCCCGATTCAGGCGGGATCGACTGCTCAGGCCCCTGTCGGCGCTGCCGCACAGGCAGCCGCCGATTTCCCAGGTCCTGTGCAGGAGGTACCGGTGAAGGGGGTGCGCAAGCTCATCGCCGAGCGGATGCATGCCTCCCTGCAAGGCAGCGCCCAGTACACGCTGCACGCCTCGGCCTGCGCTGAGAGCTTGCTTGACTTCAGACAGAAACTCAAAGCCGGTGCGGAAGAGCTGGGCCTGCGGGCCATCACGATCAACGACCTGCTCAACTACGCGGTCACCCGGCTGCTTCTGCGATTTCCCGCTGTGAACAGCCACTTCGTCGGGGACAGAAGCCTGCTGTTCGAGCGGGTGCACCTGGCAACCGCCGTGGATACGCCGCGGGGATTGATGGTACCGGTGATCCGCAACGCCAGCCTGCTCTCTCTGCGGCAGATCACCGCGGAGGCGGCCAGGCTGCGCCGGGCCTGCCTGGAAAATACCGTCACTCCGGATGAGCTGAACGGAGGGACTTTCACCGTTTCCAACATGGGCACCCTGGGGATCGAGGGTTTCACCCCGGTGCTCAATCCGCCCCAGGTAGCCATCCTGGGGGTGGGTTCGCTGCAGCTGAAACCCGTGGAGAGGGAAGGGCAGGTCGTGTTCGAGCGATTCATGAGCCTCTCCCTGACCGCCAACCATCAGATCCTGGACGGTGCTCCGGCTGCTGTGTTCCTGAGGGAGCTCTGCCGGGCTCTGGAGAGCTTCGAGCTGCTGCTGGCCGGATGACGGGCAGCGCCATGAACGACAGCGCAAACACGACACCCCAGATCATAGAGAGGATAAGACCATGCCGAAATCGATAGTCGTAGATCCCAAGACCGCGCGCAAGAGCGGGAAGATCGAAATCCCGCCGATCCCGATCAATCAGTACGTGAGTGATCCTGCCAAGGAGGGCAAGAAGTACGGCAAGAAGCGCCTGAATGAGATCTATCAGGACATGCTGTTCATCCGGGAATTCGAGACCATGCTCAACACCATCAAGACGAAGGGCGAGTACCAGGGCGTGGCCTACGAGCACAAGGGACCGGCCCACCTGTCCATCGGGCAGGAATCCGCCGCCGTGGGGCAGTGCCTCAACCTGGAACTGGAGGATTTTATCTTCGGCTCCCACAGAAGCCACGGGGAGATCCTGGCCAAGTGCTTCTCCGCCATCCACAAGCTGGATGAACAGCGGCTGCTGCAGGTGATGCGCGGCTACATGGAGGGCAGACCCCTCTCAGTCGTGGAGAAGGGCAGGGACGGCAAGGGCAGCGTGAAGCAGCTGGCCGTGGACTACGTCCTGTACGGCGTGCTGGCGGAGATCTTCGGACGGGAGCCCGGCTTCAACAAGGGACTGGGCGGCTCCATGCACGCCTTCTTCGCCCCCTTCGGCAGCATGCCCAACAACGCCATTGTGGGCGGCTCCGGGGACATCTCGGTGGGCTCGGCGTTGTTCAAGCGCATCAACCGCAAACCGGGCATCGTGATCGCCAACATCGGGGACGCCTCCTCCGGCTGCGGGCCGGTATGGGAGGGGATCATGATCTCCTCCATGGCCCAGTACCGCACCCTCTGGCCCAAGGATCTGGGCGGTTCCCCGCCGATCCTCTTCAACTTCTTCAACAACTTTTACGGCATGGGCGGCCAGCCCGAAGGGGAGACCATGGGCTTCAAACAGTTAGCCCGTCTGGGCGCCGGGGTGAATCCCGAAGCCCTGCACGCCGAGCGGGTGGACGGCTACAATCCCCTGGCCGTGGCCGACGCCATCGAGCGCAAGAAGAAGATCCTTCTGGCGGGCAAGGGCCCGGTGCTTCTGGACGTGATCACCTACCGCATATCCGGGCACTCCCCCTCCGATGCCTCGGCCTACCGCACCAAGGAGGAGGTCGCGCTTTGGGAAAAGCAGGACTGCGTGGCCAGCTTCGGCAAGTACCTGGTGGACAATGCTCATGCCGGTAAGAGCGAGTTGGAGGAGCTCAAATCCCAGGTGGTGGAGCGTATAACCCGCACCTTGCAGCTGGCCTCCTCCCTGGAGACCTCTCCCCGCCTGCGCACCGACGATCGGGACCGGATCGGGGATCTGATGTTCTCTAATCTTAAAGTCGAGAAGTACGACGACCGCGAGCCTGAGCTGCTGCTTCCCTACGCGGAGAATCCCCGCATCCAGGCGGGCAAGCGCAAGAGCCGCTGCGGCCTGGATGAGAACGGCAAGCCCCTGCCCAAGGCCAGGGTGATTTCCTTAAGGGACGCCCTGTTCGAGGCCATGCTGCACCGCTTCACCATCGATCCGACCATGGTGGCCTTCGGCGAGGAGAACCGCGACTGGGGCGGGGCCTTCGCCGTGTACCGCGGCCTGACGGAGGCACTTCCCTATCACCGGTTATTCAACACCTCGATCTCCGAAGGGGCAATCGTGGGTGCGGCAACCGGCTACGCCCTGAGCGGAGGCCGGGCCGTGCCTGAGCTGATGTACTGCGACTTCATGGGCCGTTCCGGGGACGAGCTGTTCAACCAGCTGGCCAAGTGGCAGTCCATGAGCGCCGGGGTTCTCCAGATGCCGGTGGTCTTACGGGTGTCGGTGGGCAGCAAGTACGGAGCCCAGCATTCCCAGGACTGGAGCTCGATCGTGGCTCACATCCCCGGGCTCAAGGTCTTCTTCCCGG
>Ga0114922_10007012_pt1 | contig 10311 bp, 4 predicted proteins | sample AartaG_FD_100975 | JGI IMG/M metagenome (GOLD analysis project Ga0114922, IMG submission 100975) | Deep subsurface microbial communities from Aarhus Bay to uncover new lineages of life (NeLLi) - Aarhus_00045 metaG | ecosystem: Environmental > Aquatic > Marine > Oceanic > Sediment | place: Aarhus...
CGGCGGCGACCGGCATGTGCGAGTCGGCGCGCTGGACGCCCTGCAGCGGATCGGCCCCGCGGCGCGACCGGCGGCGGACGTCTGCGCCGCGGCCCTGGGCGACGTCGACCCGGCGGTGCGGCAGGCCGCAGCCCTGGCGCTGGGACGGATCGGCGGGCCCAAGGCGAAGACCGCCGCGCCGCTGCTGATCGAGATGCTCGCGGCCGGCCCGAGTGGCCGCCGCGTGGCGGCGGCCGAGTCGCTCGGCGACCTCGGGCCCGACGCGGCCGGCGCCGTGCCGTACCTGGCGAAGCGCCTGTTCGACGACGACTGGCGGGTCCGCGCCGCCGCCTGCGAAGCACTGGGACGGATCGGCCCGGCGGCCGCGCCGGCGGCCAGGGACATCGTTCGCGCCCTGCGCGAGGACCGCGTGTGGTACTCCGCCGCGACGGCGCTCGGCCGGATGGGCCCGCGCGCGGCATCGGTCGCACGTGAGCTGATCGCCATCGCGCGCGACACGAAGGGCGACTGGAACGTGCGGGCGAACGCCTGCCTGGCGCTCGGCGCCATCCGCCCGGTCGATGACAAGAGCATCGCCGCGTTGATCGGCGTGCTCAACGACGGGCCCGACGTGCTCGCCTCGTGCGCGGTGCGGTCGCTCGCCGCGATCAGCCGCCCGGCGGTCGGGCCGCTCGTCGCGGCGCTCGACCGGGACAACACCACCCGCTCGCGGGCCGCCCGCGCCCTCGGCTCTATTGGCCCCGGCGCAAAAGCGGCCGTGCCCAAGTTGACCGCCATATGCAAGGGACACGACTGGCATGCCAGCGACGCGTCCTGGGCGCTGGGACGGATCGGACCGGCGGCCAGGGACGCACTGCCGGTCCTGATGGACGTGCTCAAGCGCAGCAGCGGGGGGGGAAATGGCCTGATCGCCCGCGCCGGCTGCAATGCCGCCCTGGCCATCGGCGGCATCGGCAAGCCGGCCGTGCCGCTTATCGCCGAGCTGAAGAAGCTGGGCAAGGCCGAGCGGCACCGGAGAATCGCCGCGGCAATCACAACAGCGATCCGGATGCTCGACGCTGTGAAGTGAGGTCCTGTTGATGATCGACCGCCGAACCGCATTCCTCGGCCCGCTCGCAAGAGCGGTACTGCTCGCCGCGGCGGCGCTGCTCACCGCCGGCTGCTCGCGGCTCGACGTTCGCATCAAGCTGAACGCCGACGGCAGCGCGACGATCATCGAGCGGATGACGTTCTCGCGGACGCAGCTCGAGCAGGAGGTCAGCCTGCCCGGCGGGCCGCGCCTGAAGGACTTCCTCACGAAGGGCCGCGCCCTGAAGCGGGCGGAGCGGATGGGCGCCGGCTGCAAGCTCGTACGCCACCAGGTCCGCAAGACCGCCGACGCCGGGATGGAGGCAACCGCCGTGTACACCATCCCCGACATCAACGACCTGCGCTACCTGCCGCCGTTCTTTGCCGCGCCCGCGCAGCCGGCCAGCGCGCTGCGGATCGAGGTCGGTCCGAGCTATGCTCCTCGCCACGCCTCGCCCGACCGCCCCGGCCACATGTACGTGCAGTTCTCCATGCAGCAGGCGGGCAAGAAGCCAGGCGCCGCCGCGCCCGCCCGCGCCGCCGTCAAGGCCACCCCCGCCGAGCTCCAGGCGCTCCGCGAGCTGGCGCCCGTCGCGAAGGACCTGCTCAAGGACAGCCGCATCCGCATCACGTTCGAGGCCTACGATACGTTTTGGTACGGCTCATACCAATACTTCTACAAGCTGACCGTGCCGGGCACGCAGTCGCCGACGAACAAGTACTACCTGATCAACTGCTCGGGCGCCGACCTCGACGCTCTGGGCAAAAACATCCTCGACAACCAGGAGGTGATGCTCGAGCTGCTGCGAGGCGACTACGCCGGCGGGAGCATCGAGAGGCACGCCGGCTGGGGGCGCGGCCGCGGCAACCCGAGGGCGCCGACCTTCTACGCGCCCGACCTGACCTGGAGGACCTGCCGGCTGCGGTTCGCCCCGTCGGACTACCACCGCAAGAAGTACTTCGACGGCAAGCTTGTCAGCCAGGGCGGCAACGTGAAAGACCAGGACTGACCAACGAATGACCGGCGCACGGACCATGTGGCTCGCAGCGGCGCTCGCCATCGCGACGACGGCCTCCGCGCGCGCGGCGGACGGCGCGGCCGCCTTCGGTCCGCAGGCGCGGGCGGAGTTCGCCGTGAAGCGCAAGGAGGTCTTCGCGTTCACACGCAAGCCCAGCGTCATCCGCCGCGGCGACAAGTTCGACATCGCGTTCGAGTCCAAGGACTACTGCGACGTGGCCGTCGCTATCGAGGACGCGCAGGGCAAGATCAGGCGTCACCTGGCGGCGGGCATTCTGGGCGACCGCGCTCCGGCGCCGCTCCGGGCGGGCGCGCGGGCCCAACGCATCGCCTGGGATGGCAAGGATGACTTCGGCCGCTACGTGGACGACACGAAGTCGTGCGCGGTGCGCGTTTCGCTGGGGCTCAGGGCGCGGTTCGAGAAGAACCTGTACTGGCATCCGCGCCGCAAGCTGGGCAACGACACGATCATCGCTGCCGATCCGAACGGCGTCTACGTGTACGAGAACAACCTGCTTGATTACATCCGCGTCTACGACCACGACGGTAATTACGTCCGAACGCTGTATCCGTTCCCGGCGGGGACGGTGAAGGCCATCAAGGGCCTGCCGTGGCGGCCCGTGCCGCCGGACGGCCGGATGGTTCCCGACAAGGTCGCCGGCTGGGGCGAGAGCGAGTTCACCGTCAAGCTGCTGCCGACCGCACCCCGGCTGTTCAAGGTGGGCAACCCGTACATGGGCGGCCTGGTCATCCACAACGGCCGGATGGGCGTGCTCGGCGAGCGGTTGGCGCGGATTGCCACCGACGGGGCCGGCGGCGGGATGGAGTTCCTCGGGCCCAAGGCCATGCTCGACATGGGCAAGCACGGCCGGCGCTCGTGCTTCAGCGCGGCCGCCAGCCCCGACGGCAAGTGGATCTACATGACCCGCGCGTTCTGGCACGACGGTTGGGCGCCGTACCGCTACTGGCCCAACGCCGTTTATCGCATGCCGTTCGTCGGCGAGCAGGAGCCGAAGCTGTTCATCGGCCAGCCGCTGACGGGCACGGACGACGACCATTTCGACAAGCCGCTGTCGGTCGCGTGCGATTCCAAGGGGCGGGTGTACGTGGCCGACTGGGAGAACGACCGGGTCCAGGTGTTCACGCCGGGCGGCAGGTTCCACCGCTCGCTGCCCGTGAACGGCCCGTGCGATCTGCAGATCGACCCGCGCAACGGCGAGATCTGGGTGTTCTCGTGGCAGGCGCGGACGGTCTTCGTCCACATGCTGACGAAGGAGAAGAACCTGGCGTACAACAATCGGGTCAAGCCGATGGTGCGCCGGTTCGCGCCGCTGGACTCGGTCCGCAGCGGCCTGCCGAAGCTGCTGATGGAGGCCAACCTGAGCTTCGCTCGGGGGGACGGCGGACGGCGGCGCCGCCGACGCCGGTCGGCGGGCGTGACGCTCAGCGGGATGTACGACCACGCCACGGTGGATTTCTGGTCGAAGCCGCTGCGCATCTGGCTGGTCACCGGGCGGACGGGCGCCCGCGACTCGGTGTACATGATGGAAGTGGCCGACGGGCAGATGCGGCTGAAGCGGGACTTCAACAAGGAGGTCGCGGCGGCCGGCATCCGCCAGCACGTACCGTTCTTCCAGCGCCAGTTTCTCGCTTACGACCCGGTCCGCGAGGCGCTCTACGTCGGCGAGCCGGACACCGGCGAGGGTAAGGTCTTCTCGGGCGTCATCCGCATCGACGTAAACACCGGCCGGTCGCGCTACGAGGTCCTGCCTGCCGGCGCGGCGGACATGGCCATCGACGCCGGCGGACGGATGCACCTGCGCGTGGGCGACGCCGTGGCCCGCTACGACCCGTCCAACTGGCGCGAGATTCCGTACGACTACGGCGACCGGCGGACGATCTCGGCGTCGGCGACCTCGCACAGCGGACGGGCCATCTCGGCGGTGACCACGCCCGGCGGCGGGGGCAGCAGCGTCAAGTACCACGCGTTCGGCGTCAGCCCTCGGGCCGAGGTCATCGTCGGCTGCGCCTGGCGCATCGACACCGGCAGCCGCGACACGGCCGACAAGTCCGTCACGTCCGGCAAGCGGTGGACGCCGGAACTCTACCCCGGCCGCCCGAGGAGCGCGTTCGTCCACATCTTCGACCGGCACGGCAAGATGAAGTATGAGGACGTGCTCGCCGGTGGCGGGATATTCACCGGCGGGCTTGACATGGACCTGCAGGGCAACATCTACGCGAACATCCGGCGGCGGCGAATCCTGGACGGCAAAGCGTACGGTCGGAACGGCGACGGCACGATCATGAAGTTCAGGCCGACCGACAGCAAGTTCGTCACGGACGTCAAGCCGCTGGTGCCCCTGCCGAAGAAGCCGAACGCGCCGATGCCCGTTGCGGGCCGGTGGGCGAGCGGAGCGCGGTGGGCCTATGGCGGCGCGTCGGCCGGCTCGACCAACCACTGCTGGTGCCGGCACGGACAGTTCAAGGTCGACTACTTCGGACGCGTCTTCGTGCCCGAATCCGACCGCTATTCCATCGCGGTGCTCGACACCAACGGCCGCGTCATCCTGCGTATCGGCCGGTACGGCAATACCGATGACGGCCTTCCGCTCGTGGCCGGCCCCAAGGGCGCGGTGCATCGGACCATCGGCGGCGACGAGGTGGCCCTGTTCGACGCGCACTACGTCACGACGCACACCGACAAGCGCGTGTTCATCTCCGACGCCGGCAACGGGCGAATCATCTCGGTGAGGTTGGGCTATCACGCCACCGAACGCGTCGCGCTCGAGGGGGTGCTCGATGAGGGGAAGTAGGCCCCTCCTGGCCGCCGTGCTGCTGGCCGCCGCCGGTGCGGTGGCGGGCGAACACGCGCCGGCGAAGAAGCCGCCGCCCGACGTCTACCAGCGGACCTACGCGGGCTATCGCCCCAGCTTCCTTGACCTGCTCGCCCCCGGCTCGTCCGTCAGGGACCGCTCGCTGATCGTCGACGCCGACACGATGAAGCTCTCGGGTGAAAAGCGTTTCTTCTCGCTGACCATTCTCAGCGAGTATGACCGGGTCAACGCGATCGTCGGCGCCGCGCTGCAGCGCGAGGCGAAGGGCGAGATCCGCGGGGCGATGAAGCTCTACCAACTCGCCATCGAGCGCTACTGCCGCACGGTGCGCCGCGTCAGCGCGGCGGGCGTGTTCGTCACCGTCGGGCAGTACTGCCAGCGCCGCATCCTGCAACTGCCGGCCGCCGACCTCGCCTTCTACCGCACCACGTATGACGGGCGGGCCAGGGAAGCCATGGAGCAGGCGCGGCGCCGCTACTCACTCGCCGGCTTCCAGGAGATCGTCGACACGATGCTCGCTACGAGCTGGGGCGACAACGCCCTGGCCGCGCTGGGCGACGCCGCGCTCGACGCCGCGGACTACGAGGAGGCGCTCCAGCGCTACCGCACCGTCCGCACCCTGTTCGCCGGGTCCGACAGCGACACGCCGGCCCTGGCGATGAAGGTCGCGCTGTGCCTGAAGAAGCTGGGCCGGCCGCCCGATGCGGAGCAGGGCGATGCGCCCGCCGGGCGCGATCTATCGGCCGATGACCTGGCCCGGCTGAAGAAGGCCGTCGACGACGCGGTTGCGGACGGCGTGCCGCCCGACGAGCAGCGCGCCTGCCCGCCGTACCTGACGGCGAGCGATTACGTCCGGTTCGAGCCGCCGGCGGACGACATGGCCCTGCGCGAGCCGACCTGGTCGGTGCCGCTGGCCGGCGCACGCGGCGACCACTACGTCTTCACCCAGCCGGTCATCGCCGACAACAGCGTCCTCTACCGCCACAAGAACATCGTGTACTGCCGCAGCGTGCTGAACGGCCAGTTGCGGTGGATCTACGACGCCGGCGGCCGGGTCTCCTGGCAGAACCCCGGCGCGCGGATGTACCCGATGGAAGAGCTGGTCGTGATGGATGGGATGGTGTACACGAACGTCTTCAAGGCCGGGCCATCGCTGGTGGCGCTCGACCTGACGACCGGGCAGCTTCGCTGGGCATCGGGCCGGATGGCGCCAGCCACCCGCGCGGACATGCGGATGCGGTACGAGGCCGCTCCGGCCATCGGCCCGCGCACCGTCTACGCCGGATACGTCAAGGACGACATCGAGGGCGACACCCACATCGACACCGCGTATGGCCTGCGGGCGTTCGACGCGGCCACCGGGCGCGTACTGTGGGAGACGGAGATCTGCCGGCTGGCGCCAGGCAAGTTCACCACCGGCGTCGCCGTCGCGCATCGCAACCGCATCCGCAGCTTCACCAGCCCGTCCGTCCTGCACCAGGGCATCCTGTACCACAACACCAACGCCGGGGCGATTGCCGCGCTCAATGCGCGCAGCGGACGAATCGAGTGGGTGATGCTCTACCCCTACTGGCCGGCGATCCACGACGCCACGCGGCCGTACGGATCGCGGCCGTGGTGGCTGCGCGGGCCGCACCTGCCGCTGCGGCCGACGAGCTGGCTCAACCAACGGCCGCTGGTGCTGGGCGACCGGGTGATCGTCGCCCCGGTCGACAGCCCGTGCCTGATGAGCATCGACCGCGCCACCGGGAAAGTCGCCTGGACTCACGGCCGCACCGGCGGCGGCCACGCCTACATGCTCGGGCCGACCGGCACCGGCGAGTTGATCCTCGCGTTCTCGGGCCGGAGCGGCTCGGTCCAATTGCTCGACCCCAAGACCGGGAAGATTACCTGGAAGTCGCCCGACCCGATCAAGCCGGAGTCGAGCCCGGCCATGACGGCGTCGCGCAGAGACATCATGTTCGCCGTCGACATCCAGAGCCCGCGCGATCATCCGTTCTGGCTCGGCGCGCGGCCGTTCCTGACCCGCGACGACCGGCTCTACGTCCAGCTTCGACTACGTCTCGCCGAACATGTCGCCCGGCGGATGGGTGTACAACCTGGCGAGCTTCTCGCTGAAGGATCGCCGGCTCCTCGATCAGCGGCGATACTACGACGCCGGCGTCCGCGCCCGCGCCGGAAAGCTCATTCGCGAGGTGGCGCCCAAGGCCCTGGCCCGCGAGAAGCCCGGCCCGAAACGCGACCTCCTGGACGCCATAGCCAACGACCAAGTGCCGGGCAACGCCCACGGCTCGTTCCGGCCGTTCTCGCGGATGACCTTCGCGCGGTACGGCACCCAGTTCGAGCTGCGGACCGGCACGCAGACGCTCGCGATGTGCTACGACCGCTCCGCCGTCGCCAAGGCCCTGAAGGCCGCCGCCGGGCCCCGCGCCGACTTTGCCCGCGCCGAGCTGGCGCTCGACGAGAGCCGCTTCGCCGACGCCGCCACGCTGCTCGGCCGTTGCCTCCAAGCCGCCAGCCCGGACGACCTCGACTTCCGCGCTGCGGTGAACCAGGAACTCCATCGCGTGTGGCTTTCGATCTCGCGGACCGCCATCCGCCAGGCCAGGCCCGCCAACGAGGTCGCCAGCGCCCAAGAGCTGTACCGCCGATCCAGCACCGTCGGCCAAGAGGTGCAAGCCCTGCTCGCGCTCGCCGAGGCCTACGAGCGGAACGGCGCGCCCGCCAACGCCGCCCGCTGCCTGCGGAGCGTCGTCCGCTACTACGCACGCCGACCGTACCGCGTGCCCGCGCTGGCGCGGCAGGCCCCGGCACCTATCGCGAAGGCCGCATCGAGCGCGCTCGACGCCGCGGCGGGCAAGGTCCACCGAGAGTTCTTCACAGAGCCGGCCGCGCGCGGCATCGAGCTGCTGCGTGCGAGCTTGCCGCTCTACCTCAGCACCGTCAGCCCCCTGCCTCGTACGCTGACCATCGAGGCCGGGCCGTTGGCGACGCAGCGGCTCCTGGCGTTGATGGGCCGGCAGCGTGAGTTCGCCGCGGCGTGCCGCGAGCAGGCCCGCGCCGCTCTGGCCAGGGCTGCGCCCGAAGAGCGGCTGGAGCTCGTGCGCCAGTTCCCCGGTACATCCGCCGCCGCGCAGGCGATGGCCGACCTGTTCACCGAGGCGGGCAAAGCGACGGGGCTGGAGCGGCGGCGGAAGCTCTGGCACCTGGGTGAGATCGCCGCCATGACTGGCACGCCGCTGCCGCAGGCGCACCGCGCGGAGACACTTTTCCGGGCGGGCCCGCGCACACGCCGGCCGCTCCGCATGCCGATGAAAGACCGCGCGGTCAGCTTCGAAGATCCCAAAGGCGGGCTGCGGATGGTGCTCGCCCGGCGCGGCGACCTGGCGACCCGCCCGGAACTGCTGTTCGTCGGCGGCCGCGTGAAGAAGCGGCTTGACAACAAGTTCGAGGTCGCGTGTGTCGACGCGCAGGCCGGCCGAAAGCTGTGGGTTACGCGCAACATCCGGCTGAAGGGAAAAGGGCAGGAGCCCGGGTTCACCGAGGCGCTCGCGCGCGGGCCGGTGGTCGTCGTGCACGGCTTCTACGACGTGCTCGCTCTGTCGCTGGCCGACGGGACGGTGCGGTGGCAGTACACGGCACCGTTTGATTTCGAGATCGCGCACGCGACGGCTGCCGGCGACCTGCTGGTGCTCTCCGGCGCCAGCCACACCATCGCCCTCTACGTGCCAACGGAGAGCCGGACTGGCGAGGTCGTGTGGACGGCGCCCGAGGCCGGCGAGCCCTACGCCCCGCCCTACGCCCAGGGTGAACGGCTCATCTCGGTCCGCCATCTGCCGTCCGGCGTCACCGTCCGGCGCATCGGCACCGGTCGGCTGATCGGCCGCCTCGAGCTGCCCGAGCTGTCGCGCTTCGCGCGGCATCCGCTGATCAAAGGCGGCCCCGAGGCCCTGCCGGTCGCGAAGTCGGGCGACCGCCTGTTTGTCACCGACGGCTGGTACTACATCGCGGTCGACACCACGCGGATGCGAGTCGCGTGGAAGCGGCTGATCGAGGCCAACGACCCTACCCGCGAGCCGCCGATGCGGCTGACCGCCGGCGAAGGGGTGCTGCTCGCGCTCAAGCAGGACTACCGAGCACCGGCGATGGTCGCGCTGGATGCCGCGACCGGCAGGCGGCTGTGGCGGAGCGATCCGGAGAACGACGCCATCGCCAAGCCGATGCACTCGGTCGTGATCTCGGCCGGGCGGATCTACGGCCTGACGCCGGGGACGGGGCGCAGCTTCAACGTCCACGCCATCGACGCCTCGACCGGCAGGGAGCTGGCGAAATGGTCCGCCCGTGAGACTTACGAGACGAAGCCCGCGGTCGAGCTGTTCGGTGAGGCGTTCGGCGGGACCCTCGTCGCCCGCGTGCAGGACGGCCAGACCTTCGAGCTGATCGCGCTCGGCGGCAAGACCTGCCGCCCGCTCCACACCATCACCTGCAAGGGCGTCGGGCCGTGGGACCTCCCCGGGCGCGTGTCGGCCACGGGACAGGCCGGCCGCCTGATGCTGATGGACGCCACCCGCCTGGTCATCGGGGGAAAGTGATGCTCGCCTGAATGTCTCCCCGCTCGCCGCGGCGCGCCCGGAGCAATTCGGCCTCCGCCCTGAGTCCCGAGGGCGGATGTGCCGCAGGCTCCGGGCTCTTACGGGTCGAGCGGCTGATGGGTATCAAGTGGGACATGCGTTGGATGGGAACTGTGTGGATATTCCGCGCGCACGGGTGCGGGTTCATCGCAGCGGAGCGTCATAACAAATGGCTGGGCAGGGCGTTATGTCTGGTGGACATTCCGCGCGCACGGGTGCGGGTTCATCGCATGTCTCAAAGCCATTCTCGACGAGAAACAAGTTGGCGAGAAAAGGGGGCCGCTCTATTGACTCATGCGTAGTTAAAGGAGAGCAGGTGCCTTGCGAAAGTCCAAAATCCAAAATCCGAAGCACGAAACAAATCCGAAATCCGAAATCCAAATGCCCCAAACAGCCTCGCACGGGCTTGTTTCCAGCCTTCATAGCCGAAGCTACTTCGGCGGAGTAGGCTCGGGTCTCGGGTTTTGAATTTCGGTCATTCGGGTTTGTTTCGGATTTCGTGCTTCGGATTTTGGGTTTTGCCGAATGCCAGGCTTTCGATTAGCGATACATGCGTCATTAACATAGCGGGTGGTACAACAACAGGGGGCATGTCAGAGCCGCGTCGTGAGTTCGAAGAAGTGAACATCGTGATGTCCACTATTGACGGTCATGTATCAAAAGGAATTCCGGGGGACACGACAGAGATGCTTCGCTTCGCTCAGCATGACATAAGCTGTGATTCTGCTGTGGGTTCTGTCATTCTGAGCGTTAGCGAAGA
>Ga0114922_10007013_pt1 | contig 10310 bp, 7 predicted proteins | sample AartaG_FD_100975 | JGI IMG/M metagenome (GOLD analysis project Ga0114922, IMG submission 100975) | Deep subsurface microbial communities from Aarhus Bay to uncover new lineages of life (NeLLi) - Aarhus_00045 metaG | ecosystem: Environmental > Aquatic > Marine > Oceanic > Sediment | place: Aarhus...
AACCCCGGTGGGGCATAGCGGAAAACACTCGCCACACTTAGGGCACTCCTCAGCTGCGATATCGGGGAAGAACATTACCTTCCGCCCGGTGCCCCGGCCAACGAAGCCAATGGCGTTCTTGCCTTTGACCTCGTTACAGTAGCGCACACATAGCCCGCAGAGAATACAGAAGTCGGGCTCAACGTCAAACCGGCTTCTGGTGATGCCATATCTTCTGGCGTAGTCCTGTATCGCCTTGACTCCCGGGGAGCTAGCCAGCATCAGTTCCAGGAGCATCTTGCGAATTCTGACCACTGATTTTGCTTCAGTCTCGACCTTGAGACCCGCCTCAGCCAGGTAGACGCAGGAGGTGACCAGGCGCTTTCGCCGCCCTTTAGTTATCTCCACCAGGCACAGGCGACAGGCACCGCGGGGAGCCAGCTTCTCGTGGTAGCAGAGGGTGGGAATATCAATCCCCGCGCTTCGCGCCGCTTCCAGGATGGAGGTGCCCTCCTCGGTGGCAACTTTCTGGTTGTTGATTGTTAGGCTGACCTTACTCACTTTTCCCCCCTCGTTTGCGTTTTACTTCTGTCCCGGTGCTAACCGGCTCCGGCACGGGGACGCCGGAGAGCTTGACGACAGCCCCGAAGCGGGTCGGGCAGACCTCGAAACAGGCACTGCACTTGGTGCACTTATCCTGGTCAATGACGTGAATCAGGTTTTTACCCCCGGTGATAGCCTCGACGGGACAGTTGCGGAGGCAGAGGAGGCACGCCTGACATTTTTCGGGGTCGATGTAGTAGGAGATGAGCTCCTTACAGACACCGGCGGGACAGCGCTTCTCCTCAACGTGGGCCTTATACTCGTCGCGGAAGTATTTAATGGTGCTCAGTACCGGGTTGGGGGCGGTAGCTCCCAGGGCGCAGAGCGAGGCGTCTCTAACCACCTCGGCTATCTCCTCCAGGAGCTCGATGTCTCCGCTTCTCCCCTGGCCGGCGCAGATTCTGTTCAGTATCTTGAGCATCTGGTAGATTCCCTCGCGGCAGGGAACGCACTGGCCGCAGGACTCCTCAGACAGGAAGTTAAGAAAGTAGCGGGCGACGTCGACCATGCAGTTGTCCTCGTCCATGACAATCATGCCCCCGGAGCCCATCATCGAGCCGACCTTGGTAAGCTCGTCAAAATCGACCGGGGTGTCAATCAGGCTTTCCGGGATGACCCCGCCCGAGGGGCCGCCGGTCTGCACGGCTTTGAACTTCCTGCCCTGGGGAATGCCGCCGCCGATATCATAGATAATCTCTCTCAGGGTCATGCCCATGGGCACCTCCACCAGGCCGGTGTTGTTTACCTTACCCACCAGGGAGAAGATCTTGGTGCCCTTGCTCCCTTTGGTGCCGATGCTACTGAACCAGTCGGCGCCCTTGTCGATAATCAGGGGCACGGTAGCCCAGGTCTCCACGTTGTTGAGGTTGCTCGGCTTGCCCCAGATACCGCTTACCGCGGTGCGAATATACTTCGGTCTCGGTTCGCCGACCCGCCCCTCGATGGCAGTCATCAGGGCGCTCGATTCCCCGGAGACGAAGGCCCCGGCGCCGCGGTGCACCATAACGTCGAAGTCAAAACCGGAGCCGAGGATATTTTCACCCAGCAAGCCGTAGTCGCGGGCCTGCTCTAGAGCGGCGTTGAGGTTCTCCACGGCCAGGGGGTATTCCTGCCGGACATAGACAAATCCCTGACTTGCTCCGATGGCGTAGGCCCCGATGGTCAGTCCCTCCAGCACGCTGTGGGGGTTACCCTCAAGCAGACTCCGGTCCATGTAGGCACCGGGGTCGCCCTCGTCGGCATTGACGATAACGTATTTGGGTTCCCCGGGTGCGTTGCGGGTCGTCTCCCACTTCATTCCGGCCGGGAAGCCGCCGCCCCCTCTGCCTCTCAGATTGGCTTTCTTGACCTCTGCCAGCACTGCCTCCGGGGTCATTCCGGAGAGGACCTTGGCCAGGGCGGCATAGCCGCCGCGGGCGATGTAGTCGTCAATGCTCTTGGGGTCAATGAAGCGGTTGGGGCCGAAGACAATCCGGCTCTGGTGTTTGTAGAAGGGGATGTCGCCCTCGTGGATAATCCTCTGCGCGTCCTCACCCTCGTAGAGGAGGCGCTCCACCACTTCTCCCTTAGTCAGGGTGGTCTCGATAATCTCGGCAACATCTTCGGGCTTGACGCGGAGGTAGCATATCTCCTGAGGGAAGATAAGCACGATGGTGCCGCGCTCGCAGTAGCCGTGGCAGCCGGTGCGCCGGATGTCAACCTTCTCCTTGAGGCCGTTCTTATTTATTTCAGCCGCAAAAGTCTGGGCCACCTTCTCACTCCCGTAGGCGTGGCAGCCGGTGCCGGAGCATATGGTGACGCAGGGCTTATCCGGGTCTCTCCGGGCCAGTATCTCCTGCCGGCGGGTTTCCAGGTCGGTAGCTGACTTCAGTCTGGGCATAGCTTTCTCTCCTTTCCCTCGCCTATTCACAGGCAGAGAATATCTTCTCCATCTCTTCGATAGCGGGGTTACTGTGGTACTCCTCGTCAACCACCATCACCGGGCCCAGGGCACAGCAGCCGAGACAGTTGACCGTGCTCAGCGAGAAACGCAGGTCGCTTGAGGTCTCTCCGGGCCTTATCTTCAGGGTATCGGTGACCTTCTCCAGGAGGCGGGGGGCACCCCGTACGTGGCAGGCAGTGCCCGTACAGACCGACACCGAGTGACGCCCCTGAGGCACCAGGCTGAAGGCCTTGTAGAAGGTGGCGATATGGTATATCTGACTCAAGGGGATGTCCAGCTTCTGGCTAATCCATATCAGGGCGTCTCGGGGTAGCCAGCGGTTTTCCCGCTGGATGTCGAGCAGTATCTGAATGAGATAGTTTCGGTCGCCGTGGTACTTGTCTACCGTCTGGTCTACTTTGGCAAGCTCCTGTACCATTTGCTTCATTACCTCCTCACTTCTGTTCCTGGTCTGCGCTAGGGCGTTCAGGTAGTGGCGGGCTTCAGCCTCAATCTGACTCAGCTCAAGGCTGGTGGCAATCTGCGGCGCGGCTCTGGGGGTGGGCTGAGCCGGCGGTGTTGGCGGCAGAGAGCTGCTGGCCAATAGTTCCAGTCCCCGCAACAGGACCGCGGTCTTGGTCGGGGAGTTCAAGGCTTTCTGCAGCTGGGCCAGGGTCTCTGCCTGCTCGCTGGTTACCTTAAGGCCGATGAAAGTGGACTTGGTCTTTCTCTTCGCCATTTTAAGTTTTACCGTTTAACCACTATAATAGAGAGGGTAGGCGCTGTTGTCAAGTGGTCGGCGCCGTGATTTTAGGCGACCCGGACTATGGTTTTCGATTTGCGGCAGCCTTACCCGGTTTCCCCGGGGTTGTTGACAGTATCAGGGTGCGGTTGTAGACTGCAAACGGGAGGTAAAATGAGTATTCTGGATAGAACTGACCCCGAAATCAGCCGGGCTGTCGCGGCAGAGATGAAGCGGCAGCGGGAGACGATAAACCTTATCGCCTCGGAGAACTACGCCAGTCGGGCGGTGCTTGAGGCTCAGGGCTCGTTTCTCACCGATAAGTACGCCGAGGGCTACCCCGGCCGGCGCTACTACGGCGGCTGTGAGAATATGGATGTGGTGGAGAGCCTGGCTATAGCGCGGGTTAAGGAGCTGTTTCATGCCGAGCACGCCAATGTCCAGCCGCACAGCGGGGCGCAGGCGAATATGGCTGCCTATTATGTCTTGCTTGAGCCCGGTGATACGGTCATGGGGATGAGCCTGGCTCACGGCGGCCACCTTACCCACGGCAGCCGGGTAAGCTTCTCGGGTAAGTTCTACAATTTCATACCCTACGGGGTTGACCGGGAAACGGAAAGGATTGACTATCGGGAGCTGGAGAGGCTGGCCGTAAAGCATAAGCCCAAGTTAATCGTGGCCGGGGCCAGCGCTTATGCCCGGATTATTGATTTCGAGCGTTTTCGGCATATTGCCGACCTGGTGGGGGCCGGGCTTATGGCTGACATGGCGCACATCGCGGGTATGGTGGCCGTGGGTCTGCACCCCACCCCGGTGCCCTATGCCGAGGTCGTGACTTCGACCACGCATAAGACGCTGCGCGGCCCGCGCGGCGGTTTTATCCTGTGCCGTAAGGAGCTGGCTTCCAGGATAGATGCCGCCGTTTTCCCGGAGATGCAGGGTGGGCCCCTGATGCATGTTATCGCCGCCAAGGCGGTGGCTTTCCACGAGGCTCTTGGGCCCGGCTTTACCGATTACCAGCGGGCGCTGCTGGATAACGCCCTGGTTTTAGCCGACGAGCTTAAGGGGCTGGGACTGCGTCTCGTCTCGGGGGGTACGGATAATCACATGGTGCTGGTCGACCTCACCGGCACCGGGGTTACCGGCTGTCAGGCTGAGGTGGCTCTGGGGGAGGCCGGTATTATCGTTAACCGTAACGCTATCCCCTTTGACCCGCACCCGCCCCGGACAACGAACGGTATCAGGCTGGGCACGCCGGCGGTAACCGCGCGCGGCTTCGGTAAGGAGGATATGAAGCAGATTGCCGCCCTGATTGTCAGGGTGCTCACTGAGATGGATAACAGTAATCTCCGGCGTCAGGTGAGCCAGGAGGTCGGCGAGATGTGCCGGCGCTTTCCGCTACCGGGGGTTGACGACCCGTAAAAACAGGTTTACCGGCGCGAAGGATAGGCTTATTTAAGAGGAGGCAGCAACTAATGGACGAGATAAAGGTATTTAGCGGTAGTGCCCACCCGGCACTGGCTCAGGCGGTGGCTGATTATCTTGACATCCCCCTGGGCAAGTGCGAGGTCTTTGAGTTCAGCAATGAGAACATCTTCGTTCGTATCCTGGAGAATGTGCGCCAGCGGGATACCTTTGTCATCCAGCCCTTCTCTTCTCCGGTCAATAAGAACCTGGTTGAGTTGCTGATTATGATTGACGCCTTGAAGCGGGCGTCGGCGGCGCGCATTACGGCGGTGGTTCCTTACTATGCCTACGGGCGCACCGATAAAAAAGACCAGCCGCGGGTGCCGATAACGGCGCGCTTGGTGGCTGACCTGCTTACCGTGGCCGGGGCTAACCGGCTGCTGACGGTGGACCTGCACGCCGCTCAGATTCAGGGCTTTTTTAACATCCCGGTTGACGAGCTCACCGCCCTTTACATCCTGGGCCGCTATTTCGAGGAGAAGGACCTTAACCAGAGTCTGGTGGTGGTGGCTACCGACATCGGGATTTCCAAGCGGGCGCGCGACCTGGCGGAAAAGCTTAATGCCCCCTTGGCCATTGTGGAAAAGAGGCGGGTGGGCAACGTTGACCGCGCCGAAGCCTTGAATATTATTGGTGAGGTAGAGGGTAAGGTGGCGCTCACGGTGGATGATGAAATAGACACGGCGGGTTCCCTGGTAAACGTGGTCGAAGCTCTGGGGAAACGGGGGGCCAGGGAGGTATATTCCTGCTGCACCCACCCGATATTTTCCAGTCAGGCAATCTCGAAGATAGCCACATGCTCGGTGAAGGAGGTAGTGGTTACCGATACCGTTCCGGTGGACATTACCAAGAATCTGGGTAAGATTACGGTCTTACCGATTGCGCCGCTTTTGGGTGAGGCGATACGTCGCATTCATACCGGACTCTCGATAGGAGCCCTGTTTGAGCAGTAGTGAGAAGCTGGTCGAGGTTTATCGGGCGAGCGGAGAGATGGAGGCTCAGGTTATCCGGAGCCTGCTTGAGTATCACGGCATACCGTGCCTCTTAAAAGGCGATGCTGCCCGCAACATCTACGGTCTTACCGTGGACGGGCTTGCTGAGGTGAGGATTATGGTCTGGGAGCGGATGGCGGATAGAGCCAGGTCGCTTATCAAGGGAAGGGAAGTATGATTAAGTTATTCAGCCGGCTTGGGGACTCTAATGACAAGGAGCTCCGGCGTCTTCAGCCGCTCATCGATAGGGTAAACGAGCTGGAAGCGGATTTCGAGCGACTGAGTGATGAGGAGCTGCGTGCTAAAACCGGCGAGTTCCGGGCCCGACTGAAGGATGGGGCGGCGCTGGACGAGCTTTTGCCCGAGGCCTTTGCCGCCGTCAGGGAGGCGGCTAAAAGGACGCTGGGTCAGCGCCACTACGACGTGCAGCTTCTCGGGGGCATTGTCCTCCATCAGGGCAAGATTAGCGAGATGAGGACCGGCGAGGGGAAGACCCTGGTAGCCACCCTGCCCCTCTATCTCAACGCCCTAGCCGGTAAGGGCTGTCATCTGGCTACCGTTAACGACTATCTGGCCCGGCGCGACCCTTACTGGATGGGGTCGGTCTATCATGCTCTGGGGGTAACTGTGGCCAGTATCTACCCCATGCAGAGCCCGGACGAGCATACTCCGGCCCGGCTTTTTGACCCTGACTACGATTCGGGTAAGGAGCTCGACCCCTGGCGCCATTTCCGCCCCATTTCCCGGCGTGAGGCTTACCAGGCGGACATTACCTACGGCACCTCAAGCGAGTTCGGGTTTGACTACCTCAGGGATAACATGGTGGTTGACCTGAGACGCTGTGTCCAGAGAGAGCTTCAGTATGCCATCGTTGATGAGGTGGATAACCTCTTAGTTGATGAAGCCAGGACGCCGCTCATTATCAGCGGCCCTGACGAAGAGGCGGGGCGGCTGTATCCGGTATTTGCCCAGCTCGTGCCGCGCCTGAAGCTCGAGGATGACTACGAAGTCGATGCCAAGTCGCGCACGGCGACTTTAACCGAGGACGGCATGAGCAATGTGGAGAGGACACTCGCCAGAGACGGGTTGCTCAAGTCCCCCAGCCTCTATGACCCGTCGAACCACTCGCTGATTCGTCATCTGGAGAGCGCCCTTAAGGCTCATGCCCTTTACAGGAAGGATGTTGATTACGTGGTCAAGGATGGTCAGGTTATCATCGTTGACCAGTTTACGGGGCGGCTTATGATGGGGCGCCGTTACTCCGAGGGGCTGCATCAGGCGATTGAAGCCAAGGAGCGGGTCACGGTGCAGCGGGAGACCAAGACCTTCGCTACGGTTACCATCCAGAACTACTTCCGTATGTATCACAAGCTGGCCGGGATGACCGGCACCGCGGTCACCGAGGCTGAGGAGTTTCACAAGATATATAACCTTGAGGTGCTGGTTATTCCCACCCATAAGCCGATGGTTCGCCAGGACCACACGGACCAGATTTATAAGGATGAAGAGGCCAAGTTCAAGGCGGTGGTGCGCGAGATTGATGAGTTTCACAAGCAGGGCCGACCGGTGCTGGTGGGCACGGTATCCATTGAGAAGTCGGAGGACCTGAGCGGCCGCCTGACAAGGAAGGGGATAGCGCACCAGGTGCTTAATGCCAAGCTCCATGAGAAGGAGGCGGGCACTATTGCCGAGGCGGGTGAGCCGGGGGCGGTCACCGTGGCGACCAATATGGCCGGGCGCGGGGTTGATATTGTTCTCGGGGGCAAGGAGCCGCCCCGGGAGGATAAGAAGGAGTGGCAGGAGTGGGAGAAGCAGCACAGTCGGGTGATTGAGGCCGGGGGGCTTCATGTGCTGGGTACCGAGCGTCACGAGGCGCGGCGCATTGATAACCAGCTCCGGGGAAGGTCGGGGCGTCAGGGTGACCCGGGAAGCTCTCGCTTTTATGTCTCCCTGGAGGACGACATTGTCAAGCGCTTCGGTGGCGAGCGCATGAAGGGCTTTATGGAGCGACTGGGCCTGGATGAGGATACCCCGATTGAAAACAGGTTCATTAATAAGGCGATTGAAGACGTGCAGAGGCGGGTTGAGGGTTACCACTTTGATGTCCGTAAGCACCTGGTGGAGTATGACGACGTGGTCAATACCCACCGCGAGCTTATCTACGACGAGCGGCGCAAGATATTGGGCGATGCCGACCTCAGGGCGAACATTCTGGCTATGGTGGCGAGAGAGATACAGACTGCGGTGGCAACCTATCTCCCCGAAGACCGCAGCGCTGAGTGGGATGTGGCGGGACTGGTCAGGGAGGTGGGCACTATCTTACCCCTGCCGCCGGAGCTAAACGCCGATACCCTGGCCCGGATGGAGCCGGGAGAGACAGAGACCAGGCTCATCGAGCACTCGGAGGCGCTTTATGAGGCCCGGGAAAAGGAGATAGGCTCGGAGAACATGCGGGTGCTGGAGCGGCTGGTGCTGCTGCGCATTCTGGACAGCCTGTGGATTGAGCACCTGACGGCTATGGAAGACCTGCGTCAGGGTGCCGGATGGCAGAGCCTGATGCAAGTGCGGTCGGTAGATGCGTATAAAAAGTTCGGTTTTGAGCAGTTTGAGGAGCTAAAGACCACCTATCAGCACGATGTGGCGCACACCATCTACCACGTGACCATTAAGAAGAAAGAGGAGCTCCCGAAACAGGTGGAAACGCCCATGACTCAGGTTAGTCCCGGGAGAACCCCCAGCCCCAAAAAGCAGCCGGCCAAGGTGGCGGGGGCTAAGGTGGGCCGCAACGACCCCTGCCCCTGCGGCAGCGGCAAGAAGTATAAAAAGTGCTGCGGACGATGAAAAACGCCGAGGTCGCCAAGGTCTTTCAGGATATCGCTGACCTCCTTGAGCTTAAGGGGGAGAACCCGTTCAAGATAAGGGCCTACCAGAGGGCGGTCTTCTCTCTGGAGCACCTGCCCCAGGAGGTGGAGGAGCTGGTCGGGGATGGCAGGCTGCGGGAGGTGCCGGGGGTTGGGGAGGCCATCGCCAGGAAGATTACCGAGCTGGTAACCACCGGCCAGCTCAAATACTACGAAGAGCTAAAGGCGGAGTTCCCGGAGGGGATTAGCGCCCTGCTTGAGGTGCCCGGCATCGGCCCCAAGACAGCCATGCTGCTCGGTAAGGAACTTGACATAAAGTCAATAGACGAGCTGGAGGCAGCCATTGCCGGGGGCCGGGTCGCCTCGTTACCGCGCTTGGGAGAGAAGACCTCGGAGAACATCCGGCGTCACATTCAAGCCCTGAGAAGGAAAGACCAGCGTATCCCCATTGGTGAGGCGATGCTGGTGGTGAACGAGATTATGGCCGGGGTCAGCCGGGTGCCGGGGCTTAGGAACCTGACCCCGGCCGGGAGCCTGCGGCGCTTCCGGGAGACCATCGGCGATATTGACCTCATGGGCACGGCCGATGATGCCCCGGGGGCGATTCAGGCCTTCGTCAGCCTGCCGCAGGTTAGGGAGGTATTGGCCAGCGGCACCACTAAGGCGAGCGTGGTGGTGGCCGGGGGGCTTCAGGTTGACTTCAGGATTGTGGAGCACGGCTCGTTTGGGTCTCTGCTCCAGTATTTCACGGGCAGTAAGCAGCACAACATCAACCTCCGGGACAGGGCGCACCGTCTGGGGCTGAAGCTATCGGAGTATGGCATTACCGATCTTAAGACGGGGGAGTTAGAGAAGTTTACCACCGAGGCAGCCTTTTATCAGCGGCAGGGCTTACAGTTTATTCCCTCTGAGATAAGGGAGGGCCAGCACGAGATAGCCCGGGCTGAAGCGGGCACCATACCGGGGTTGGTGGAGCTGGCTGACATCAAGGGCGACCTTCATGTCCACACCGACTGGAGCGACGGGCATGACAGCCTGGAAGCCATGGCTCAGGCGGCGAAAGCCCGGGGCTATCAGTATCTGGGGATTTCCGACCATTCGGCGGGGCGAGGTATTGCTCACGGGCTGGATAGCGAGCGGCTGAGGCGGCAGATACAGTCAATTAAAGAGCTCAATCAGGAGATTAAGGGCGTTCACATCTTCAGCGGCATGGAGGTGGATATCCGGGCTGACGGCAGTCTGGATATGCCTGAGGGGCTTCTCGGGGAGCTGGATATCGTCACCGCTGCGGTGCATTCGGGGATGAATCAGGGTGAAGCGCATATGACAGAGCGGCTGATAAGGGCTATGGAGAGTCCCAATGTGGATATCCTGGCGCACCCGACCTGCCGCCTGTTACCGGCGCGGGAGCCGGTAGCGGCTGATATGGAGGCTATCTTTCAGGCGGCGCTGCGCACCAATACCGCCCTGGAGATTAACGCTATGCCCAGTCGGCTCGACCTCAAGGATACTCATGCCTATCGGGCGCGGGAGCTGGGGGTCAGGCTGGTTATTAACACCGATGCCCACAGTGGCGGGCACCTTGATTTCATGCGCTTCGGCATCGGGGTGGCCCGGCGGGGCTGGTGCCGGGCGGGAGACATACTGAATACCCTCTCTCGGGCGGAATTAGCCGCCTACTTTAAGCACTAGGGATGGTTCACGGGATGACAGAACTACTGGACAGCCGTTTATATTCTCAGCTG
>Ga0114922_10007014_pt1 | contig 10310 bp, 4 predicted proteins | sample AartaG_FD_100975 | JGI IMG/M metagenome (GOLD analysis project Ga0114922, IMG submission 100975) | Deep subsurface microbial communities from Aarhus Bay to uncover new lineages of life (NeLLi) - Aarhus_00045 metaG | ecosystem: Environmental > Aquatic > Marine > Oceanic > Sediment | place: Aarhus...
CCTGCCTGATGTGAATGGCGACACCAGCTGGACTTCAAGTACTGTTGTGACCTCTGACGCTTACGGAGACCACGGTGCACGTGCCCTTGGTTTGCCCGGTGGAGAGGCGCTGATCTCATGGTTACAGCGCGATTGCTCTATCGAAGACGACGATGACCTCTACTTTCAGTCCGTGACCTATCCGGCAGGGCTGACATTCCACGAATCCGAAGGACTCTGGCCCGACGAAATGGATCTGGCCTCGTTCCTGGCACCGCAAGATACCTATTCTGTGAAATTTCGCATTGCCAAGGGAAAGAAATTACCGAAGAAGGTTCCCTGCATAGGGGGCAAATACGGATTTGAGGTAGAGGCCGTATATTCTCTGACAACGGATGGGTGCAAGGGACTCAAAGGCGACGCCGCACTAGCGGTAGGTATCGACTTGTCCGACCGACTCAAGTTCCAGGGTGCAGGGGCCATCTCGGCCGAATATATTACGGATAAAAAGAAGTGCAGATACATTTTCGACAAGGGGGGCTTGACTGGGTCAGTTGGTGGAGAAGGTAAGATCCCTGCACCTCCGGGGTGGGGTACGGGCAATTATTGGCTTTTCAAGGTCGAGTGGGGTGTAAAGATTGGCGGAAACGTCGCGCTCGGCTTTACATGGAAAGGAACTGGCTTTCCCGCATGGCCTAATGGCGGCTCATTCGATATCCAGGTTGCGTTTGGCCCCTATGGAGAGGCAAAAAGTAAGGGCGAGTGGGTAGAAGCAAATGTGCAAGGTCAGGGAGGTCTCACTTGGGGCATAGATTTCTCAAAGGGGCCGAAAGATCTCGAATGGACTTTCACAGTCCAGTTCGAAGTGAGGGCATTTATGTTGAAGGCTGGTTGGCAGCGCACGTGGAAAGGCAAGGTCTTTAGCGGCGGTAAGGCCGGACCACTGGACTTAGCCGCGATTCTCTTTTCCGACGATGTCATCACCTCAGAGTCCTTTACCCTCGAGGTTGATCCGCTCGTGGGCACGGGTAACCAGTATGAAGGCCTGCCAGTCTTAGGCGACATTTCCTCGAATGTGACTATGGATGGACAACCCTCGCTGGCGCGGTCCAGTACGGGCGAGATTTTGGTGGCATGGAAATATGATTCGCCAACACCTGCGACTGAAATCGGCTCTGACATCCGCGTGGCCGCCTATAACGGATCGAGCTTCGATTCTCCCGTGGTTTTGCATTCGGCGGCAGATTTCAACAGGCGACCTGCCCTGGCTTTCGATTCGAATAACAATCCGATGGTTGTCTATGCCTCAGCCAGCGGAACGGGAATCTCGCTGGCGAGTGATCCGTATGACATTCTGGACGCAGCGACTGACTCTGATATTTACTTTTGCCGAAGGGTCGGGAGTGTCTGGAGCGCGCCAGCTCTGCTGGCCACGCTTTCCGGTGGTGACGATGTAGTGAGCCTTGCTGCTGGATCCGACGGAAAGATGACCGCTGTATGGGAAAATATCAACACCGACACCGGCGTTACTTCTATCATGGCCTCCGTTTGGAATGGTTCGTGGTGGAGCACTCCCGTGGTCGTTTCCTCGAAGCTGGGGTGCAGCGAACCTGTCGTATCGTACGTCGGCACCCAGCCCATTGCGGTCTGGCTACAGGACGACGACGGAACGACTGAGACCGCGAATGATCAGAGGTTGCATTACTCAATATTAAATGGAAGCTGGGGAAGCACTGCTCGAGTCCCATCGCTGGCAGCTGAGTTTGACGTTGAGAAGATCTCGCAATGGATGACGCGAGATTCTCTCCTGGCGGCATATGGTGCACCCACTATATACTCTTACTTCCCAGAGCCTCCTTCCGAGTGTTGTGAGGACAAGGAAGAGGAGAAAAAGAAGGAGCCAGATCCTCCCGAGCCGCCCGAGGATAGCACGGAGCCGGGCGAACCGGAGGGCGAAGACGTCACCGAGGTAATTGTGCCTCTCGACCCCAACGAAAAAGTCGGCATTGGGGTTGGGCCGCAGAATACCATAACGACTTCCGATAACCTTGTTTACACGGTTTACTTCGAGAATGTCTCGACGGCAACAGCTGCCGCACAGCAAGTGGTGGTCACCGACGTGCTGGATCCTAACCTTGACTTTTCCTCTTTCCGCTTCTTGGAAGTGGGCATCGGTAGCCAGCTCTTTCCCATCACCACGGAGGAGTTCTCCTTCCAAGAGCGCACCGATTGGCCCGATTGGTTAGGACGGCTTAATATCTGGTGGGCTGACTTTCAGGGGTCGTTCAATCCCTTGCTGGGTCTTGCTGAATGGCGCCTAAGACTCCTGGACCCTGCAACTGGAGAATTGCCCGATGACGTCTTTGCCGGCCTGCTGCCCCCTAATGATGAAACGGGTCGTGGTGAGGGGCACGTGACATTTAGCATACGACCAAAGCACGACCTTGACGAAGGGACCCTTATTACCAATTCCGCAACTATCATCTTTGACACCCAGGAAGCTATCGTCACCAATACATGGACAAACATCGTGGTCGAACCGACGCCGACACCCACGCCGACACCTACCCCAACTCCTACGCCGTGGCAGATTGTCTTTGACTTTATCTCGGATCGCGAGGAGTGGACCACCGGCAGCGCGCCGATTGTCTTTAGCGAGCCCGATTTCGTCTGGGAACCTGACTACCTGAATATTACCTCGTCAACGAATACGAATACGTTTGGCTTCTGGCAGAGTCCACAGGATGCAATCCCTGCGGATACGGACTATCTCTATCGCGCTCGGTTCACGGTCGCGACCGATATAACGGATCGACTAATCGTTCCGCAGATGCGGCTTCGTGCAAATTCGCTGAACCTGCAGCAGTATGATGTGCTTTCGATCGAGAGCGCCGGTGACGGGGGTGCGTCCCCCGCCACGTTGGGCACGGACTATGACCTTTACTTTGTGCCGCCTGCAAATGATACCGCTGCTATGCTTGCATTCGACCTGCTGAACTTCAATCCCTTCGATTCGGCAGCGGCAGAACTTTCACTGGATATGGTTACTGTTGATCGCTTTGCTCTGGACGCGCTCTCGACTCCGACAGTTGTTCAGGATTACGACTTCGAGCCCAGCCAGGACGGCTGGACAACCGGAGGCGCGCCGATCATCTTCAGTCCGCCGCAGTATACTCATTCTGCGGGCGCGCTTGAGCTGCGGGCAACAACCAACACGAATACGTTTGGCTTCTGGGGGAACCATCCGGCAGATATAACGATTGAGGCGGACAAACTGTATCGTGGGACATTTGAAATTCGCACAGACGTGACCAACCCTGTGTTGGTTCCAGAGATGCGCCTGCGGTACAACACCGGGAATCTGCAAGCCTCGCACACCTTCGGGATTTCGAGCATTGGCGATGGAGCGAATTCGCCCGGTACCACAAACACGACATACGACAGGCTGTACTTCTTGCCTCCAGCGAATTGCGTTGGTGAAGACTTGCTCATCTCCTTTGACATGCTTAACTTCAATCCCGGAGACGCGCCAACTGCGAGCCTGATCCTCGACCGGGCAATAATCGAGACGCTATCGCCGCCAGCCTTACCCTGATCCGCCTTCGCCTTAGCTTCGGCGGACAAGTTTTGCACGTAGGGGCACACCGGTCGGACGCCCCGTGTACGTGCTTTTCCCTTATTTCTTCGTCTTATGCTTCCCAAAATATCTCTATTAATTAACCTGTCCTCGCTTTGGTCTCCCCGCTTTGGTCTCTTCTTCTTCCTTCCCACTAGTCATTGCAGAGATTCTCCCTTCAATAACCAGGCTTCCTATTTCGCAACCGCTATGCCTAGCGATCATAGGGCACTTCACCTTAAGCAGAAAGAAGATACTTTTGTCCACGTCGCTCAGTGTCTCATAGTTGCCCTGACCCTTTGCAATGACCAGGTCGGCTTCATTAAATCGTCGTCTAAACGTTTCTGAACATTCCTCCAAAACAGTACCCGGTGCGTCCGAACCGTTATCGATTACTTCAACAATATCGGTTAAACCTACGTGTTGCGCATCTACCACGGTAGCATCGTTGATCACCGGGCTGCCCTTTACTGCCAGTGTTATTCTTTCAAGCGGTATCTGTTCGATTAGCAAACGGTCGAAGACAATTTCTCCTGCGTTGTCAGCGAGATAGAGAATATCCTGTGCTTCCAAGACCGAGCTGCGAAATTCTTCCAGATTTCCCTTCAGCGGCGCTGTGAGCGAATGGTCAATTGCCTTCTGAACATTCAAGTCGTCTAAATCACTATTGACCCCAAAATCGATAATGTTGCCAGCAATCGCTAGCCGCACAGCTTTCTGAAGTGGATCACTTGACTGGTTGATCTTTTCTTTGAGCTCAGGATATCGATCCATGGCAAAGCGATTAAAATGCTGCTTAACGCTTCTATACGGATCGACATTACCGGTAAGTCTCCTGATGAGACGATGAATTCGCTGGCCCATCACCGGGGGAGACTTCCGCAGATCCATCACGCTCGCGCTGTGCAGTACTTCTCTCAATACTTGCTCATGGATCGCCTCGTCATCGGTAACAAATCTCACCGCTTCAAGAGCCTGTCTAACGATACACGGTATACAATCAAAATAGGTTCTCATGATTCATATCCTATGTCCTTCAGCGTTGGCCAGAGGGGAACATGGGAGGGGGACATGGGGACAGGTTATGGATTTCTCTTTTTTAGTTCCGGTTTCTGTCGTTTCAGACAACGGCCCAGCAGCGTTTCTAGTTTTTCTATGAAATGGAGCGCACCGATCGCAGGCCCCGTGTACGTGCTTTCCCTGATTTCTTCGTCTTATGCTCCCCCCCATATCTCTATTAATTAACCTGTCCCTGTATTGCCTGTATTGGTGCTGTATTGGTACCAGACCAAATCACGACAAAGAGTATGGCAACCTGCACCTATTTATAAGCTTTTTTAAGAGAGGTCTTATTATAATAATGCTTGAGAATTTGCTGATAGGAATATCCTTTTAAAGCCATTCCGAGAGCGCCCATTTGGCATAATCCAGTGCCGTGTCCCCATCCAGCGCCGCGCAGGATAATCTTTGTTATTGTTCCTTCTCCGTTTCGTTCATAATCCCAGGTGAATGCGCTGCTAAAGAGGAATTTTTCATGTAAGACGTTGCGAATCCGGTATTGAGTACGAATTGTATGGGACTTTTTCTCTGCATCCTCGGTTCTGTACAACACTTCTATCTGATGCAGTCTTCCCGAATTACCTCTAAATCCGGGACGAAAATCCAGAAATTCAACAACATCGTTCAGGTGTGCTTTCTTTTTTAGAAGTTCAACCATTTCTTCTTGCGTGTAGACCACTTTCCACCTGTAATAACTGGCTGTTTCATCCACAGCGCCAAGATATTCTGGCAACTCTTTTTCCGGACAGATATTCGGAGAGCAAAAACTGTCGCTTTTCTTGAGCCAATCTCCAAGAATCCATTCTCTGATGCTCTCTTTGTTAATTGGATTAAAGCGCGCAGTTACGGAATCTTGGGGAGCGTCAATTGAGTCACTTAATCCAACAGCGGCTCTTCCAAATATGTTACTTGCGTTTTCAATGATGCCCCCGCAGCACTTCGAATAAAACGCACTGCATACGTTCCCACTCTCTGTGACCAGAAACATACCTCTTGTCTCGGCCACATTTCCCGCCACCTGCATGGAAAGATACGTTGTCCCCTGGTATCTCTGACAGCAATCATCATTACAGATAGTGTAGGGAACTCCTTTGTGTTTATCTTTAAGATTAACCACCATCCAGGAACGAGCCGCGGTTGCTTGTGCTTTGATGAACTCAGGCGGACACGCCGCGCTCATTTCAGAAGTGACTACACAAGCTAAGTAGGGCTCCAGCGGAATCTCATTCACCACAATCAAGTTAGTATTCCTGTGATGGAATTCCAACTTAAATGGAAAATACAAATTGACCTCTTTCTGCCAGTGAAATCCTCTTCCCGCAACAACTCCTTTTAGCATAATCCCGGATTGTGGCGCTATTATCTCCTTTTCATCAAATCTCTGAATGCTGATGAAAGACTTGCTTCTGAGCAGTTCCTTTCCGGAAATCTCATTACAAACGACTGTGTCTCCAAAAACTTCAATTCTTAATGGCTTTTGTGCTTCGCACTTCAAAATCTTTTTTGTGCCGTCATCCTCAATCTTAAACTCTCCTGTCGGAAGCACTATTTCCGTGTAGGATTTGTTATCAGATTCCAAAACAATGCCGACACGACAGATTGGTTCTTCATCTGGCAGGGGAAACCTTGGGTCAGCAGCTTGTTTACGTTCCACAACTTCTTTAAGGTTCTGCTTTGCTGAAGTTTTTTCGCCATCTTTCGCACAGGAAAGGAAGAAGGTAGGGAGTAACACCCAATAAATAACGCCTTTTTTACATAGAAGATTCTTTTTCATTTCAACCCAGACCTACCCGTATTAGTTTTTATATCTGTTTCCCTAGTCTGCGCGACATTATTGTTGTTAACATGGGGACTAACATGGGGACAGGTTATGTATTTCCCCTTTTTCCTCCCGGTTTCTGTCGTTTCAGACGACGGCCGAGGAGCGCTTCTAGTTTTTCTATGAAATCGGTCGTGCCGGTCGGACGCCCCGTGTACGTGCTTTCCCTGATTTCTTCGTCTTATGCCCCCCATATCTCTATTAATTAACCTGTCCCCGCTTCGCCGTCCCCGCTTTGCCCTAAATCTTGTCAATCATGTCTAAATATTCTAGACAGGATTTACAAGATTAACCGCTATTTGTCCGTTCTCAGGTGGCATGTCTGGGGATTTACGGGACAACCACAGAATTTTTCTTCTTCTTTCCTCTTCAGCTGTGGCCAACGCTTTCGCCGTCTTGCCGTTCGCTTTAGTAGCTCTTCTAACCTTTCTGCAAACACATCTTGAATTTCAATTATCGTAAATGTTCCTTAATTCTTACCACTCAATTTTATATCCTGATCCTTTTTCGCCCCCACGTTCGGCGAAGTTCACATTAAACTCATACTCATCCCCTGTCTCTATGTCTCGGATCACAAAAACATGAGCGAAATAGGGATCCTCTCTTCGACGGTGGTATAAAATCCTTTTATCATCCACACATATAGGATCAGCACCCTTGCAGATAATATGAATTTCTTCATCCTCCAAGTTGAATTTGAAAATGTCTGTCTTCTTCTCGTTCTCTTTTTGAATGCGTCCTATGAGGCAATTGTGCTGGCACCAGTCAACTGTTACCAAATGGTCTATTTTAATTTCTCTTTGCTCCCCAGTAGCCAGGTTGTGGATCATAGCAACCTGTTCAAATTGGTTTTCGGGATGATTGCTGGCTACCAGCAATAAGGTCTCATCCGGAGACAAATAGAGACCGGGCTCTGGACCTGTCTGAATCTCAGAAAGCATCTTATAGTTGCCCGGATGCTCATACATAACAAGTGTCTTCGTTGATATCCAATCAAGGCTAGACCATTTTAGATAAAACACCGCCTGCCTTTTGGGGGATACTTCAAAGCTTACACTTGCATCAGAGCCAATTCTGGTAAGTTCCCCACTCTTGAGGTCATAAACATAGAGGATACCCTTGTCATAATTCCAGTATCGCCAGTTTATTTCACGCGGCCGAGTGGTATCAACAAAAAACAAATATCTATCAGATAATATTTTCGGCTGACTTATCCCTAAAGACCTGTTAGTTATTTCAATGAGCTGTACTTCGTCCTGCGAGAGTTTGTATTTGACCAGGAATCCCTCATCAATTCTATCGGCTGCGAAAAATAAAGTATCCTCTGCAGTAGTATACGTCATCCCTCCTGTTGATACCAAGCTAGCACTAACGTCAATAATATCATTGAATATATATTTCTTGTACTCTTTTGTTTCTAGATCGAGAGTAAGAAAAAAACCGCGAGTATCACCAAAATCTCCTTTTGGTGGATATCTTATTTGTAAACCAGTATACACTACCTTCTTGCTTTCGGATAAATAGGTGCCTTTAGGAAATAACGCATACTTATAGTCCGATACAGCATAACCATAAAGATGTAGGCTGCATAATATTATCAAAGCCAGTATTGTTTTCTTTCTCAGCATCGCAATTGCACCTCCGTTTTTGGCTTTCCTCCCTTTTCTTTTCCTCTCTTTCTTCTACTTTATTTCGACAGTCTTGAGCTGCCTCGACACATCCCTCCGCGGATTCTAGGACAGACTACAAAATTCACCCCTCACGTTTTTCCGTCATCATGTAAATCTTGTTAATCATGTCCAAATATTTTGTTTTTTGACAGGATTTACAAGATTAACAAGATTAACTGCTAACCAGCGCTGGGCGAGGATACCTCGCCCCTACTTCACCAGCTCCATCTCATCTCTGGGCTATTCAAACGACCATTACCGGCAATCCTTATTGAATTTCGTAGGCCGTTCTGAAATTCCCAGGTTTTTAGAGGGGCAATCATCGCCTATTCTTACATCTTGAATATTTTGCTAGATTTGTCAAGACTGAAACTAATGCAATAGTAAATTCATGTGGGATTCAGTACGGCTTATGAGGGGATTGCCGTTTCAAGGGCTTTGATGAGGGTGCAGAGAAAATAGTTTGTGGGTGTTTGAACGCCACATTCATTCCCCATGCGGCAGATTGCTCCATTGATCGCATCAATTTCCGTGGGTTTGTTTTTGAGAATATCCTGCAGCATAGAAGGATGATGCTGCGCCGTGGCGGGGTCATTTATGGCGCAGAGTAGCTGCGCACGCGAAGCGGCACGCCCAGCTTTTCTTTAGCAAGCTTCCGACATCTAACAATATTTACCCCTGGAAAATCCACTGCGCTGACGTGAACCTGGCCAATGGCCTGCTTGGCCTTTCGCGTGAACTCCAGTACAGCCGTGAAGGCTTTCTTCGGCAGCTTCGGCATACACAGCTTATTGTACGCGGTTTGATTGTGCGCATTCAAACTGATTGAAATAGAGTCAATGAGACCTCTGAGCTCAGGCAGGATGTCACGCCCGTTAATGAGATTCCCCTGGCCATTGGTATTCAGCCGGATCGGCACACCCCGAGCCTTCAGTTGTTTTGCAACTGCTTTCACTGTGTCCAAGCGCATGGTCGGCTCGCCAAACCCGCAGAACACAACTTCGTCAAATGCCTCCACATCACCAGCAGCCTGCAGGATCTCTTCTTCGCTGGGCTCCTGGTCGAGCTTCAAATAGTGGCCCTTGACCACGTAATCATTGTTGCGGCGACAGAAGAGACATCTATTCGTACACTGATTTGTAATGTTCAGATACAGGTTGTGTCTGATTGGATAGGCAATCTTCCCGACAGAATCACCCAGCCAGCCGAATAATTTAGTCGCATTATAGCGCGTGATCGAGGCAACATCTTTCAGGGTCAGATTGCGCAGCTCGGCCACATGGCGCGCAATATACCTTATGTAGCTCGGTTCGTTGCGCTGTCCCCGCTTGTGCTGCGGGGCAAGGTAAGGTGAATCGGTCTCCAGCACCACACGATTCAAGTTAATCTCCGTGACCACTGCGCGTAGGGGCTCCGCATTTGGATACGTTATAGGCCCCCCGATCCCTAAATAGTATCCCATAGTCAGAAGTTGCTCCGCATCATTCCTCGTGCCAGAAAAACAGTGCACAACTCCTGGCCGCTCGCGCCTCGCCTCTTCCTGCAATATGGCAATGAGGTCACTATAAGCCTCACGGCAATGAATGATCACCGGCAGATTCATGGTGCGTGCAAGCTTCAGCTGCTGGCGAAACACCTGATTCTGCACATCGGGTTCTGAATTGCGATAGTGGTAGTCCAGGCCAATTTCGCCAATGGCAACAACCTTTGGATCTTCTGTTAGCGAAGCAAGATGCCCCTCATCTTCGTGCGAATAGAAGCGGGCATAGTGCGGATGGACCCCGACACTCGCGACAAGCATTGGATAGATGTGGGCCAGAGCAACGCTTAACTTGCTCGTTTCAAGCTTGTCACCGACGGTAACAATCCGCTCTACTCCGGCTTTCTCTGAGCGCTTGACAACCTCCCGTAAATCGCGCTCGAACTTCTTGTCGGTCAAATGAGCGTGTGCGTCAACCAGCATTTCGTTTCCCGTTGCATTTCTGAAACTTCGGTCCAGAAGCGCTTCTTTCGAATTTGCACTTCTATTTCAAGGCTAATGTGCTATAAAATTTCTTGCAAGCAAAAAGGGGCGGCCCGCCTCGGCGGGTCGCCCCTACTGAATCCTTAACATAATACGCGACGTACCGCTGTAGTTTGGTATTTCTTCTTCTTGTGTGTCCTAAGA
>Ga0114922_10007015_pt1 | contig 10310 bp, 5 predicted proteins | sample AartaG_FD_100975 | JGI IMG/M metagenome (GOLD analysis project Ga0114922, IMG submission 100975) | Deep subsurface microbial communities from Aarhus Bay to uncover new lineages of life (NeLLi) - Aarhus_00045 metaG | ecosystem: Environmental > Aquatic > Marine > Oceanic > Sediment | place: Aarhus...
CGGTTGTCACGCCATTGGCATTGCCGGGTAGCTATGTGCGGACGGGATAACCGCTGAAAGCATCTAAGCGGGAAGCCTTCCTCAAGATGAGATTTCCCTCACGCATTAGCGTGCTGAAGGTCCGTTGAAGACTACAACGTTGATAGGCTGGATGTGTAAGTGCAGTAATGCATTGAGCTAACCAGTACTAATTGACCGTGCGGCTTAGTCATATAACTTCAAATGGCTTTAGAGTGACATATCATAAATGCCTTTATTTTTTTATACCAATTTGTTACCAGTTTCCTGGTAGCCATAGCGAGCGGGTACCACCTGATTCCATTCCGAACTCAGAAGTGAAAACGCTCAGCGCCGATGATAGTATGGGGTTTCCCCATGTGAAAGTAGGACACTGCCGGGATTTAAATTCAAAGCCTCGATTAGTATATATGCTAATCGGGGCTTTTTTTTGGACATTACTTCTGAATAGTACAGCTATTTAGTCGGCCATGAATAATCCGTTTTTTCGTCATGCCGCGACTTGATTTAATTGTTCTTTTATTTTCCTTAAATCATCTCTTAAGGTAAGATTTTCTTGCGTATATTCTAAACCCTTCATTGCATAACACATGTGATCTATCCAGTGAGAGACATTTTTGCCAAACTCATTAGTTGTGGTAAGAGGAAATATAGTTTCTTCTCCTTTTTTCTTAGTTCTTAACCTTTTAAGTATATTTGATTCTTTGAATAACCATTTATGATTTTAAATCAACTATACATTTTTTAACCGTAGGGCCATTCGGAGTGCAACTGTTTTTTGATGGTAAATGATAATGGAATTCTGACAGTGGTGGTATACTCTGAGTTGAGTACCATTGTTTTTCAGCCATAAAAGTGTATCTGCACACGAGAAGTGATCCCATGGATGTATCACTAATATAGGCACCGATGAATTTCATTTGACCTGGTTTAGGAAGATTGTTGCAGTATATGTGCCCATAAAATTGAGTATCAAGTTCAAATTTATAGCCGTCTTTTTCACCGTAATAATCAACCGGAGAGTTTGGATGTGTTTTACACCATTTGTGATCATAAGAAAAATCATTGTTGGGTCTCGGACAAGTTAAAGTAAAAGCAGGTATAATATCACTTATATTCAATATGAAACTTCCTTCTGAAGTTTTTCCAGCTGAATTTTTTACAATAATCGTGATTTTTTCCTGTGATACAGCTTTTTTTGCTATGCCTGTTAAGGTAACTTTGTCACCGTCTCGGCTCAAATTGATTTTTAAACCGTAGCTGTTTAAAGAGTTAGCTTTAATTTGCTGTAGTTTTTCAGAACCAAAATCAATATAACTTGTTAGATCTTTATTTACTCCTTCGTTTAAATGGAAACTTTGTTCGGGAATATGAACAGTGGGGTTATCATATAACATATGGATTTTGAATTGCTGAGTACTACCACTCCACTGCCCGTTTGGCGTTTTAAAGTTCTTGGCATAAATTGTAACTTCAGCCTCTTTGTCTTTAACATTTGTTGAAGTTGGTTCGGTTGGTGTGCCAAAAATAGTTAAAGTGCCGTTGTCGTGTTGGTTGGGGTCTGGAGTAAAAGTATATCCTAAATTTATAGCTCCTTCACCATTAGCTTTAAGTATTAAACTATTAAACTTTTTCATAGGATCTATAAATAAATATAGTGCTTTAAAGGATTTAGAAAAATTTTTCCCAAAAGTGACATACAAGTCATTAACAACTGCATTAGGATCTGCAAACGGTTCAGTGCCAAGCGCCATTCTGTATTCATTTTTTACTGCCAAAACTTGTGGCATATATACAGCTGGTTCAGCAGTCCAATCGGATAGATCATTAAAATTATCTGTTAAATTTAAGTTATATCTGTTAGTAGTGGAATTGGTTTTATTTACACCTAAACGCAAATTTAAATTCACTCCGACACGTATATCGTTTTGTAAACCATGATTACCGATAATTTGTTCGCCATTTAATCCTAGTTCAAATCTAGCATCGGACATTGAATGTACCAACCAATCGATTTCAGCATGATAATCCTGATAAGCTGGAACTCTACTAGCTGATAATTGTAGTTTAAGTTGATTAGTAATTAGTTGTTGTAAATTAATTGTGAAATCAAAGCCATTGTAACTATCATCATCACCAGAATATTTTTTATTATAATTAAGGTTATCGTAACTGAGTTGCAAACCAAGTAAAGTTGTTTTAATTGGCAACAGGTTTATCTGTAAGCTGCCGTGAGTATCAGTTGCTCCAGCAATATATCTGAAGTCCTCGTACAATTGAGAATTTTGATCGAAATAAAATACTGGAGACAAGTTTTTACTTTGAGCTTTGCTATAAAACGTATTGAGAACGATGCTTTTTACGAAATCATATGGTAATAAATATTCGTAAGTTAGACCATACGCATTTTGTCCAATCCATTTGTTTACTTCTCCACTAAGAAAATCAAATGTAAGATCCTGAGTTAAATATTCTGCAGAGAATTTTAATCGTTGTTCGAGAGACAGAAGATAAGCAAAAGTAGCGTTGAAACGATACATTTTTTTACCACTTTCCACATCTAAAGAAGTCGCTAAATATGGATTCAGAAGTTGGGTAAATTTGCCTTGAATATAAGCACCGAATTCTTTGCTATATTGCACGCCGAACGATAAAGGGCCGTAAAGGCCAAAATCTTGGCTCGATAAATTGAGGTATTGTTCTTCGGTAGCTTTGGCATCATTCAACAATGCTCCCATTAATAGTGGGCACAACAACAATAACCATAAAAAACGTCGGTACTTCATTTTCAGCAATTCCTCTTGCTAAAAAAACTCATATGGAAGTTTATCTAAAACATCACATTGTGGCAACTTCTGTAAAACTTCTATCTTCATGCGTTCTATAAGTTGTTTCAGCACCTTCTATCAATCTCGTCTTCTCTTCTTTTTTAATATCACTTCCACGAATACACTTGAATTTAGGTAGAACTACATAAACTCCGACTCCCAAAATAATAATAGCCGGTACTAGTAAGGATACTAACTTTGCGTTGATGTTATAAATCCTGTCTGTTGCTATAGCATGAGAGATAACATTTAAACAATCTTTATCCCAGAATGGATGGTCATGTTCTTGTTGGTTAAGAATGCTAGGAATTATATGCCTGTATTTTTTGGCATAGTGATTTCCAACAGAAAACTCGTAAAGTGCAGTAAATAGAAAGCTAAAATTTAAACCAATTTTGGACGTAATAGTTAAAAGAATTTCTTTGTAACTATTTCCCCAAACTGTTTTTGCTGAAATTACGTTTTGGATTTTATCGAATACTATAGGAGCATAGTTTTCTTCTTTAGAATATGGTTTTATTGCAGCCATTATTGCCACAATAATTTGTTCTTTGCTGATATTATTCCGACCCAGAATTTCTTGAAGATTATTATCAATAATCGATATGCGCCTATCATTGTCAGTACTATTTTCAATCGAGGAAGGCTGATTGAGTACTGATAAGATTCGGTTTTTTAAGTCGTCCACATCTTCTTGTGCTTCTGATAAAATTTTATTTAAACTGGTAGCAAGATTTTCTGCATTAGGTTCAAGTTGGCATATTGTTCTTTTTTCTTTTCTTTCGCACAACATATCTTGAATTTTTTGGTATATCTTATATTTTTCGGATGCGCTTACTAGTATTAAAATAGGCAAACCAACAGCACAAGCCCAACCAATAATTTCCCAGCTCCACCAATCTTCCAAAAAGAGTGTACTTAAAGCTTCTCCCCAACTGGCCTTAGGCATATATTCACTCAAACATGACTTAATTTCTTCAGCGTGTTCTTTACTAATTCCATACCATTCGGGATTATTAGCATTATTCCTAATTAGGAAAAACTCAGCTATGGTACCGATAGAGGTAATTCCGAATGTTACGATGTTGATGGGAGTAAGCCATGTATTTGCTCTGTTAACAATCCTTCTCCACCAACCTTTATTATCAGGTATGCGAGTTTTATCAGGAATTCTTTCATCACTTTCTAAATCTTTGCTCTTTAATGATATATTTGACCATTTAGAATCTAATGACCATCCTTCTTGTGTCTCTGCATCGACATCTTTATCATCTCTCGTAGGTATTTCTATATCTGTAGGTTTTCTGGGAAACATCTGTTTAATTTCCTCACTAATTTGTTTAAAAAATTAACTTCCAAGCATCCGGTTTCATTTATAGAAAAATTTAGAATAAAAAATATGCTACTTTAATTTATGATCTAATGGCAAGAAATTTATTGATGAAAAAAAGCATTGCCAAGAACACTGGCTATATAAATTTCCCTTCCCAAAGCTGTTCAAGAAAGATATGCCAGGGAAGAATTTCTATGTGATCTGAAACCCACGGTTCCTTTTCTAAACATACAATAATATAGTTTTTAAGTTGTTTTTCCTCACGTAATGCTTTGAGATTTTTTAAATCCTGTGGAGCTATATTTTTACTAGCTTTGACTTCGATTGCGGTTTTATCCGCTAAAATAAAGTCGACTTCATAACCAGAAGTTGATCGCCAATAAGTAAGATCTTTTAATTGTTGATAATCTGTATAAGTCTTTAATTCGTGGCAAATGTAAGTTTCAAAAGCCTCGCCAAATTCTGGTGAACCAGCTTTAATGTAACTTCTATTTTGCAAAGTTCTAGTGATTCCGGTATCAAATAAATAGTATTTAGAAGTACCGATGGGTTTCCTTTTCTTTGATTTATTCCAGGCGGGTAGCTTGTGAGCTATTAATGTATCTTGTAATATTTGAAAATATTCTTGTACAGTACTTCTAGCTACCTGCGCATCGTTAGAAATTTTGGTGTAGTTAATTATTTTGGCATTGCAAAGCGCAGCTACTTCTAAAAAACGGCTAAATGCCGGCACATTACGTGTTAAACCTTCTGCTGCGATTTCCTGTGTAAGATAAAGTCCGATATAAGATTGTAAGTCTTCTTCTGGAGAATTAGATAAATAAACTGAAGGTAAAAGTCCATAGTTGATAGCGCGTAATAAATCAAAGTGCTCCTTCAGTTCATAAAAACTAAACGGATGCAAATACCTTTCATGTGCTCTTCCTCCTAATAAATTTACTCCACCGCGACGTAGTTTTCTAGCACTTGAACCAGTTAGTAAAAAATGAACTCGGTATTCCTCGATCATTAAATGAACTTCGTTTAATAACATTGGTAAACGTTGTATTTCATCGATAATAATAAATTTATCGCTTTTTCGATATTCTTCACGAATACGTTGAGGTGTGCGGCTTAATTTTAAAAATGTTTCGCTATCTAACAAATTATAAACACGATGCCCTTTAAAAATTTGGCGAATTAACCATGATTTTCCTGTTTGCCGTGGGCCAAAGAGGAAAATTGATTTTTTCTCTAATGCCGATAATATATCAATTTTACGAGGGATGTCCATAATTTATTGCCGCTTAAGTCGGCAATTATTATAATAAATTGCCGGGATATTTGTCAAATGTTTTTTGGAAAAACTAATCAGAATTAATTCTTTCTTTTTATTTAAACATTAATTCATAAATATTTCTAATGTCTTTTCTTGTTAATCTTTATGATTTTAAGTCGACAGTGCATTGTTTGATTGTTTTTGGGTTCTCATGAGTTCCAACACATTCATTTGATGATGGATAGTGATTTCTAAATTCTGATTTCGGAGGCAAAGGCTGCATAGTCACCATCTGTAAACGAGGACTAATTTGGGGGCGCCAATATATACATTCTAAGTGGCGAGACTCGGTAATATAAGCGGTAACAAATACTGTTGAATTATCGAGAGGATAAGGCGGACATGGGAAAGTTCCATAGTAACGGTCACCTTTAAACGTATATTTACCTTTCTTTGCGTAATAATCTCCCCATTTGTTGCATGTGTATTTAAAATCTCTAGGACTAGGGCATGTCAAAGCAAGAGCTGGAACAACAGTGCTAATATTTAGGGTGAGTTTTCCTTCGGTAGTTTTGTTTGCTGAGTTAGTTACTTTTATTGGAATAGTTATTTGAGATACGCTCTTTTTTGTTTTGCCTAACAGGGTAACCGTTTTACCATCTTGGCTTAAGTTAATTGTCAAACCATATTCATTTAATGAATCAGCTTTGATTTGTTGCAATTTTTCAGAGCCAAAATCAATATAGTCTGTTAAAGCTTTATTTACCTCTTCGTCCAGATGAAAATTTTGCCCAGGGATACGAACTACAGGATTAGTATAATACATGTTAATTCCAAAATGTTGAGTGCTTTTACTCCATTGGTTTGGCGCATCTTTAAAATTTTTGGCATAAATCACAACAAGAACACCTTTATCTTTTATCTTCATTAAATTCTGTTTAGTTACTTTTCCAGAAATAGTTAAAGTACCATTATCGTGTTTATTAGGATCAGGAATAAATTTTGCTTGTAAGCCCAATTTTTCCTCACCGACAGCTTTAAGTTCCAATGTATCATATCCTTGCAAAGGGTCTATAAATAAACTTAATGCACTATATGATTTAGAAAAGAATGTGCCAAATGGGATATTTATATCCTTTAGTATTGTATTTGGATTGGCAAATGGATCAGTGCCGAGTGCCGTCTTGTATTCATCTTTTACTGCCAAGACTTGCGCCATATATACGGCTGGTTCAGCAGTCCAACTGGCTAAATCACTAAAATTGTTTGTTAAATTTAAATTGTATCCTAGGTTTGATTTGGTTTCATTTACTGCAAAACGTAAGTTAATATTTATTCCAACACGTGTATCACTCTGCAAACCATGTTTACCGATAATTCGTTCACCATTTAATCCTAGTTCGAACCGGGCGTCATACATAGAACGTAATAACCAGTCAATTTCTGCTTGATAATCCTGATAAGCTTGAATACTACTAGCTAATAATTGTAATTTTAGACGATTGGTAAGTAATTGTTGCAAGCTGATAGCATATCCTAAGCCTTTATCATTATTATTATTATCAGAATATTTTGTATCATAATTAAGATCGTCATAGCTAAGTTGCAGGCCAAGAGAAGTTGTTCTAGTCGGCAACAAATTTAACTGCAAACCTCCGTGAGTATCAGTTCCTCCAGCAATGTGTCTAAAATCCTCATATAATTGATCATTCTGGTCAGAATAAATTTTTGGAGATAAATCCTTACTCTGAGCTTTACTGTAAAAAGTATTAAGAGCGATGCTTTTTATAAAATTGTATGGCAATAAATATTCGTAAGTTAGACCATATGCATTTTGCCCAATCCATTTGTTTACTTCTCCACTATCGAAATCAAATATAAGATTCTGAGTTAAATATTCTGCAGAGAATTTTAGTCGTTGTTTGGAAGTTAACAGATAACCAAATGTGCCATTAAAACGACGCAATTTTTTGCCACTCTCTACATCTAGGGAAGCTGCTAAAAAGGGATTTATGAATTGAGTGAACTTGCCTTGGACAAAAACGCCGGATTCCTTGCTATATTGCAGACCTAATGATAAAGGACCATATAACCCGAAATCTTGGGTAGACAAATATAAAGTCTGGTCGTTGTCAGAAATTGGAGTGTTAGTGAGAGTGCCCAATAATAAAGGACATAGAAGTAGTAGCAATAGTGAACGTGGCAACTTCATTTGTTTATCCTAGTTCCTAATGATAGCGTTATTTATAATTTAATCCAATACGGTAATATTAGTTAACTAATGAGTAGCGAAAGTGGAGACTACGTTTCCATTGTTTTCGTGACCCATTTGATCACTTAAATCACTTACATTAAATATTTCGTCATCGCTTACTTCGACGGGTAAATACATATTTCCATCACTTTCTACATCATGTTTTTTGCAGCATAAAAATATAATAGATTGTAATTTATCTAAAATAATAGGTAAGGCGGCTTTAATACTAATACTTGTGATTGCAGCAAAAATAGACGCGTACAAAATTGCGAAAATATAAATATCGTTCTTGAATTCAGGGTAAAATGCACCTCTACTCCAAACTGTCTCACTAGCGTTTACACAAGCAAGAAGCCGTGCATAATGTTCTCCATACTCGTTGGTCCTATTTATTTGAGGGAAAATAACTGCATATTGATGATTATAATTATTAGTGCCTTGGTTATATATTAGCCAACCGAAATTGACTGAAAGAGTTATACCAGTTTCTATAAGCATTCTGATTGAATATTTCAGGCTGATTTTGTCGGGTAAGGAAAAAAAGTGTTTTAATTTGTTAAAAGAGCAGCCTGATGTTTGTTCTATAGCCTCTTTTTTAACATCATCTGTGTATGTTTTTTTATAGTTTTGTGCAATTTGATCTTGAGTTTTGACATATTGTAAAATGTCGCTCTCGGTTAAGTAGTTACTTTCAGATGGATAACTATGTGTTTCCGTGTCATATTTTAGAAAGTTTGTAACTTTAACAAAACAAAATCGAGTCATAGGTGATTGTGCATGAGATATTGTGTTGTTTCTAACATAGTCATTTTCTAGCTTTTTCCGAACCGACTCATGTTTTCTTTTTAAGAAACTCCAAAGAGTAATCGGGATAGTCAATAGGACACATCCTAAAAGAAACCATTTAAGCTTCAAAAAAAATCTTGTTAGCGGTTCTCCAGGTACAGTTTTAGTGATTTGTTCTTTTACTTTTCCTAAACCGATTTGCTCTGCTTCTTCTTTAGACATCCAATAAGATAATTGTTTTGCGGAAAACCATTCTCTTAAATATCCTAATGTAGAACTAGCTACCACAAGAAAAAATGCTGTTACATTAAGGATTAATGGTCTGTGATCATTTTTTATTTCATTGTTTTCATTTCGACGAATCCAAAACGGATTAATCCATGAGGCTATAGACTTAAAAATCCGATAAAATCTAAATTTTGTTTTAATGCTCACCATTGTTGATTGTTCAAATCAGTTTATAAAAGAGTGCACGAACAACAACTGCTTTGTTTACCCAATAAAGGATCATCTTCTCTTCCATCAGATATTTGTGTAGAAGTTTTTGATTCTGATTCACGATTAAACTTTTCTATCATCGTATTATAGTCATTAATTAATGGCTCAGGCTCTTTGAGTTTTATGCCAATCTTATAGAAAAGGTTATATATATTATATTGATTTTTATTTAGCTTAGAACATTCGGTCTTGAAATGTTCGCTAGGATTAGTAACATTTTGAACTTCTTGGAGAAAATTTTTCATTGAATAGGGATCTGTGTTTTCAGAGAAATTCTGTATCCGGTCTAAAAGTAAAGATAGATTTTGATCAAAATCTTTTGGTTTATAATTATGTTGCTGGCTTGAAAGCTCACCACATTCAATTAAGAAAACAGTAAGACAAAAACATAAGTAGTCATTGTTCTGAAATTTATCATAAGAATCGCTTAAGACTGATGACATAATCGTTTCTATTTTTATGTTATCAGATTGTTGTTCATTTAAGTTTTTTGATTTAATAGTTAAAAAACTTACAAAGTTGACTAATGGTGTAACTGCTTCATTTTTAATTCGTTTTCTAGCATCCTGTTTAGCTTTATCTTGGTCATTACATCGATGACTCTTAAAACCCAGAGAATCTATATAAGAATCTGGATGATCATTCAATTCTAAAGCAATTGACATAAATCGATACTGAAGATTTCGTAAAAACTTTTGAGCTTTTTGTGATGGTGTTGCTGGTGTTTTCTCTCGTCCTTGTTGTAATTGTGTTTTAGAATCTAGTGGTTCGCCCCATCCGCCTTGTGTTTTTGTATCATCATTACCAGCCTCAGATTGTTCATACCATCCGCCTTGTGTTTTTGTATCATCATTACCAACCTCAGATTGTTCATACCATCCAACTTGAGTATCGTCGTCACGGGTCTCTTGCTTATGTTGTCCAGCTTGTGGGTTAAGGTTTCTGTTTAGATTTTTTGTTTTGGCTCTATTTTTAAAGCGCGTCATAAATTTATTAGTTATTTGCGTAGCTTCTTCTTCTTTAAAACTATCAAAAGTTTTACTTGATGCTAAGAATTCATCAAGTAATGTTTGCAGTTCTTGGTTGTTTTGGCGTGAATTATTGATTGTTACTCGTATAATACTTAGTGTAGTTAATATTTGATTAAAACATTTAATTATGGGGATTAAAGCAATAAGGTTTTTGTGAGTTACTATCAAATCCTTAAATCCTCGGAAAAGTGATATCGCATTATCATTGTCATTGTTATAAATTAATAGTGTTTTTATCCCTCTCAAGTCATTATACAATGCTTTATTTTTAGTTGTTGATGGTAAACATTTCATTGCATCA
>Ga0114922_10007016_pt1 | contig 10309 bp, 8 predicted proteins | sample AartaG_FD_100975 | JGI IMG/M metagenome (GOLD analysis project Ga0114922, IMG submission 100975) | Deep subsurface microbial communities from Aarhus Bay to uncover new lineages of life (NeLLi) - Aarhus_00045 metaG | ecosystem: Environmental > Aquatic > Marine > Oceanic > Sediment | place: Aarhus...
CTTCATTGCCCCTGCCAGCCTGATATGTCGCGTCAGCGCCCTGGTATCCACCCCTTCAATGCCAACAATTCCTTGCTGATTCAGATAATCGGCCAGGGTCTGTTCAGATTGCCAATTGCTCGGCAGTGGCTCGCACTCTCGAACAACGAATCCCTCAACCTGAATCCTTCCTGATTCGATATCTTCAGAATTGATGCCGTAATTGCCGATGAGGGGACAGGTCATGGTGACAATTTGGCCCTTATAAGAAGGGTCTGTCAGGACTTCCTGGTAGCCCGTCATGCTCGTGTTGAAGACAACCTCGCCCGAAGCCTCCCCTTCGCCGGCAAAGGTATTGCCGTAGAATACAGTTCCGTCTTCCAAGGTCAATAGGGCTTTCATCCTACCACCGCATACGCACTTTTACGCTGCGAGCGTGCAGCTCGTCCTTGATCTGCCGGATCGTGTATGTCCCGTAGTGGACGATAGAGGCCACAAGGGCGGCATCCGCCTTTCCCCTTGTCAGGACATAATATATATGATCAATGTCCCCGGCTCCGCCCGAAGCGATGACCGGAATGTTCACATTCTCAGATATGAGGGGGGTCAATGCCATTTCATAGCCCTGCTGGGTGCCATCCGCGTCAATAGCATTCAGGCATATCTCCCCTGCCCCCAGATTTTCCGCCTCCTTGGCCCAAACAAGAGCATCAATGCCGGTATAGGTCCTGCCGCCGTGAATGACAATCTCATATCCTGATGGGATCTTGCGAGAGGCCCCCACCTTCTTCACATCCATCCCTAGAACAATGCACTGGCTCCCGAAAGCCCGGGCTCCTTCGGCGATGATTTTGGGATTATGGACTGCTGCGGTATTCACGCTAACCTTTTCCGCCCCAGCAAGAAGCACCTGGCGCATATCTTCAATAGTCCTGATTCCTCCACCTACAGAGAAGGGTATGAAGATCTCCTCGGCCACACGGCGCACCACGTCGATCATGATGTCTCGCCGGTCGCTTGAAGCCGTGATGTCATAAAAGACGATCTCATCTGCCCCCTCCTCATAATAGAACCTGGCCATCTCCACAGGATCGCCAATATCTATATTTTCTTTGAACTTTATCCCCTTGGTTGTCTTACCGTCTCTCACATCAAGACAGGGTATAATCCTTTTACTCAGCATAGCCTCCGTCCCAGGTGCAAAAATTCCTCAGAATCCTCAACCCTGCCCTGCCGCTTTTTTCGGGATGGAACTGCACTGCAATCAGGTTCTCATAACCAATTATAGAGGGAAACTCTATACCGTAGCCGGTGGTTCCAATCACATAGTCATCCAAGGCAGGCAGAGGATAATAAGCATGAACAAAATAGAACTCATCGGCCGGCATGATCCCCTTGAGAACCGGATGGCTTTTCCGCACATGTATTCCGTTCCAGCCCATGTGGGGTATTTTGAGCCGATTATTTTCTTCAGAAAAAAGCGGCCGAGGAAATAGCTTAACATCACCCTTGATGATGCCTAAACATTGGACATCATTCTCTTGGCTCGCCTCCAGGATGATCTGAGCCCCCAGACAAATCCCCAGGATCGGCTTATGGACCTCGAAAACTTCCTTCAACACCTTATCCAGACCTAGGTCCCTCAGATTGACCATGGCCTCTCCAGCCGCCCCCACGCCCGGAAATATGATGCTTTCACTGCCCCGGACCTCTTCCGCGCTGCGCGTCACACAGCAGGAAAATCCCAACTTCTTCACAGCACACTCGACACTCATCAGGTTACCGGCCTTGTAGTCTATGATCGCAACCATCGGCTCGTCCTTCTATCACTCACAAAAATTCGTGCAAGGAAAATTTTGAGGGGGTTCCATTGCCAGGCAGGACGATGGGAAGACGAAAAAACTTAGACGGGCAATGGCATTACTCCATCGGCGTATTCTCCACGAGGTTCCAGATCCCGCACGGACAGGCCCCCACGCAGAAACCACACCCTATGCACTTCTCGGGGTTGACTACCATCTCAAATTCGTCACCGTTCTTGGTCTGCTTGGAAATCGCACCTTGAGGACAAATGGTGATACACACCCCGCAATCCCGACAAACTCCACATGATGAACATTGGGATGCACATTCCTCAATGTCACGAAATTCCGTCAACCGAGGATCGAAGTATTCCAACTTGATCCGGGAGTAATCGATCATCTCCCCAGTTTCTGCTTGCGGATCAGGGTTGCCTGCCAGGATATCAGCAATCGCCCTGGCTGCCTTTCGGCCGGCCCCTATGGCGTCAGTGAGGAGCCCCAATTTCACGGAATCCCCAATGGCAAAGATTTTGGGGTCCGTGGTCTGATAGATGTTATTCACTACTATGAAGCCCCTTTCGGTCCTAACCGTCTCCGGGAGAAAGTCCAAATGTGGCTGATCGCCGATAGATAGAATAACCGCGTCCGCAGGAATCACCTCTCCTGTGGTGAGTTCCACCCCTTCTCCCGTAACAGCTTTTGTAAAGCAAGGCCAGCGAAACCTAGCACCGAGAGCCTCGGCTGCCTCTCTCTCTTTGCCAAAGAAGCTGGGTTCTTGAACGTCAATCAACGTAATTTGCCTGGCTCCAAGACGATGTGCCTCTGTAGCCACGTCACAGCCCACATTCCCTGCACCGATGATCACCACACGCTTTCCTACCTGGACTTTGTCCTGTTTGCTTTGCCGGAAGAAGTCGAGTGCGGGAATCATCTTTTCGTTGCCTGGAACGGGCAAGATACGAGGTTTTTGTGCCCCCACGGCAATGACGACAAAGTCATGGTCCACTTTTAACTGTTCGACACCTTCCCTGGTGAGGTGCTGCTGGAGATGGACGTGGGGAAGGGCCTTGCGAACTCGCTCCACTTCAGTGCGAATCACCTCTTCTGGAATGCGGGTTTTTGGGATGACGGATGTGACCTTTCCTCCTAAGATCTTCTCCATGTCAAAAACAACCGCCTCATGGCCTTTCTGGCGAAGATGCCAGGCCACGGAGATGCCCGCCGGTCCGCCCCCAATGACAGCAATTCGTTTGCCTGACAACGGGGGCAATGCGGGCAACTTTGCATGAAGGCTTGCCTGGCCCAACTGCTTCACATCCACCGGAACCATACCCGCTGTTTGTCGGGTGCAGCCTTGCATGCACAGGTTCGGACACAGGTAGCCACACACCGTGGCCGGAAAAGGGGTATATGCCAGGGCTAGGTCAACGGCCTCATCCACGCGACCTTCACGAATGAGTCGCCACCGTTCATGGACAGGCATACCAGTGGGGCATGTGGCCTCACAAGGGGGGGCATACTTCCTGTTCTCCCACACAGGAATAAAACGACGCAGATTCCCTGTCGTTATGACGGGAATAGGGCTTCGCTTAAGGTTCGTTAAATCCCCGATTAGACCTCCAGTACCCAGTTCTTTCTCCCACACCTCCTGCCGAAAAGCGCTGATCGATCGTCTCGGCCGTTTGCCCCTTTCGAGTGGGCGTCTCGCCTCCATCAGTAGCCACTCATCTCGCTTAGATAGCCGGCCGAAGATATGGGAACGATCTATGTTTTCGAGAAAGATTTGCAGGTTTCTGGTCAGCCATTTCCAACTATCATCATCGATAGGTACGAGCTTGGTATCTACGTGGCTGAATCCCTTGTGGGGACCGCGAAAGAAGATCTTTCCCCCCACCATGCCGACACATGGACGGTAACCAAGAACATTAGTGGGGTCTTGGGCTTCATGACCACAGATGACCGAAATCCCGCCGGCCATAAATTCAGCAAAATAGTCACCCACAGACCCGAGGACCCAAAGTTCCGGCGGATCAAAACGCGGGTTGTGCTTGGTCATGGTCATGCCTCGGGCGCCGATGCTTCCTGCAACTTGGATCTTCCCTTGGGCCATGGCATTGCCAACGCCATTGGCGGCGTGGCCATGGACAATGATCTCCGTCCCAGCATTCAGCCATCCGACGTCGTCTGAGGCCGGTCCCATGATTTCGATGTGTGTATTGGGAAATCCCATTGACCCGACACGCTGGCCCGGAGAACCGTAGATTTTGACATAGACCGCTTTGTCCCCGGCCCGCCACAACCGGCCCCCAATGCCGTGTTGGCCGAAGGCTTCCACTTCCAGGTACAGGTGGCCCTTAGCCAAGGCGCTCTGGATTCGTTCCTCCAGAACCCGTGATTCCAGTCGATGGCCGTCTTCCATCCCAGAAATCCAGTACGATACTTGGCTTTCCCTGTTTATGTCTCTAACGGCTAGTGACAAGATAATCCGCTCCTGTTATTTGAAGTTTGCATACCTACTTCAATCCGTTACACCTCTTTAGTTCTTTGAAACGGTTGACGCATACAGGCAATCCGATTCTAAACCGGCTCAAACTCGCGCAAAAGTGAGCGTAAAGAAAGACCAGCGCTTGTCGTTTGAATAATACCTATAAGGCGGGTCTCTATTTGCCATTTGGAAACGATCTGCCGAGTCCCTGTTCTTTCTAAACGCTCACGAATACGCTCAAACAGTGACCCGCTTTGGAATCGGATCACTTGTATGCTCGTTATACTCTCTTTTTCAATGGGCTAACTAGATACAATCCTTTTAGCTTCTAGCTTTCAGCTTTGAGCTATAAACGCTCACACCACGTACCTGATGTGAAGCCTTTCGGCTGCACTTTTGTCATTGATCCCAATTGCGTCGGACATACCTATCGGAAGTGAGGTTGAACGTCCGAGAGGGGCCATGATCTTCTTTAGCTCTGAGTCAAATGAAAGAAAAACGTCCACAACGCGCTCTGCCACCTGCTCCGGATCCAGACGCCTATACAGGCGCGGGTCCTGTGACGTAATACCCTTGGGGCAAAGCCCAATGTTGCATATATTGCACCGATCTGACTCTGATCCGAGGCATCCGGCCGCTGCTTGCATGATGTATTTTCCTATTTGTACTCCGCTTGCACCTAGCATAATGAGTGCGGCTGCGTTAGCTGCCAGGTTGCCGTTCTTACCCACACCGCCTCCAGCAAAAAGGGGAATCTCATTCTGCTTGCCCACCTTCACGAGATTCAAATAGCAGTCGCGAATGTTGCTTGCTATAGGGTGGCCCATATGATTCAAAGATACGTTGTAAGCAGCTCCGGTGCCGCCGTCTTCTCCGTCAATGGCCAGCGCGGCCGCGTAAGGATTTCGAGTTAGATTGTTCAAGACTGCCAGCGCAGTGGTGGTCCCTGAAATCTTCGGATAGACCGGCACACGGAATCCCCAGGCCATATACATAGACTGGATCATCTTTGCCACAGATTCTTCAATAGAATATTTGGTCTGGTGCGTAGGCGGACTCGGAAGGCTCACTCCTTGAGGAACCCCTCGGATGGCTGCAATGAGCTTGTTCACTTTATACCACATGAGCAAACCGCCATCGCCAGGCTTGGCCCCCTGGCCGTATTTGATCTCAATGGCGCAAGGATCTTCCTTCATCTCCGGTATGGCGCGGATGATTTCGTCCCAGCCAAAATAGCCGCTGGCAATCTGCAAAATGACATACTTCAGAAATCGCGAACGCAAAAGTCGCGGTGGACACCCTCCTTCTCCAGTACACATACGAACCGGCATGCCGAGTTCTTCGTTCAGGTAAGCCACACCCATCTGAAGACCTTCCCACATATTTGGTGAAAGGGCGCCAAATGACATGGCACCGATCATTAGGGGGTAAATCTCGCGTACAGGGGGAATCCAGCCTTCCTCCTGGAGGAGTTTGAGGTCTTCCTCTGGAGGCAGAATCCGTCCCAGCAGGGTGCGAAGTTCAAACTCGTGACGCCCAGCATCGAGAGCAGGGTCGGTCAACATGGAGATACGGATAAATTTGATTTGATCCAGAACGCCACCAGGGGCATTTCTACGTCCCCCACGCCTTCGGGGCTGACCGCCCCGATTGATGTGGTACTTTAACTTGTCTGCGTCATCACTCCTGTACGGGATGATGCAATCGTTGGGACATACCAGACTACACATGGCGCATCCCACACAGGCATATGAGGGGTCCGTTCTTTGCCGGATGCCGTGATACACCTTAAACACGTTGGACGGAACCGCTGTGAGACCGATGGGGGTTTCAACCACCTGATTCCGGTGGACGCCTAGTTCGATTGCATGGACGGGGCAGACAGCCGTGCAGCGTCCACATAGCTCACATTTGTCCTTGTCCCAATGAACTTGCCAAGGGAGATCCTTGACACTTAGTGTGGAAGGGGTAATTCTTCCGTTTGGCGACATATTGCTACCTTCTTGCGGTCTGGGCGTACTAATGCGGTATCCAGATACATAGGTTGAAAATCTTTGCTCTTGTCCCGGTCAGGAATAGCTGCATCTAACCCGCACATTTCCGATGAAATGGCAAAGAGGCCGGGTCTACCGCCCACAACACCGGGCCGAAGCTTCTTCCGGTCCTGTACCAGGAAGAGTGTCTTGTCGGGAAGACAGCCCATAACACAATTTGGACCGTCAATGATCAGTCTGCGACAGGTATGCTTCAAATGTTTCAAGAAATGACCATTGGGGTGCTGGTCCAAATCTGCACCCTGCAAGGGTGTGATCACGTGCTTGTAGGCCTCTACCCCCAATCCCAGGCGGGTAAGCATGAAATGGAGAATATGGGTAAAGACCTCTGAATCCGATTGGTACCCAACATAGCCTGGGAACCCGCGTGACATCAAGAACTCCTGAATGGGCACAAAAGCAGTATTCTCTCCATTTGTCATGGTGGCCACCCCCTGTATGAAAAAAGGATGGCAGGCGTAAAGATTGATGGCATAGTTCGTATTTTGCCGGCCTTGGGCCATAATCACTCGAGCCCGCAGTTCCTTACGATCCACTTGTAGATATTCTGCCACGCTCAGAGGGTCACCAATCTCCTTGATCATGATGACATCTGGCCAGAAGCTGAAGACGATCATGTCATCTTGTTCTTCTCCCATCTGTCGAAGCTGAAGCCTGATGAGCATGAGGCGATCGTGAATCTCTCTTTCTCTCAAGCCCTCCCAGGTTTCTGGGTATTCATATGCTCGTATTAGGTACATATCTCGATTGGGCACCCCTGGGGGCGGGGTTCTGGGGACCTTAATGGAGAGTTTGTACTTTGTCATAAACCCAACTTCCATCATGAATCCATCAAGGCGCTTGATTCCCGCGTTGGTGAAAATGCCGGACAGGATGGGCGCACCATTCAGCTCTTGAAAAGGCCCCCCCAGATCGCTCAAAAAGATCCCCACACCCGAATCGTCATGCCCTTCCTTCATGACATCCAAAGCACGAATGGCCATCATGGGAGAGAGGGGCGAATCACTGGTCATTGCAATTAACCGACACATGTTCTTCTCGTTTCCTTATGCACGTGTTTGGGTCTTTGTACTCTTTTTCGCAAGACTTGTGCCAATAAAATATACATTGTTATTTCAATAAATTGATTGAAGGCGGCAATGAGGGCTGTTCAGAAAACAGACATTTTTGTGGGAATTTTTTCGGGCAGACAACATTTGTGTATCAAAAATGGTTGTGCGGATGAAAAGTGTAGGAGCTCAGAACTTAGAAAGAAATCAACACATGTGACGTGTACGGATCATATCGCAAGCGACTGATGATAGACGATCAAGGCAGAGCTATCTCTGGCCCTGCCTGCTTTGTTAATGAGTGATATGCAAGCCCTTGCTTGACAAGGGTTTTGGCAGACAGAGATGACCGATGTACAATTAGACCGTTTATTGTCGGGTAAGCCTATTCAAGCGAAATACAGGTCGTGGAGCTCCTGATATGGCCGAGGTCGTACAGATCATTAATCACTGTATTTGAGAGATCTTCCAAGTCCTGACCTTCGATCATTGCAATTACGTCATACGGCCCAAACACCGCATCTGCTGATCTCACCCCACTCTTACTTTGCAATGCGGTCAAAATCTCCTTAACCCTGTGCTGGCTTCTCACGTTAATAAGAACGTAGGCTTTTGGCATGGCTAACACCCCCTTTCAACGATGGAGTCGTTCTCCAGATAGAGAGAGAACCTGTCACACAAATTCCAGACTGAGTCCCTGACCCTTTGAATAGTGGCTCGATCCTTAGGGTGACTTAGGACGTCAGCGATCATGGCTGCAATCGCGGCCATCTCTTCTTCTTTCATGCCGCGTATTGTCACCGAAGGTGTTCCAAAACGGATACCGCTGGTTACAAAGGGACTCCGCTTTTCAAACGGAATGGCGTTCTTGTTCACCGTGATGCCCGCTTCTTCTAAAGCCTCTTGAGCATACGTACCCGTAATCTCCAAATCTGTGAGATCCATCAATATGAGATGGTTATCCGTGCCACCAGTCACAAGCTTAAAACCCGCATCCATAAGATGGCGCGCCAAAGCCTGAGCGTTGGCTACGGTCTGGCGCTGCTGAGCCTTGAAGTCTTCTGTCATCGCCAGCTCAAAGGCAACAGCCTTTGCGGCTATTACGTGCATTAACGGCCCCCCCTGTAATCCTGGGAATATCTCGGCATTGAGTTTTTTGCCGTATTCCTTCCGTGCCAGTATGAAGCCTCCGCGAGGTCCCCTCAACGTCTTGTGCGTTGTGGAGGTAACCACGTCTGCATGAGCTGTAGGAGACGGATGCAAATCTGCCGCAATCAGGCCTGCAATGTGGGCCATATCGACCATGAGGTATGCATCAACTGAACGACTGATGCGGCCAAAGGCCTCAAAATCAATAATTCTGGGATATGAACTAGCCCCTGCCACGATCATCTTCGGGCGGCATTCTTCGGCAAGGGCCTGTACCTCATTGTAGTCGATCGTTCCTGTCTTCTCGCTTACGCCGTAAGAAACGAAGTTGAAGAATCGGCCCGAAAAACTCGCAGGGCTTCCGTGAGAAAGGTGACCCCCGTGTGCGAGGTCCATACCCAAAACCGTATCTCCAGGTTCCAGAAATGCAAAATAGGCCGCCATGTTTGCCTGGGTACCAGAATGTGGCTGAACATTGGCATAAGGAGAATGGAACAGCTTTTTCGCCCGCTCAATAGCCAGCTTTTCTACCGTATCAACATGGCGACATCCCCCATAATAACGACGGTGTGGATAGCCTTCGGCGTATTTGTTTGTCAGGACACTCGCCTGAGTGGCCATAACCGCCAGGCTGGTAATATTCTCCGAGGCGATTAGCTCAAGCGTGTGAGTTTGTCGCTCAATCTCCAACTCTATGGCCCGAGCAATTTCAGGATCGGCAGATCTTACGACGTCAATATGGGGTTGGAAGTCGTGCTCTTTATTCGATGTCCATTCTCTCTGATTGGCCTCGGCGACGCTTATGTTCAAACGAGGTCTCATGTCCATTCTCCACCTTCTTTAATCGTTAACATCTGAGGGTCTCCATTTCTGTTGTGTCTCTCACAGCGGCACTGAGTTTCTTGAGCTAAATCGCTGAGAGGCCGATTTAGCTCAAACTACAACGCTGCGCGTGAGACTCTCAACCCTGTCTTGGACGCAGCAACGTGAGTACCAAGCTAAATGTCCGCGTAAGGCCAAAAAAGTTCTCTCTGCGGCTCCGTGTACTCTGTGAGAGACAAGAAACACCTGCGAGCTCGAGGGAGCAGCGCGAGCGGGCGAGAGAACCAGGGTGTGGAAACTCAAGGTGAATCCTAGCCCGGAAGAAACATTTGATCTAAGCCCAGGGATCATACCGCATGTCTGAGGGCTCGAATTTGACCCCAAATTTCTCAGCATCAACAGACTTGAGCAAATCCTTTCTTACACCTCCCAGTAATGCTGGAGTCCGCCCCGTTTCTTTCTTGTACCTCGTTGCCTCAAGGGCCTGCATAAGATGATAAAAGAGCGGACTGTAGGCCCGTTTGAGCTCATAGATGGAGTCCTTGCTCATTCCCTTGATACGGATGACGAGACGATTTTTAGCCTGAATCTCTAGATGTTCATGCACATTCAACGCGTTTCACCTCCCCACGGAAGATGACTCCGTCGCTAGCATGCAACGTGTCACTGCTCTTGGTCACGCAAAGGGCATACCAATGTGGTATTATCACTATAAGTTATGGATATTATTGTACTTGGATGCGTCAATGTAATTCTAGAGGTATGAGGCAATCATACAATTGTGTCGAATTGACTGACAGCAAACCACGAATTTGTAGCTTTATGTGTATGACCTATATACGTAATGGAAGGTGAAATGATCGGATTTCAGCAGGGAGTAAATACTATTGGAATGCAGATCTCTTACAGTCTGATTACAGAAACGTCAGGGCTCAAACGGTGCTTTCCAGGCCATGGGGTATCTTCTCC
>Ga0114922_10007017_pt1 | contig 10309 bp, 7 predicted proteins | sample AartaG_FD_100975 | JGI IMG/M metagenome (GOLD analysis project Ga0114922, IMG submission 100975) | Deep subsurface microbial communities from Aarhus Bay to uncover new lineages of life (NeLLi) - Aarhus_00045 metaG | ecosystem: Environmental > Aquatic > Marine > Oceanic > Sediment | place: Aarhus...
CGGAAACCTCAGCGCTATCCAGTGCCGCAGGAACCCCAGCCTCCTCAAGGGACTCGGAAACCTCAGCGCTATCCAGTGCCGCAGGAACCCCAGCCTCCTCAAGGGACTCGGCTAACCCAGTCAACTTAGTAGCTCCCGCTACCTCTGAAGGCTCAGTTATAGCTAGCTGCTCTCGTCCTGTGGGTGTAGACAAAACACAATCCAATAAAGCTAATTCTAAGGGCAAAGCGGAGTAACTATCACTCCGAAAATCTATGCTGCAGAAAGATTTAACTGCATTAAGCAAATAATCCAGCGTAGCATTGGTCGCAAGGCTTTCCATGTCAGCTAAATCTTCGCTAGTAACATCTACGGCCTCTTCGCATCGGGATTTAGCCAGCAACAATCCTCGCAGATATTCTACCAAGCCCAGATTAAACTGACGAAGGTCAACTCCATCACTATCGAGGCTATTTATAACTTGTAGCCCAGCAGCCACATCCCTATTGACCACACATTGTGCCAGTCGTCTAAGTCTTGAATCCCCGCTAATGCCAAGCGCCGCTTGAACCTGGTCAAACTCAATTTGATTGCCATAGTAAGCAATCAGCTGTTGTAAAATATTCTCAGCGTCTCGAAGACTCCCAGTAGCAGCACGAGCAATAAGCCTCAAGGAATCAAGCTCAATTTGAATTCCCTCTTTCTGACATATTAGCTGCAGTTTATCCATTATCTGGGGGTGCGCCAGGCGATGGAAATTGAACCGCTGACATCTCGATATTATGGTGGCTATCACTTTATGCGCCTCTGTAGTAGCTAAAATAAAAATTACATGACCAGGTGGCTCCTCCAATGTCTTCAACAAAGCATTGCAAGCTGCCTCGGTAAGCATATGGACTTCGTCTATAATGTATACCTTGTAGCGAGCAAGGCTGGGGGCATAATTTGCCTTTTCTCTAAGGCTACGTATTTCGTCAATGCCACGATTGCTGGCGGCATCTATCTCTATTACATCCAGAGCCCTGCCTTCGGTGATGGAGCGACATATATCGCAAGCATTGCACGGCTCGCCACCTATCTGGTTAGGACAGTTGACTGCTTTGGCTAAGATGCGTGCCATGCTGGTCTTGCCTGTACCGCGTGGACCGCAGAAAAGATAAGCATGAGCTATCTTTCCACCCTCCACAGCATGACGCAGAGTCTGAGTCACAGGCTTTTGCCCCAGCACTTCACTTAAGGTCTGTGGCCGCCACTTTCGGTAAAAAACCTCAGAACCCATATTTTAAAGCCTATTATACACCCCTCCACCCAATCTCCAAAGAGGATTCTGGCATCAAATTATGGGTAACATATCAATTTTCTACCGCACCCGCAGTCTCAGTTGCCTAGCCTGAAGGGCAAAAGAAAGCTATTTATCAGATAAAACAAGCGCAATAGATTGGGCAACCATTGCTCAATTTTCTAGGTTAGAAAGGGCTTCATCATAATCTTGTCCCACATCCCTGATGGCTTGCTCCAGAGAAGACTTGGCCCCTTTCGGAGTCTTTGCTAAAGCTGCCTGCAATACACTTAAACTCCTTGCCCGGCTCTCGCCCAGCATCGTCTTCAGTTTTTCCTCAGGCTCTCCCCCCTCGGTATAATCCCACGCTTTTCCGGCCGGGCCTGGAACTGGAGCCGGAGCTGGAGCTAGCATCTTTGGCTCCCTCTCCTCAAATTCCTGTGCCTTCTCAGCCTCGTGCACCTTGTCCAAATGGTTGGCTACTCGCTCGGTCAACGCAGGAATTTCACCAGTTTCCCCCTGGCGGGCCATTTCCGCAATTTCAGTTGCCCTCCGCTCAGCAAACTGGATATGGAGCTCTACCCTGTCTGTATCAGAAAAAGCCAGTGCTATCCTTGCTTGCTCCGTAGCCAACTTTACAGCATAAAGAGACTCATCAGGCAAAGCATCTGCCGAAGCTGCAACTGTTCCTATGCCAGCAAGTAAAACAACTAAAACGGTGCTCATAGCCACAGCCCAGCGCCTGCGCCAAATAGGACCCATTGCCTTCTTTTCCGCCTTCTCGCGTTTGGCACGGAGCATTCCTTGAAGCTGGGACCCAACCTTGGCTTTAAATTCAGGATTAGGTTGGATAGCGGCAGACTTCTGGAGCAAGGCAAGGCTAGTTTTAAGCAAGGGCTCCAATTCAGATGCCTGCCAGGGATAATCCCTAAGACAATCCTCGATGCTCTCGCCCTTAAACAGACGCTCTAGACAGTTGTCCAGAATATCCTCTATCTTTATCTTCCGACTCATTTCTTACCTATCTACCAGCATCATTTTCTTTAACGCCACTATGCCACTGTGCTGCAAAGCTTTTACCGTGCCTGGGCTTTTGCCCAAAACTTTGGACACCTCATCCACAGAGAGCTCGCCTCCAAAGCGAAGAGAAATCACCGCACGCTGGGCCGGGGATAATTGCTCCACATTACCTCTCAATTCCTCAATTTCAAGGCTTTGCTCGGCAATACGTGCCGGGTTTGGCCCTTCAACATGAGCTATATTATCGTCCCAGTCTATCTTCTCCACCTTGCCTGCTTTTCTCAAATGGTCAATCATATGATTACGGGCGATGCGAAATAGCCAGGAGGCGAAAGGCAAGTTCCGCCACCTATAAGAGCCAATTGCCTCCAAAGCCTTAATAAAGACCTCCTGGGCCAAGTCTTCAACTTCAGCTTTCTCCCTTAACCTGAGGTAAATATAGCGGTAGACCTTATCGAAGTACTCTTCGTAAAGTTGGGCAAATGCCTCTCCATCGCCTTTTATTGCCCGAGTAACTACTTCTTTCTCATCAATAGACATCGGCTTGATGTCTATTATACTGTAAAACGAAAAAAGGGATGAAAGGGTTTACAGCAGGCGAGGGAGACAGGATATAAGGCTGTTTGTGGTTAGACAGCAGACTTATTATAATCCTCCCTCCCCGAGTGGGAGGGAGTTAGAGGGAGGGAGGATTCACTCTCACCTTAATCCTATCCCTTAGATAGAGATGAACATCATAAGAAGAATAGAGAGGTTGACGAGAAGCCTGCGGGCAAATTCCACGACAGAAAGAGGTTCCCTGCCCGGTAACCGCTTCTATTCGGGGGCCCAGAGACCAAATAGACCCGAAGAGATAAGGACAGGACTATATATCTGCCACGCTCAGAAGCTGGCTTTAGTTGCCTGATTTATCAGGCTTGGGGCACCGAGAGCCTGAAAACTTTACTTGCTGGCTTGCTTCTCAGCCCACTTACCTGCCCAGGGCACCTTCCACATTTTGCCCTGGTATGCCAGAACCATGAGGGCAATCCACAGAACAACAATGAGAATCCAAATAATCGTGCTAACGACTCCCACAAAAATAAGTAGTCCAGCTGATAAGGTGGCAATTGCGATAGCAGAAAGGATTACACCTACAATGATCTGAAGCACAAACAATGCACCAAAGGTCATAATGGATTGCCAGGCATGGAATTTAACAAAGGTGCTCTTTTTCTCAAGGAGCACGAAAATTATTCCTGTTACCCACGTAAGCACATAGCAAAGAAGCCCGGCTGTATTGGGTGACATCCCCACGGTAGTTTCCGCTTCAACCTTAGCCCCACCTTCAGCTGGCGCTGCAGCAGCACCAAGGTCAGCACCACACTTAGAACAAAACTTAGCCCCCTCAGGATTCTCCGCACCACATTTAGAACAAAACATGCTTCACCTCCTTACATAAAATCTACATCACATATTACAAATATGTCAATAGCTTTTTAAGGTTGCCGACTTCATTTGGATGGAGCTATTTTTGTCGTAACACATAAAGGCCAGCTAAGAACTGCTCGATAGCTTGGTTAACAGCGTCAGGCTTTTCGGCAAAGACAAGGTGGGTGCCGCCATCAATTATGGCGAGTTTTGCTCCTTGAATCTTGTCAGCCAAATAAGAGCCATACTTCAGCGGCGTCATCGTAGCTTCACTGCCAAAGAGGAGCAAGGTTGGAACCTTGATCTGGTGAACTCTGTCCATAATGTCAAACTTATCGCAGCAAAGCATATCATTTAGCTGTATTGTAGCTCCCGATTGAGCTATTTTCTCGATTATCTTTTCTCCTACCTCCGAAGCAACTCGACTATAAAGAGGTTTAACGAAATTCTCAAGCCAGCTCGAAGGATTCTCGATGCCATCGCGAATTAAGGAAAGAAATTCCCGTGCCACTCGTAATCTAGCTCCAGTCCCGATAAGAACGAGAGCCTTAATATCCCGAGGATATTTCAGAGCATATAGCTGGGCAATAGCACCACCCAGAGAATGGCCGATCAAAACGGGATTAGAGTACTTCTTCTCCAGAATATAGCCATGTAGCCAATCAACATAATCTTCAACACTGGCACAAGGGCTTCCCTGACCAAGGTGACCCGGAAGGTTAACAGCCTCAGCGTCTGGGAAATGCTCTATCTGATAATGCCAAACTCTATTGGTATTCCCTGAGCCATGAACAAAAATTAGCTTCATTTGGCATATGTCTTTTGGTCTCTCAAAGCAGACTCGAGAGCTTCATCGATGCTCTCTACGAATATGAATTGAAGCTCTTCTTTAACCTCCTGGGGGACCTCTTCTAAGTCTTTCTCATTTTCTCTGGGCAAAATCACTCTTCTAAGGCCGCCTCGATGAGCCGCCAAAACTTTATCCCTGACACCACCCACAGGAAGGACTTTGCCTCTCAACGTGATTTCGCCAGTCATGCCAATACCTTTGCTGACCAAGCGCTTAGTCACTGCTGAAGCCAAAGCCACTGCCATAGTAATACCAGCAGATGGCCCGTCCTTGGGAATAGCACCGGCAGGAACATGAATATGAACGTCATTTTTCCCATAGAAATCCTTGGGAATAGCTAATTTAGGCTGCTCACGGGCGCTGAGAGAGCGAACATGAGTAAGAGCCGCCTTTGCTGACTCCTGCATGACATCGCCTAACTTGCCAGTCAGAATAAGATTGCCCTTCCCAGGAACCAGGGCAGCCTCAACGAAGATGACATCGCCGCCGGCCGGCGTCCAGGCTAAGCCTGTGGCTACACCCACTTCATCAGCTTCGTCAGCTATTTCATAGCGGAATTTTCTCGGCCCGAGGTAATCATGAAGCTTATCCGGGGGGACTTCGGTTGCTTCTTCCCTTCCCTCAGCTATCTGGCGAGCTATCTTACGACAGATAGTGCCGATTTCACGTTCCAAGTTCCTTAATCCCGCTTCCCTGGTGTAATTCCGAATAATGCCAAGCACAGCTTCATCTTTAATCTCAAGCTGTTGTGCCGTCAGCCCATTTTCCTTAAACTGCTTAGGAATGAGAAATTTTTTCGCAATGTGAAGCTTCTCATTCTCGGTATAGCCTGGTAGCTCAATTACTTCCATTCTATCCAATAGCGCTGGAGGAATAGGATCGACTATATTTGCTGTGGTGATAAACATTACCCGAGATAGATCAAAGGGCACATCAAGATAATGGTCAACAAAGGAAAAGTTCTGCTCGGGATCAAGAACTTCGAGCAGGGCTGCTGAGGGGTCGCCCCTAAAATCCGCACCTACTTTGTCAATTTCATCAAGCATAAACAAAGGGTTATTAGACTCGGCACGACGCAAGCCCTGGATAATCCGGCCGGGCAAAGCACCTACGTAAGTCCGACGGTGTCCCCGGATATCAGCTTCATCCCTGATGCCACCCAGGGACATGCGGACGAATTTCCTTCCCAGAGCGCGAGCAATAGACTGCCCGACCGAGGTCTTGCCGGTGCCTGGAGGCCCAACAAAACATAGAATAGGTCCTTTCATGTCTGGCTTCAGTTTTCGTACCGCCAGATAATCGAGTATCCTTTCCTTAACCTTGTCCAAATCATAATGGTCCTCATCAAGAACTTGAGATGCCTGGCTAATATCCAGGTTATCCTCAGTGCTTTTTGACCAGGGGAGATTGATGAGCCAATCAAGGTAGGTACGCGATACAGTATATTCAGCAGCTGCGGGCGGCATCTTGGTCAAGCGGTCAAGCTCTCGCTCCGCCTCCTTACTCGCTTCAGGAGCTAGTTTTGCCTCAACAATCTTCTCTTTGAGCTCATTTATCTCTATGGTTCGCTCATCGGCCTCCCCCAACTCCTTCTGTATTGCCTTAAGCTGCTCTCGAAGGAAAAACTCTCTCTGAGCCTTGGTCATCTCCTCCTGAGCTTGAGATTGAATTTTACTTCCTAATTCCAGAACTTCCAGCTCACGGTTGACAAATACAGTTAGCTTCCTTATCCGCTCAGCTACATCTATAGCCTCCAGAATTTCCTGTCTTTCCTCAGGTTTAAGACTAACATGGGCAGCGATGAAATCAGCCAGACTTCCGGGGTCTGGCATGTTTAGCACAGCAACATTCAGTTCCGTGGGCAAATTGGGCGCCAACTCAACCACCCTTTGGAAAAGCCCGGTCAGGTTCCTGGTAAGAGCTTCGAGTTCGGTAGTCTTCTCTATCTTATCTTCAATTACCTCAACTTCGGCCTTCAGATGCGGTTCAACCTGGGTAATTTTTTTCAATTCGATCCTGGAAAGCCCCTGAAAGAAGACACGAACGGAACCATCAGGCAACTTGAACATCCGAGCAATATGAGCGGCAGTACCAATAGAATAGAGGTCAGCATCTTCCTTTGAATCCGGCCGCCGGGCAAAAAAGCCAACGAGCTTATCACCAGCGGCAGCTTCGTCTATGACTTTAACTACCCTCTCCTCCGCTGTGCCCAAAGGGACAATAAGAGAAGGATAGACGACAACGTCATCTTGAGCAAGAACGGGTAACTCTTCAGGGATGCGAAATTTTTCTGCCTTTGTCTCCTTCCCCTCTTTGCCTTTAGTAACAACCATGACTAGTTTCTCCTATCGGCTCGCTCGTATATCCACCCTACGTGCTTTCTCCTCACCTAGCTTAGGCAAGATAACTTCCAAGATACCAGCTTCATAAAAAGCTTTGATTTGATCCACATTCACATTCGCAGAAAGGGTGATATCCCGCTCAAAGGGTCCCCACAAAATCTCCATTTGGGAATAAGTTCGCTTAATGCCTTGCTTGATATCCTTTCTTTCACCTCTGATAGTAAGGACACCATTACTAACAATTACCTCAATCTCAGCTTCTTTAACGCCAGCCAATTCAACCAGGACTACCACCTCGCCATCAGTATCATAAACGTCGATTGCCGGCTGCCAAGTTTTGGGGGCAAAACGCACTGTGGGCGGTTTACGACTAACGACTTCGTCCATTAACCGCCCCATCTCTCTTTGTATATCAACAACCACTTCGGACCAGTCTCTTCGTAACTCGATCATCTTTTTGCCTCCTTCTCCTAGCCAAAAACGGGCGCGTAGCGAGGGGCGTCCCTTTCACTTACTGCAAAAATTCAGCCCTATGCCTACGTTGATAATAATGATACACCAAGTTTCAATAAAGTTCGAAATCCGGGGCATCCCTTCAAGACAAAGCTCAGCCCAAAATTGTTAAAACACCCTGACGAATCATCTTTACAGCAATAGCAGCTAAAAGTAACATGACTATTTTTGATATAGCGCTCACGCCGGTATTGCCTAAAAAAGCTACAATTCGATCGGCTTGCCTAAAAAGGAGCCACTGTATCACTAAATTAAGGACAAAGGAAAGCACCACAATAGCGATAAAATATTGGTCGATAAGCAAAAGCAAGGTAGTAAGCACCGCTGGCCCTACAACCAGTGGGGTGCCCAGAGGTACAACCCCTACCATCTCGGAGGTTGATGAATCCTGAGTTTCTATCACCTTACCAGTGACTAAATACTTGATGGCCAAAATCAGCAGAATAATGCCGCCAGCCACTAAGAAATCAGCCACCTCAATGTTTAAAAGCAAAAAGATAGCCTTGCCAATAGCAACAAAGCCCAGCCCTATACCGAGGGCAGTAAATGTTGCCAAATGTACCGCGTGCCTACGATGCGTAGCCTCCGCCTCTTGCGTCAAAGCGACGAAGATAGGCAAATTCCCCACCGCATCCATGGCTACAAAAAGGGGGACAAAAGTCAAGCCTAACTCTCGGAGAACATCCACCATACTTTCCGCCTGAAATTCCTACCGCCACTCTGGCCAAGCGAAGAATCTCTGAGCCTCTCCGCGGAGTTTCCCCTGAGCGAGATTCTTCGATGGGCAAATGCAGAGAAAGCTAAGGGGAATTTTCGCTCACAGGATCTAATCCTGCCAGAAAACCCAAGGTGGCCGAAACCACGCTATCACCTTCGGCTAAGCCCATTAGCCTGGCTCCCCGGCCACCCCTGCCCTGAATTGAGACCTGCTCCATAGGAATGTTCACCACGTTGCCCCCGACTGATAACATCACCAAGGAGCCTTGCGGGGAAACAAGTTTAGACACAGCTAGATTACCCGTTTTGAGATTAACTCTGTAAGCCCGCACTCCCTTGCCTCCTCTATTATGGACAGGATAATTTTTTATTGGGGTCAGCTTGCCAAAACCATTTTCGGTCACTGTGAGCACATAAGCATCGGGAAAGACAATGCCGATGCCAACAACACAATCGTCAACAAGACGAATGCCACGAACACCGCCACTAGTTCGAGACGCAGTCCTCAAGTTTTCGACCTTAAATCTAATAGCCTGCCCATTTCGACTCACCAAGATGACCTCATCTTCACCAGCAACTACCCCGGCTGAGATTAGCTCATCTCTATTTCTGAGCCCCATCGCAATTAGGCCATTCCTCCTTATCGAGGCAAACTCGCTTAGAGCAGTCTTCTTTACCACGCCACCCCTGGTAGCCATTAATAAGAACTTATCCGCAGGAAAGCTTGCCAGGGCTAACAACACAGTTACTTCGTCTTTCAAGTCAATAGGTAATAGATTTACTATTGCCATCCCCTTAGCCGTACGGGATGAATCTTCGGGAATCTCGTAGCATTTAAGACAATAAACCTTACCGGCACTGGTAAAGAAGAGCAGATTATCATGGGTGTCAGCTACCAAGATATGGTGCACTGTATCAGCCCCCCGGGTTACCATTCCCATGACGCCTTTTCCACCACGGCGTTGGAGCCGATAAGCGCTGATAGGAATCCTCTTAATGAATCCCCCGCTGGTCAAGGTAACTACCATTGTCTCATGAGGAACAAGGTCTTCCGTACGAAATTCTTCGACTTCCTCTGCTTCCACTACAGTTCGCCGGGAATCCCCATACTTGGCCTTAAGCTCCTTAGCATCCTGGGCAACGAGTGATAATACTTCCCGAGAGCTAGCTAACAAATCCTCCAGATAGGAAATATTCTTTATCACAGCAGCATATTCCTCAGTTATTTTCTCTTGCTCTAGCTTAGCCAATCTACGAAGCGGCATATCAAGAATGGCTTGCGCTTGAATCTGTGACAGAGTAAAAGCTGCCATTAAATCAGCACGCGCGGATTCCACAGTTTGAGACTGTCGAATAACCTTGATCACCTGATCCAGATTGTTCAGAGCAATTCGAAAGCCCTCGAGGATATGGGCCCTATCCCTTGCCTTATCAAGTTCAAACTGAGACCTTCTGGTAATGACCTGAAAACGAAAGTCAATGTAAGAAGTTAGCGCCTCTTTAAGATTAATGACTCTAGGTTGTCCATTAAGCAAAGCAACCATATTGATAAAAAAGGCGGATTGCATCGCGGTATACTTGTAGAGGTTATTAAGTACTTGTTGAGGTTGTGCCTCCCTCTTGAGCTCGATAACAATGCGCATGCCCTCCCTGTCCGACTCATCGCGCACCTCGGCTATCCCCGAAATTCGCTTCCCTTTAACCAGTTCAGCTATCCTCTCTACCAAAGCTGCTTTGTTCACCTGATAGGGAAGTTCACTAACAACTATTTGTCTCTTGCCCCCTTTGCTACTCAGCTCGCTGGCCTTAGCCCGAAGTATAATTTTCCCTCGCCCTGTAGTATAGGCATTGTCTATGCCCTCTTTCCCCCAAATTATCCCGGCAGTGGGAAAATCGGGACCCTTGACCAACTTCATCAGTTCCTCTACAGTGGCTTGGGGATTATCAATTAGATAGACAATGGCATCACATATCTCGCCCAAGTTATGCGGAGGGATATTAGTCGTCATGCCTACAGCTATGCCCGAAGAACCACTAACCAACAGGTTAGGCAACCTAGCGGGCAAGACAGATGGTTCTTGGAGAGAGTCATCGAAGTTGGGGACAAGGTCGATGGTATTTTTTTCGAGGTCAACTAACATTTCCCCGGCAATTTCAGAAAGGCGAGCTTCGGTATACCTCATTGCCGCTGGTGGATCA
>Ga0114922_10007018_pt1 | contig 10308 bp, 5 predicted proteins | sample AartaG_FD_100975 | JGI IMG/M metagenome (GOLD analysis project Ga0114922, IMG submission 100975) | Deep subsurface microbial communities from Aarhus Bay to uncover new lineages of life (NeLLi) - Aarhus_00045 metaG | ecosystem: Environmental > Aquatic > Marine > Oceanic > Sediment | place: Aarhus...
ATACCTTCATTTGAGCCTGCATAAATAAGATCCGGGTTATTGTCACATAATGCAGTTGAGCTTAGCTTATCATTCTGTTTCTTGCCTTCCACTGCTTCTTTGGTAAGATCCGGGCTCAAAGCTATCCATGTATCACCTCTGTCAGTAGATTTATAAAGCCGGTTTGCCCCATAATATATAGTGTTTTCTTCTACAGGTGATACGTAGAAAGGAGTTGACCAGTCATGACGCAGAGCAGGTTCACAAAACTCTCTTTGAGGCCTTACAAAAACATTTTCATTCTCAGACATGTTTTTCCTGCGCAATGCACCATTCTGGCTGGAATAATAAACAGTATTGGGATCATTGATATCAGGTATAATATGAAGCCCATCCCCTCCTGACCAGCGGTCGAGCCATACATATTTCCACCTGTCAGTAATATTATATGCAATGTTTTGATCTGATGGACCATACACATGAGAATCGTCCTGTGTCCCCCCGTAAATATTATATGGTTCTTCCATATCGACAGCAATTTTATAGAACATTCCTATTGGTATAGTATTATGATGCATCCAGTTCTTACCTTTATCGAAAGAAATAAATGTACCACCGTCATTACCTAATAATATTCTTTCAGGATTTAAAGGATCTATCCAGATATCGTGCTGGTCAAGGTGAAGATATTTTGAGATATTTGGTTGTACATGAACAAGATTCCCCTCCATATGATCAAATGTTGTTCCACCATCACTTGAATGCTGCAATGTAACTCCAAGGATATAAATATCATTTTCATCAACAGGTGATATCTTTATATCACAGAATGACCATCCGAAGCTGGAAAGCAGGTATAATGTGTCAGTATGAGTTTTATACCATGTTTCACCTCCGTTAATTGTTTTATAAACCTCCCCTCCTATCATCGGCCCCTGGTTACTGTTATCTGTATCATCCATCCAGTATTTCTCAATACAATCGCATAATGTCTCAGGTGTACGTTCACCCTTTTCAATTAATTGCTTGATATCGTTCACATTAAATGATCTTATAATACCATATCTCCTTAAGAATCCTGCAATTTGAAGCGAGTCAGACAAAAGGAATTTCCGGCTGCTCATTTTCCTGACATCTTTAAGTGAAAGTATTTCCTTATTTCCGTTTTGCCGTTTGCCATTATCCCCTGAACCATTTCTATCTCGTTCAAACCTGTTGTGATTATTTAGATACAAATAAACCACTTCAGGATTTACGGTAGACACATCAACTCCTATCCTGCCTATGTTTTTGCCTTCTGGCAATCCACCGCTCATTTTTATCCAGTTAAGTCCGCCATCCATAGTCTTATAAACATGTCCGACTGTTTCCTTCCTGTTCCACGTAGTTGCATAGAGCACATTACTGTTTTCAGGATCAAAAACCACATCTGCGCAACCGGTGTACCTGTCGTCTGACAGAACCTTTTTCCAGGTGTTGCCTCCATCTGTTGTTTTAAAGAGGCCTATAGTTTTTTCCTCCGGATAATATTTATTTCCCATGGCAGCCACATAAACTAAATCAGGATCATCAGCTGATATGGCGATTCTCATAATATTCTGGGCTTCAACCAGGCCTTTGTGTACCCATGTTTTTCCTCCGTCGACGGATTTAAAGACTCCAAGGCCCGGGAATGCCGAACCTGAAAGGTTGGAAGAACCTGTACCAACCCAGACCAGGTCAGGATTATCAGGACAGACTTCAATATCTCCGATCATTTGTGTTGGCTGATCATCAAATACAGGAAACCAGGTGGTACCTGCATTTTCCGTTTTCCATACTCCACCAACAGGAGTTCCCGCATAAATAATGGAAGGATTTCCAGGTATCCCAACAATTGAAGAAATGCGTCCGCTATTCATTACAGGACCAACCTGTATCCAGTTGAGGTTTCGGAACATAGAATTCTGGATCATTTCTACATGCTTATCCCATTCTCTCATTCTTTTTTCACCTGTAACAAAGGAATTATCCTGGGCACTGACGCTGAAGCCAGCCATTAAAGCAACAATTATTAAAGATCGTATCATATCTATTGTCTTAGATTTTTTTGAATATTCCTGATCTGGTAATTATTGATCATAAATGTTATTATCGTAACATTAAACCAAGTATCATCTATAATACAATGAATTAAAGAACAGCATGAACGTCCCCTCAGTCTGCGCCCTGTTCTGGGGACGAAATGCAAACATTATTATCCTTCCCTTTCCGTATTTAACATCTAAGAGTACAGGTTTTTCTCCAAGGATATGTTCGCCTATCAGCCTTCCGCTCCTGAAAGTATTATCCCTGGTATATCTGGCAACAATATTGATATCTTCAAGGGGTATTAAATCATTATTCTTAATTTCAGATTCATCAAGAAAGCTCAGAAAAGGGCTACCATACGATAAAATATCAGCTTCTTGGGCCATCCCGTATCCTATAGGATGATTTACATTAATATCAGCTCTGAGAATGGAACTTGGACAGAAAAATTCTGTTGACGGTAATTCAAGCGATACATCCTTCACCGGAATGCTGAAAATATCAATAGCAAACTGACAAGACTTATTGAGAGTAATAAGAGTGCCTCCATTATTCACAAAGCTTTTAAGTGACTCTGCACCCGAATTACCTATTCCACCTGCATATTTTTCCGGGACTGTTCCCTCATCATGACCATTCAAAATACTTTCAGAGCCTATGTTTGGGATAATAATTACATCATATTTTTCATTTAGTCTTCCTTCTTTTATGTCGGCGTTAAATAGCGAAGTATACGGGAAATTCCATTGATCAAAAATCCATCTTGTCCATCCTTCATCCATGTTTGCCACAAAAGGCTTATATAACCCTAATCGCAATTCTGTCAATTCATACGTTTTAACCTTCTTATTTGTCTCATAAACCTTCAAACTGTTTTCCTTGGCCAGTATATTTATCCTTTCCAATCCATTTTTAGCTGAAATGATAACGGAACCTGCCGGGAATTCAACATTATTATCTATGAAAGCATCTTTTGCCCAGCCTAGACTGAAGCCTTCCTTCAGGAGAGTGTTAACCATCTTATAATTATCGAGTACATTGTGATCGACAATATATTGTGATCCTTTACCGATTACATTGCCCTCCTGAGTGTCTGCACTGATTACCTTTTCCAGATTTATGTCAAAGTGCTCATCAACTCCAACAACTTCCACTCCCATCTGGTATGGAAGTGTCCATCCGGTAATATCGAAAGTATGTTCTGGAGGGCCGTCAGGCCATAAGCGACGGTCAGGATAATACTGGGGACCCAGGATATCCAATACAAATGGTCTATATGCCTGGGATGCAAGAACTATGTATGTACCTGGCCCGTATTCTACATCCCTGGTAGTGAATCCGCTTTCTGACATATGCACTTCAACACCGTTTGCTATTAGTATATTGATCATTTTTGCTACCCTGTTGGGATCTTTTTGGTCAGCAGGTATAATAAAAGCGTACGGTGATTCATTCAGACCAGATTCGATATTGCTGCTAGCCATCCTGTACATATTTATCAGGTACCTTTCCCTGTGTAATGCTGCTGATTCAAGGAATCCCATACAGGAGATATAGGAATATTCCACAATATCTCCCAATCGCCACCATCCACCTTTCCATGGATTCGGATGATTAATTGTCTGTTCATTGCCCTGTTTCCCCAGCCCTCCATGTGTAGATCCGGTAAGCTCGCTTTCATCCTGGAAAACGGGACTTGCCAGATCTGCACTTGCAGCCTCAAACAGGATTGTGGTAACATTATGCCAGAGAGCAGCAGTATGTATTGCCGACATCCTCCAGTGATTCCAGTTTGCATAATGTATTACACCTCTTTTTTCATGTTCCTCAAGCATGGTACGCATATAAGCTCCCGTCAATTCGATCTGGCGTGTTACAAGGGGATGAAGGGAATGATGTCTTGGTTCATACAGAGGAGAAAGGAATAACCTGGCATCCTCCCTGTTCATCTGGTGCATATCCATGAAGATCTGGGGAAACCAATTATGGTACAGGATATTATTTACATATCTTGTCTCAATAAGATTGTGCATAAAGGCATCGCGATTATTATCATGTCCTGCATAATAGTGGTACAACCAGGGCATAGGGGACCTTTCAAATTCTGTTTCTACATTTTCCCTATACCAATCGGTTACCATGATGTTACCATCCGGATTCCAACAGGGTACAAGCAGTAGAATCACATTATTCAGAATACTTCTTATTTCCTCAGATTCACCTGTTATAAGGTCATAAGCAAGCAGGGGTGACATTTGTGTAGGGCCGCATTCAGTTGCATGCATGCTGCATGTAATTAATGCAATGGTCTTACCTTCTTCCGCAAGTTTCTCTGCATCAGACTGAGTTATTCGTCCTCCAGCCAGCTTTTTTGAAATATCCTTATACCTATCGAGGTTAGCAAGGTTTTCTGGTGAAGATATTATTGCCAGGATAAAAGGATTTCCGAGGGTTGTTTTTCCAAGTTCCCTGACTTCAATCCTGGAGCTGTTGTTACCCAGCATATCAAAATAGGAGACTATCTGCTCCCACCTTATAAGTTCTCTATCGGCCCCCGGCTTATGTCCGAAATATGTTTCCGGGTCCGGAATCTCATCAGCAGCTAAAATAAAGCTGCAGAACAATAATGCTAAAATATTAAGGACCCTTGAAACAAATCTATTACTATTATATTTCATAATACTGTATAAATATATGAATATCAGAAAAATCTATTTTAATATGAAATTTTTTTTTATGTCTGTATTCTTCCCGGTAATTTTGATCATATATAATCCGGGTTCAGCAAATTCCAATAATTTATAGAAATATGGATTATCATCTTCATTTTCATTCATGCCTGTTATCAGATCCCAGCTCCAGGTATTAAGCCCCTTTCTGAATTCCTTTTTGTCAGTAACAACTGTTTGACCCTCTGAGTCTTCAATCCGGATATCCATAGTAGATTTTTCAGGCACAAAGAAGCTGAAAAGTACGTCATAATGAGTTGTAAGATCGGGTTTTTCTCCGGATGCATCCATTTCAGGAAGTTTTGCGTCGGTAATATAAAGTATCCTTGCACTGTCCCTGTTTACAGATAGATAGTCATATAAAGGTTCAAGATCGATCTTATATATCCCCCGCCCATGGGTGGCAGCTATCAGGTCCTTTTCCCTTTCCATTATTGTCATATCAGCAACAAAACTATGTGGTACACCTTTACCCATAACTTTCCAAGACTGGCCCCTGTCAACTGATACAAGAGTACCATTAAATGTTCCTGCATAAAGGACATTTTCATATTCAGGATCTTCAAGAATAACATTAACAGGTGAGTGCGGTATATCCGAGCTTATATCCTTCCATGTTGCTCCGTAATCATCAGACATAAAGATCATAGGAGTAAAATCATCCTGCTTTATACCGCTAAGGGCAACATAAATCCTGGATCCACTAAAGTGAGAAGGTGCAAAGCTTTTAATATATTTTACAGGTAATCCTTCTGATATATCGGTCCATGTAACACCATCATCCCTTGTTACCCAGGCTGCACCGGCGGCAGTACCGGCATAAATAAGCCCCTGGCAAACAGGCGACTCTGTCAGTCCTGTTATCCCCCCGCCCTGGCGCTCTTCATCAGCAGGCTTTGCCAGATTGGGGCTGATCACTTTCCATGTATTACCCCTGTTGATTGATTTAAAAATGTAATTTGCACCATAATAAAGGGTTGCATGATTATACCCTGAAACAAAGTATGGGGTAAGCCATTCGGTGAAAAACACATCATTTATGCTATCAGGTAATTCAGGTTTAATAACAACAGTTTCACCGGTTGACATATTTTTTCGTCTGATAGCACCATTTTGTGACTCGAAATATACTGTATTTGAATCTTCAGGATCGGGTTCGGTAACTATACCGTCACCACCTGTCCAGGGATCAATCCACACATATCCCCATTTATCATTATTTTCTTTGAGTGGTATGGCCGACCCCATTACCGCTGCATCATCCTGGGTGCCACCATAAATCCTGTACGGGTCATCGTTATCAGTCCGAATGAAGTAGAACTCCCCAACCGGGATATTATTATACCTGAACCATGAAGCTGATTTATCATATGATATATACAGACCACCGTCATTCCCTACGATAATATGATCAGGTTTTTTAGGATTTATCCACATGTCATGATGATCAACGTGGAAGAAATTAGCTGGACTCGGAACAATATTGTTGATTTCGCCCCTGAGCTGTGTAAATGTTTTACCGGCATCAGATGATTTCAGGATTGATATTCCCAGAAGATATACTTCCTTATCATTTAACGGATTTATATAACAATCGGCAAACACATGGCCAAAGGTACTGAAAATATTAAGACTTCCTTCATGTGTTTTTCTCCATGACTCACCTCCATTCACTGTAATGTAAAGCTCAGCAGTACCTTCATCAAATTCCCGGTTCAGGTTGTCTGTTAATGCATATACCAGATCAGGGTCCTGGTATGAAACAGCCAGTCCGGTTCTCCCGTTCATCCCGCCCCGGGGCAATCCATTGCTAATCTCAAACCATGTATCACCACCATCGGTGCTCTTGTAAACACTTCCGCCAGGACCGCCTATTGCTTCGCTGCATTGCCAGGTGCTGGCGTATAAGATATCGTGATTACCGGGTGCAAAAATGACATCATTAGCTCCTGTGCGTTCATCAATATATAATACTTTCTTCCATTTTTTTCCCCCGTTAGTACTTTTAAACAAACCTCTTTCAGGATTGGGTGAATAAAAGTGACCAAGGGCTGCGATAAAAACAATATCAGGGTTTTCAGGATGAACAGCCACCCTGCCGATATGATATGTGTCTTCAAGTCCAAGCGATTCCCATGTATTACCTCCATCTTGCGACCGATATACACCTGCCCCGGCAAACGTATGTCCTCTCCTTGCTCTAAGGTTTTCTCCGGTAGCGAGATATACTGTTTCAGGATTTGAGGGAGCAAGGCAAACATCACCGATACTGTAAGCGGGCTGATTATCGAAAACAGGTTGCCATGAAAAGCCATGGTTAATGGTTTTCCAGAGATTTCCAGATCCAAATCCGGTATATATTGTAGAGGGTTTATCCGGATCCACCGCTACAGATTCTACCCTTCCCGAATTAATTACCGGACCTAGTAATTCCCATTTGAGACCAGCAAATTCTGATCTTTCATAATTTAAAGAATACTGATTCCATGATTTTATAACAGGAGTTGATTCTTTCTGACCTCTGGCAGGAATTGTATATATTACCAGGACTAACAGTGTAATAACAGATAAGCGTCTAAACATAGATACGTGATTTAAATTATACAGAAATTAATCATAATAGCAAAGTTAACTACATAGCATCATGTTCATTGAAAGAGGTTGTAAGATAGGGTTATAAATAATCTCTAATAAATAAACAAGATTATCTGCTTGAATCAATACTTTCATAAACGTCATTTGCAAACAGCAGATCCTGGATTGCCAGCCCGACGCTTTTAAAAACCGTTATTTCATCTTCATTACTCCTGCCGGGAGATTTTCCTGTTACTACATCACCCAACTGTGCCCGGATATGGTCCGGGTTGATAATACCTTTGTTAAGTGGAATAACAATGTCCCCTGCTTCTGCAATGCAGGCCGCTTTATCATCTACAAATAAAGAAGAATTCTTCATAATATCAATATCCAGTTCCTGCATATGGGGTTTATAAGCTCCAATTGCATTAATATGAACACCCGTTTTTAAGTGCCTGAGGCTGAACAATGGCTTTGTTGAACCTGTAGCTGTGGCAATAATATCAACTTTTTTAAGAATATTTAAATCGCTCGCAGGAATAAGCTTAGCTTTTGTTTTGGGCTGCATTTCCTCTACCAAATGTTCAATAGCAGCTTCATACCTGTCAAAAAGGTAGACCCTTTTAATATTACGAACTAAAAGTGCTGCTTCAAGCTGAGTGCGACCCTGGGCTCCACAACCAAATAAAGCAAAAGATTCACTGTTTTTCCTTGAGAACATCTTTGCTGCCAATCCTCCCACTGCACCAGTTCTGAGTACTGTTATATATGTGCCATCCATTACAGACAGGATTCTGCCACTTTCAGAATCAATAAGCATTATGATTCCTGTTATCGTTGGTATTCCCCTGTCATGATTCCCCTCATTCTGCGTCAGGAACTTAACGGCGAACCTGCCAATTGTATCATCAAAAGCAGGTTTAAAAAAAAGTGTGATGGTTTTACCAGGATTTTCAACAATTGATCTCAAGCGGACATGGCATTTCTTTTCAGATAAATGCATAAAGGCTTTCTCCATCAGATCAATTGCTTTTTTCATGTTAATGACAAACTTTATCTGGCTGGAACCGATCAACAACACTTCCAGGTTGTCTCCCATAATAAATGAACTTAGCTTCGCATGTTATACTTCCGAATGATTTCCCATATTACTAAAGTTAATGGCAGCAGGAGCCATAGTTTATCATAAGAGCAGTCTATTGATTTTTAATAATATTTAAAATTAAGAATTACGAATATGGTAAAATACCATGATATTATCCAAAAAGTATACAATCTTACTGAATAGTTACAGAAACACTAAGATAATGCGGGTGAGAGATTATGTTCACGGGCCTTAAGGCCAGTTCTTCGATACTGGTTCGGGGTCATCCCGGTAACTTTCAGGAAATGCCTGTGAAAATTAGATAAATTATTATATCCACTTGAATAACAAGCTTCAGACACATTATAACTACTTTTTGAAAGCAATTTACATGCGTTGTCAATCCTCACTTCGGTGAGAAAACCCGAAAAAGTCTTTTGAGTTCTTTGCTTAAAATAACGGCAGAATGAAGTTGGTGTCATATAGACAAGGGTAGCCACATCATCAAGTGAAATACGCTCGCGAAAATGATGCATAATATATTCAAAGACTTTATTCAGTTTATTATTATCTTGTTCATTCATTATCAATGGTATCCTGGAAGAAATTAATGTTGCTTCCTTTTTATTGGCTATCATGTTCAGGATGTTCAGCAGTTCAAGCACTTTTAGAAAACCTTCAAGATTAAGCATCTTCTTAATATAAGGAGTGATTAATCTGGCATCTTCTTTTGATAATTTGATACCAAAGACAGAATTTTCTAGCAGCTGCTGTATATTGAATGATTCTGGAATATATTCCAGTAATGAAGTAATTAAATCACAGCTGAAGAATATGGAAATAGCACGGGCACGAAATACAGAATCCTCTTCAAAGTACCTTTCACTGTTATGAAAGACATGAGGAAGGTTTTTACCAATTAAATAAATTTCTCCTTTTTTAAACCTGTCAAGTTTATCCCCCACCAATATCAGACCTGTGCTTTCAATAATATAAGTTAACTGGCACTCTTCATGAAAATGTATTGGATCGAAAAAATAAGGGAGGTCCCAATTTTCTATTCTAACTGTTTCCTCTTTTTGTCTCGGCACCTTAAAACAAATAGGCTCCATGATTATTACTTCTTTAATTAGATTGAGTACAGCTTAATACCACGATTGTTCAGAAATCAATCAAATGCAAAACAATCTAATGAAACATAATGCAAAACTTTATTATCAAATTTAACCTAATTATTGCCATTGAGCTATCAATAATTATATATTGAACATAACGCATTAATTGAATGCAGTACAGCTATCTAAATCTTAAGCAAGATAGTGAAAGTTATGTATATATTCAATATTTTGCTCATACTGTTTATCTCCAACTTCAAGCCTTACCTTGATTGCTGATATTGAAATACCTTTACCCTTTTTTACCTGTTCTCCCATGAAGTATACATCACCTATTGTATCAGGTAGAATGGAGGCAATTATGGGTATATCTATCTCCGAAGGCCACCTTCGCACCTCAATCCTGTACACTCCATCAGATGCAAATTCAACAGGCCAGAATCCTGAACCTTTATTTGCATTTCTTATATGTGCCTGATCCCAGGTATGCATATCTTCATCATCCCTGATCCATCCATCCGGTGGAAGCCATAGAACTTTTTCTTTATCGGTTCCGGCTATGGGTCGTTCATAGGGCTGATCACAATGCTCAGAGACTCCCAGTATCTCTCATAGTAGTCTCTTAACTCATCAACTATATTAATATGATCAGCTGATATGTCATTCTTCTCGCAAGGGTCGGCATGCATGGTTAATTTATTAATGTCCACAGGCTTGTTAATGGATGCTGCTGGCCAGTAAATAAAACATGGAA
>Ga0114922_10007019_pt1 | contig 10307 bp, 11 predicted proteins | sample AartaG_FD_100975 | JGI IMG/M metagenome (GOLD analysis project Ga0114922, IMG submission 100975) | Deep subsurface microbial communities from Aarhus Bay to uncover new lineages of life (NeLLi) - Aarhus_00045 metaG | ecosystem: Environmental > Aquatic > Marine > Oceanic > Sediment | place...
CTGGTTGAGGACAAACCCGGCGTGCTGACCCGTATGGCCGGTCTGTTTAGAAGACGGGGCCTTAATATTGAAAGCATTGCCGTGGGACATAGTGAACTGCCCAACCTGTCACGCATGACCATCGTGGTTAATGGTACGGCCAGTATCTTGGAACAGGTAAGGAAGCAATTGAGCAAGGTGGTTAACGTGGTCAAAGTTGTCGACGTTACTGACGATAATATCACGGTGAGAGAGCTGGCATTGATAAAGGTCAAAGCGACCTCATCGACTCGCAGTGAAATAATTGAAATCGTCGATATCTTCCGTGCCAGCATTGTCGATGTGGCCGGTGATTCCGTGACCATCGAGATAACCGGCGATGAAGATAAGATTGATTCGTTGCTGAACTTGCTGCGGAGCTTCGGCATAAAAGAGGTGGCCAGGACGGGCAGCATCGCCATGCTGCGGGGAAGTACCGGCCAGTTGCGTGTTGAAGAAAGACCGTTAAAAACTAGAAAGGAAGGATATAAGATATTGTAAATACAGTTTCAATATGAATTAGCGCAGATTCTAAAGGCGCGAGTAAATGATAAAGGGGGTTGAATAAAAAGATATGGCCAAGGTGTATTACGAGAAAGATGTGGATCAGAATTTGCTGAAAGGCAAAGTGATTGCCGTTATCGGCTATGGTAACCAGGGACGTGGCCAGTCACTGAATCTTAAAGATAGCGGCTGTGATGTGATTATAGGACTTTATGAAGGCAGCAAAAGCAAGGCGAGGGCCGAGGCTGACGGGTTAAAGGTGGCTTTGGTTGCCGACGCGGCCAAAGCAGCGGATATCGTCATGCTGCTCGCGCACGATAGCCTGCATCAGCAGATTTACAATGAGCATATTGCGCCGGGGCTGTCCACGGGTAATATGCTTATGGTTTCTCATGGCTTCACCGTTCACTATAATCAGGTCGTGCCGTCACCGGATATTGACGTAACCATGATAGCGCCCAAGAGCCCGGGCAACATGCTCCGCGATTTCTTCACCCAAGGACAGGGCGTACCCGCGTTGGTGGCTGTCTTTCAGGACGCTTCCGGACAGGCGAAAGAAAAGGCGCTCGCCTATTCAGCGGTCATTGGCTGTGCCCGTGCCGGAGTCCTGGAAACGACTTTCGCCGAGGAGACAGAAACTGACCTCTTCGGTGAGCAGACAATACTCTGCGGCGGAGTCACCGCTCTGCTCAAGGCCACCTTTGAAACGTTGGTGGAGGCTGGCTATCAGCCGGAGCTGGCTTACTTCGAGTGCCTTAATGAGCTCAAACTCATTGTTGACCTTATCTACAAAGGCGGCATCAGTTTTATGCGTGACTCGGTCAGCTATACGGCCCAGTACGGTGATATAACCCGGGGCCCCAGGGTAATTGATGATGGCGTAAGGGAGAACCTCTGGGAAGTTCTGGGTGAGATTCAGGACGGCACTTTTGCCCGTGAGTGGATTCTGGAGAACAAGGCTGGCCTGCCGGTCTTCAATGCGCTGAAGCGCAAGGACAGGGAGCACCCGATTGAGATAGTCGGGGCTGAACTGCGCAAGATGATGCCGTGGCTGGCCAAGTAAACGGAAATCTTAGCGACAGTTAAATAGACAATAAAAAAATGGGGGAGCGAGATGGACAAGGTAATTGTCTTTGATACCACACTGCGCGATGGCGAACAGGCAGCCGGCGGCAGCCTCAACCTTAATGAGAAACTTGAAATCGCCAGGCAGCTTGAGAAGCTCGGTGTGGATGTCATTGAGGCTGGCTTCCCCATCAGTTCACCGGGCGATTTCGAGTCGGTAAAGCTCATCGCTGAAGAAGTACGCGGCAGCATCATCTGTGGTCTGGCGCGAGCGAATGCGGACGATATTGACCGCGCCTGGGAGGCAGTTAAAGGTGCGGCACATCCCTGTATTCACGTATTCGTATCTTCATCGGATATCCACCTCATGCACGTGTTGAAAAAAGACCGCGACGAAATTCTGCAATTGACGCGTGCCATGGTATCCCGTGCGAAGGGCTACACCGATAACGTTGAATTCTCACCAATGGATGCCAGCCGAACTGAACCGGCCTATCTATACCAGATACTCCAAATTGCTATCGAAGCCGGCGCTGTCACCCTCAACATCCCTGATACCATGGGCTATTCTATCCCGGAGGAATTCGGCCGCCTGATTGACGGCATTTTCCAGAACGTGCCCGGCATTGAAAAGACCGTGGTCAGTATGCACTGCCATAATGACCTTGGCCTGGCAGTGGCCAACAGCCTGGAGGCAGTCAGGCACGGGTGTCGGCAGGTGGAATGCACCATCAATGGCATCGGGGAGCGGGCAGGCAACGCTTCACTTGAGGAAATTGTGATGGCTATCAAGACCCGCCGCGACTTATTTAACCTCGATACGGGTATAGATACCAGGCAAATCTACAAAACGAGCCGGATGGTAAGCGAATTGAGCGGATTCTCCGTGCAGCCGAATAAAGCTATCGTTGGCGCCAACGCCTTCCGGCATGAGTCCGGGATACACCAGGACGGTGTTATCAAGATGCCCATCACCTTCGAAATTATGGACCCCAAGACTGTGGGCATACCATCAAGCAGCCTGGTGCTGGGAAAATTGAGCGGGCGGCATGCCCTGCGTGAGAGGCTGGCCGAGCTGGGTTACACCCTGGAAGACGAAGACTTCACCCGTGTCTTTCGTGCTTTCAAGGAGCTGGCGGATAAGAAAAAGGAAGTAGCCGACCGGGATATCGAATCGCTGGTTGCCGAGGAGCAACGCACGGTTTCGCAGGTTTATCACCTCGACCGCATTCAGATTTCCTGTGGCGACCGTGGCATTCCAACGGCGTCGGTGGTAATAACCGACTCTGAAGGACAGGCGCAGTCCGATGCCGCGCTGGGCAGTGGGCCGGTTGACGCGGCCTTCAAAGCGGTTGATAAGATAGTTAAGATGCCCAACACGCTTACCGAATTCAGTATTAAATCAATAACCGAAGGTATTGATGCCATTGGCGAGGTACTGTGCCGGATTGAGAGTGATGGCGTTACCTATACCGGGCGAGGAGCGGATACCGATATTATAGTGGCAAGTGCCAAAGCGTACATCAATGCCCTCAACCGGTTGCTGACCGCAAAAAAGAAAGCTGAGTAGAGCCTGAGATGCCTATCGCACTGGAAATGGTGCTGCGCCTTCTGCTGGCCGCGGCTCTGGGAGCGGCCATCGGCTACCAGAGAGAAAGAGCCGGAAAACAGGCTGGGATGAGAACACATGTGCTTATCTCAACTGGGGCGGCCCTGATTTCTCTTGTTTCCATTTACGGGTTTGGCGCTGCCGGCGACCCGTCACGGGTGGCCGCTGGAGTGGTGGTCGGCGTTGGTTTTCTGGGGGCCGGGGTCATCCTGCACCGCCAGGGAGGCATTGTTGCTGGCCTGACCACGGCGGCCACAATTTGGGTGATGGCTGGTATCGGCCTTGCGGCGGGAACGGGTTTGTATCTCATAGCGGCGGTAGCCGCGGCTATTGTTCTCGGCGTGCTAATCATGCCTCGCTGGATAGGATAGAATTCATTTGAGAAGAGCAAAGGAAGGAAATGAAGATGAATCTGGCTGAGAAAATACTGGCGGCACATACGGGGCGAAAACAGGTGAGTGCTGGGGAATTCGTCAATGCTAAGGTAGATATTGTTCTGGGAAATGATATCACGGCTCCAATTGCCATCAAGGAGTTCCAAAAAATTGGCGTGAGCCGTGTTTTTGACCCCAAGAAAATCGTGATGGTGCTCGACCATTTTATGCCTACCCGGGACATCGCCTCCGCCGAAATTGGCAAAATGATGCGTGAGTTTTGCCGCGAGCAGGAGACCGTGTTCTTTGAAATTGGCAAGGCGGGCATTGAGCATGTGCTGCTGCCGGAGCAAGGTATCGTGCTTCCCGGCCAGGTGGTCATCGGCGGCGACTCCCATACCTGCACCTACGGTGCGGTGGGCGCTTTTGCCACTGGTGTAGGCTCAACTGACATGGCAGCAGCCATGGCAACCGGAGACCTCTGGATGAAGGTTCCCCCGACGGTGAAGTTTATTTACCACGGCAATCTGGGCAAGTGGGTAGGAGGGAAGGACCTTATCCTTTATACTATCGGTGACATTGGTGTGGACGGTGCGCTCTATTCGGCGATGGAGTTCACCGGTGAAGCGATTGAAGCTCTGCCCATGGACGGACGTTTCACCATGGCCAACATGGCTATTGAAGCTGGTGGCAAGGCCGGGCTTTTCCGGGTGGACAACAAAACACAACTTTACATAAAATCTAAGGCAAGAGGTCCTTACAATGTGTATGAACCTGACCCGGATGCTGAATATGCCAGAGTAATCGAGTATGACGTCACGGGGCTGGAGCCGCAGGTGGCTTTTCCCCATTCGCCAGCCAACGCCAGGCCGGTCAGTCAGGTGGGAGATATCGAAATCAATCAGACGATTATCGGCAGCTGCACCAACGGTCGATATGATGACTTGCGGATTGCCGCTCAAATATTAAAAGGGAAGAAAGTGCACCCCAACGTCCGCTGCATTATCATTCCGGGGTCGCAGCAGGTATATGCCGACGCTCTAAAAGAAGGGTTTATTGAGATATTTATTGAGGCCGGTGCTGCGGTGAGCACGCCTACCTGTGGGCCATGCTTTGGTGGCCATACTGGTGTGCTGGCGTCAGGTGAACGCTGTATATCCACCACCAACCGCAATTTTGTCGGCAGAATGGGGCATCCCAAATCGGAGGTGTATCTCGCCAATCCAGCAGTTGCCGCCGCCAGTACCGTGACCGGCCGAATCACTCATCCCGACGAGGTTGTGAAATAAAACGAGCAATGCGGAAAAAAGAGAAGGAAATCACTGACCCCGCTGAGATAGAGCAAATTATAAAACAGGCAAAGGTATGTCGGCTCGGCCTCGTGGACGGCAGTGAACCTTACGTGGTGCCGGTCTGCTTCGGCTACGAAAATAATGCTTTCTACTTCCACTGCGCGCCGGAAGGCCGTAAATTGGAGCTTATTAAGAATAATAATAGGGTCTGTTTGGAGATAGACACGGATGTTGAGATTACCGGTGCCGAGAAACCCTGCGGCTGGTCAGCCAGATACCGGAGCGTTATCGGCGTGGGTCGCGCGCATATCCTGGAGGATGAAGCCGACAAAATCCGTGGTTTGACGGTACTTATGCGACAGTTTGAGGGAAAAGGGTCGGCCGTGGAATTTGAAAAGGCTGACCGTACCGCAGTGGTAAGAATTGATATTGAAAACATCACCGGGAAAAAATCGGGCTACTGAGGAAGTGGAGCGATGGTCAGGATGCGGAAAAGCTGGCGCGAGAAACTGCACGATAGTAAAGACCTGCCCAGAGTGGTTGAAATCTGATAAACAAATTAACTGAGGAGGGTAATTCGTGATGCTAAAAGGCAAAGTTCATAAGTACGGCGCCGATGTGAACACCGATGTCATCATTCCGGCGCGTTATCTGAATATTTATGACCCGGCGGAGCTGGCCAAACACTGCATGGAGGACATTGACGAGGATTTTCTGAATAGGGTGGAACCGGGCGATATCGTGGTGGCGACCACCAATTTTGGCTGCGGCTCCTCGCGGGAGCATGCCCCGATGGCGCTCAAGGCGGCCGGCATTTCCTGCGTTATCGCCAAGAGCTTCGCCCGCATATTCTTCCGCAATGCCATAAATATCGGATTGCCCTTGCTCGAGAGCGATGAGGCGGTGGATAACACCGAAGCCGGCGATATTGTGGAAGTTGACCTCTCCAAAGGGGAAATAAAAAACGTAACCAAAAATACGACCTTTACCGCCAGCCCCTATCCTGATTTTATGGCCGAAATTATTGCCTCCGGCGGGTTGATTGAATATACGAAGAAACGTTTGACAAGCGGGAGAGTTTAAAATGAAGTTTCGCATTGTGGTCTTACCCGGAGATGGCGTTGGCCCGGAAATTACGCAGGCTGCAGTCGATGTACTTCAGGCCGTGGGCAAGAAATACGGGCACACATTTGACCTGTATAATGGCCTTGTCGGTGGCGTGGCTATTGATGCCACCGGGGTGCCGCTGCCGTCGGACGTGCTGAAAATGAGTAAGAAAAGCGATGCCGTGCTGTTGGGCGCAGTCGGCGACCCCAGATTTGATGCCCCCGGTGTAAAAGTCCGTCCCGAAGAGGGTATCCTGGCGCTGCGCAGAAAGCTGGGGCTGTTCGCCAACCTGCGTCCGGTCAGGACTTTGCCGATGCTGATTAATGCCTCTAACCTGAAACCCGAAGTTGTGGAAGGGGTTGACTTCATCTTTGTCCGTGAGCTTACCGGCGGACTCTACTTTGGCCGACCCAAAAAGCGCTGGCAAGCCCCCGGCGGCTGGCGTGCGGTGGATACCATGACTTACTCGGAAGGGGAGATTGAGCGCATCGTAAAAGTTGGTTTTGAGCTGGCCCGGGGAAGAAAGAAAAAACTCATCTCCGTTGACAAGGCCAATGTGCTGGAATGTTCTAGACTGTGGCGGCAGGTGGCGACGGACCTTTCCAAAAGCTACCCCGATGTGGAGCTGGAGCACATGCTTGTTGACTCCTGTTCCATGCGTTTGATACAGAACCCGAAGCATTTTGACGTCGTCGTCTCCGAGAACACGTTTGGTGATATTCTGACTGACGAGGCTTCAATGCTGGCCGGTTCAATGGGGATGCTGCCCTCCGCCAGCCTGGCCGGTATACCTCAGGAAGGTGCCCGAACGCTTGGCCTTTACGAGCCGGCTCATGGTAGCGCCCCCCGCCGCGCCGGGCAGAACCTGGCCAATCCCATCGCTACCATATTGAGCATGGCGATGATGCTCCGTTATTCCTGTGGCCTGGACGGAGAAGCGCGGGCGGTGGAGACAGCCGTAATTGACGTGTTGAACGGGGGCTACCGTACCTACGACATTATGGATGAAGGCCAAAAGCAGGTCGGAACCAAAGAGATGGGCGAGCTGGTTGCTGGGAAAGTATAAATATAATAAGAAGCAGCCTTACTTCTTCTGCATGAGTTCGATTGAGAAGCCGCCAGTGGCATCGGTGCCGAAGTAAGCCCATATCACCGTCGGTGTTTCGGCGCTCTGGGTGACTTTAAACCCCTTCTCGGCCAGCTTGGCCGTTTCCGCTTTAATATCGTCGACGAAGAAGCCGATGTGCTGGATGCCCTCTCCTTTTTTATCCAGAAACTCTTTGACCGGCGTATCACCTTCCAGCGGCTGTATCAACTCTAAAACTAGGTCGCCCACGCCACCCTCGGCGTGTCGCAGGTCGAGTTCCCATTCGGCCGTTTTGCCGTGCAGGGTTTTATCAACCAGCGGCACTGTCCCCTGCGGTCCCAGCAGAGGAGGGAAGGGCCCTATGCCCATAGATTCGTAAAACTTGATTGCCTTCTCCATGTCCCTGACCACCACCGAGATGTGGTGAAATTTCCAGTTCTGATGCATCGCAAATCCCTCCTTGTGTGTTTATGCTTTAAGCTTAGACGGGCATTTAGTATAATACTTAATATAGAGAAAACTGGCAAGGCGAGGACGAGATAAAACTCGGAGAAAGTTATATGGGAGAAGAAATAAAGAGCGCTCTGGAAATAGCCATGGAGAAGGTGGAGAAGCTGGGTGACGTAACGGATGAGGAACGCCTGCGATGGAAAAACGTTCCAGAGGGAGAGAAACTGGCGGCACGATATTTAAAGCAGAACCTGAACCTGCTATCCGATCTGGGCAAATTTGATGAGGGTGCGAAAAAATATGTCATCGAAGGGGCTCAGGATGTGCTGATACGGAACATCGAGATGCCCCGGAACGATTTTTTACGCAAGAAAAACAAGCGGGTTATGGATGGGGTGAAGCTGTTGAAAGACGATAAAGTGAGCGTGGAGAACGTGTTCAGTCGAATGAGGCGCATCTTCGACCACTATGTGGAGCAGGGTGAACAGCAGCGAAAGCAGGCCTATGAGTCATTGAAGACCGATGTTGAGGCGAAGATACAGCAGGCGGTGCAGCAGCAGATGGGCTCCTCGGCCAATATGAAAATTGATGTGGAGAGCCAGCCCCAATTCCAGGAGGAATGGCGCCGTATGCTGGCACAGCTGGATATGCAGTATACCAGTGTCCTAAATGAATACAAAAAGGAATTAGCGGCAATATCTTAGAGGAAACAGATGACTGGTAGTGATGACCGGATTGAAAATGCCGTCTGGCGTACCGAGATAATAAGGCTGCCGAAACAGAAGCTGGCCACCTTCGGCACGACCAATATCCACTACTACCTGCTTACCGAGCCGGTATATGCGGAGCTGACCAAGGATGTTAATGAGACAGTGGTGAGGGAAGGAAGGGTGATCGCGGAAAAGCCCAGAATTGTCACTCCTTATTATCTATCCCACCTGCAGGGGTTTAGCCAGGAAGCCAGTCGTTATCTTGATGCGCTTGTCAAGGCTTATGGCCCCGATGCCCCCGGGCTCTTTTATACCTACCGTAATGAGCCCAAAGGGCTCAGCATTGTCTCGGGACACTGGCGTGCAGTGGTTGACAGGTTGAACGCTGAAATTGATAAACGCGGTGACCCTCTGGCGGCGATTGTTAAAGGCGAGGATGAACTCTGGGACGTATCATTGCTCAAATTCATCTATGAAGTGGCGAGAGGTGCATTACCGCACCACGTTTCGCAGATGGGAGCGAGGGGGCTGCTGAACATGGATGCCAGCGGCGTACCAATGGACGCCCGGTTAAGAATCGAAGAGATGTTTCGTCATGTGATGCAGGGCAACTTTGACCCGGATGAGCTGAAGAAGGAGCTCGACCGCTGGAACCTTTTTGCGGAGTATGAAGACCGGTTTTTCGCCATTTTCAAAAAGAAATAGGCGGACATAATATTAGAAAGGACTTGTGTATGGATATTACTTTTATTGAGGCGCGAGACCTGTCCGAAGCCTGGTTCCAGTGCGTCTGCAAAGCGCTGACGGACGGCTACGAGTATAAAATTGAACGGGGAAGCTACGCTGGACAGCAGCGGAAAGAGCTTGACTTCGCCGTTGTTCAAATTCGCTATCCCGGGACCAGGCCGCTGACACCGGACGTGCCTCAGGGAGTGCCGCCGCCAAGCACTATGGATTATGTTGAGGAATACCTGCCATACCTGATGACGGCGCATCGGAAAGAGGGAGAGCAATACACATATGGCCAGTACCTGGAAAAGCAGATTGCCGAGGTAATCAAAATGTACCAGGAAGACGGCTATAACACCAACCAGGCCTTTATGGCGGTGGGTGACGCGCAATCGATCTTTCTCTCTGACCCTCCCTGCCTGAGGGCAATAGACACCCGTATCAGGCATAACAAGCTCAATTTTGTAGTCTATTTCCGCTCCTGGGACCTCTGGGCGGGCTTCCCCTCAAACCTGGCCGCGATTCAGCTGTTGAAGGAATATATGGCCAGTGAGGTCGGAGTTGAAGATGGAGAAATAATTGCCATGAGCAAGGGCCTGCATCTCTATGAATACTCCTGGGAACTGGCGAAAATCGCCGTGAGAATGGACTGAAACATGGAGAAATTCTGAGAGTGAACGGCTAACCGCTTACCACCGAACAAGTTTACATAAATTACATATCGATTAAGTCAGTCAATTTGATTTCTCACCAGTACCGTTAACACAAAGGCAAATCTGAATTGAAGATAGAGCTAGCAGTAATGACAGGGTTGCTCTCATTTTGCTTGCTCGCTATCGGGTGTGCTGCCACGGAAGATTTCGATAAACAGTTAAGCCAGATTGCCAGGCCCTATCGCTTCCACATTGCGCAATGGGAGGCAAGCACCATTTTCAACGCAGCAAAGCAGGCAATTTGTGAACGGGATAGGGCAGGCAGCGTTGAAGTGGAAAAAGTGAATGATTACTTTGATACCGTGGCGTGGATAAAAACCCTGAAATTCGAAATAGAGGCTGTAAAAGCAGGCAGCAAGACGGGTGAACTGGCTTCTCTTGAAACGGAACTGACCGAACTGCAACAGAAAAGAGATTCACTGGCGGTCGCGGCGGAAAAAGTGATTACCAGACAGATGAAGGACATTTTTTCGCAGCAGGCTATTTATAACCCGCTCGATAAATACGTAAGGTTGAAAGTAAATTTCCCACCGCTGGATTTCAAACTGGAGAAACCGCCCCATCTGCTGATTATTTCTCCACGGGAAAAAATAGAAAGCATGCGGGAAATCATGCTCCAGCAGGAGATGACGACTTCAGAAATGGAGCA
>Ga0114922_10007020_pt1 | contig 10306 bp, 3 predicted proteins | sample AartaG_FD_100975 | JGI IMG/M metagenome (GOLD analysis project Ga0114922, IMG submission 100975) | Deep subsurface microbial communities from Aarhus Bay to uncover new lineages of life (NeLLi) - Aarhus_00045 metaG | ecosystem: Environmental > Aquatic > Marine > Oceanic > Sediment | place: Aarhus...
CCTTTTACAAAATAGACATTTACATCCTTAGGCTCCTTGCTCGCCATTTTGCCCACTTTCTGCTATAATTTCTGTCTCAAATTGGCTTTCTGTATACCTTGGAGGAGCATAAAAGAGACATCATGGACAAGAATCCCGACATCACCAACTTTGCCGTATCGCTGATCATCAAAGCAGCCTTAATTGCGGCTCGATTTTCAGGCAGAGTTCGGAAACGGAGCTTAAAATGCCTTGCTGCCATGGAGGTAGACGCCAAAGACAAGGAAATCATCTCTCTGAAAGATAAGGTCTACCAGCTCGAAATACAGGTGTCCATTCTCCAGAAGCGGGTTCAAAAGCGACAGAAAAAGCCGGAGAAGCCGAAGCGTGATTCAAAGACAGTGCCGTGTCACATCGAACAACATCTTTTCCGAGAAACAAGGGGCACGGGGTATCGGCTTAAAAAAGCTGCGTAGTTTACGGACTCGTCTCGGTTTTCATGTTGGCTTAACACATGGAAAGTCCCTCAAAACTTCAAAAATTGAAGCACAACTCTTTCATTTTGATTGAGTTTGATATGTCCGAGGGCTTTTGTTCACTGATACATACCTGAATATTCTCTTTTCAAAAAGCAATTACTGGAATTACGCTGTTTTTCAGTGGTCCGACGCCCGCTTGACAAGCGCAACCATAACGACCTACGATGAGGTAATATTTGCACCCTACACGACGGGCACGATTCTTGCGCATTGCCCGCCCGTATCATGTGACACAACCCAATTGTAATGAAAACCACTTATCCCTCCCCATCCTCGACCGAGAAGCGCACAGGCGAGACAGACTCGAGTTCAACCCAGACAACAAGCGTCATTGTTCCGTCCGTGTCTCGGGTTATTCCCTGCCTGAAGGACTTGCCGGATTCCATCTCTATTCCATTAACCACAAGCCGGCTCTTGTTTTCACTTGTCCAATTTTCAATTACAAAGCATGGATTATAAACGGGTGTCTCTTCTGAACCGTTCAGGGTGAATGACATCGACGAAGCCTTTGAAGCGAGTATATACGCGCGCTCCGTTTGTCTGTATCCCCTGCTTTCACACCCTTCCAGATTCGTGAGTGTTGGCGGGTGATTCCATGCCTTGGCAAGAGGAATGAGGCTTGTTGCGGATTTGTCTGTGAAGCCGTACATGACGAAGTTTCCCATACGCCGAGCATAGCCCATGGCTGCATGCGTAATGCGGTCATGTGATACAGCATACCTCCCGTCAGAAGGGTTGAGCCCGACAGGCCAGTGGTTCCATGGCCCGGCAAAGGGGTCAGGGGTGTGTTTTGATTGTTCAAAATCCCCCCACTGTTTGATTTGGGCTCCTTCCTTGTAAATGAAGAAGACCTTCCAGTCCGACTTGAAGTTGATGACTTTGATGCAGGCATCTTTAATCGGGTTGTCCGGTGCGTGGTTCGGCGGCTCCCACGTCAAGTCCGCACTTTCGCCGTCCAGATTTGCCAGGGACAAGGCTGTCAGGCTGACATTGTCGAGGCACGTTGTGCCGGCCTGTGTCAGGAACATGGTAAAATGCCAGCCACTTGGGGCGCGTGCAACATGCCGAATGCCCACGCCATCCGGATAGATGGTATAGTATTCATCCGCCCACGCATCTGGAGAGACAAATAGATATCCTATGTCAATACACGGATAGCGCCAGTGAACGACAACGCGGGCATCCGTGTTCTCAATAAGCCGCACGCGGCCAAACCGTCCCAGCTTGTCCGACATGTGTTCAGCGCACCCATGCGGACCTTCTGTTTCGCAGCTTTGGTCAGACATCCACCGGTTGTTTTCCGTCACCCATCCGGAACCGAAATTCGTCCCTTGCCAGAACACAACAGTGGTCGGCAAAGCATCGAATCGGACGATAATGTCCCGGTAGGGACTGGGCCTCCATAGATTATCCCAGAGCTCGTGATACTCCAAGGTCGTGTAAGCCGCCCCAAACTTGCTGGCCGGTCTTCCTGTGACTCCACCCGGGAGGATTCTTCTTTCCAGAGATGGATTGTCAACGCCCTCCGCAGGTGGCAGGAAAGCACGATACGATTGCTGTATCTGTTCATCTGACAGGGCACGGTCGTATATCTTCACCTCGTCAATCAGCCCTTCAATTCCGTATACGATGGGCAAGTTGTTATTGGCGGCAAAGTCGCTGTGAGATACGGGATCGGAAATTCTCTGTGCATCCCCGTTCAATCCAACAAGGACATCCCTGTCAGGAACCTCGATGACGCCAGAGGCAGGTCTTTCTTCAATCAGTTTACCATCCATGTAGAGGGACATCCGTCCGTGCCCATAGACTCCTGCAAGATGGACCCACCGGTAGGTCGGAATGACATGTTCTGTACTCACCGTTTCTTTGTGCTGAACTTCTCCGCCACCGACCTGCCTGCCGCCTACCTTAAGCATCGGCCGACCGTAGGGGTCAATGCCGAGCAGGTAGCCTTCCATTTTCCAGGGGCGATAGACATAGGGATCGGTATAACCATGCTTATATGCTTCCGCCGTAATCGGTTCTCCCGCTGACTGATGTACAATCCCTGCGTCGTTCCAGGGATAAGCGCCAAGAACCACCCACGCCTCAAGCGTAAGTTCGTCCGTCAAGCGGGGCGCCTTTTTTCTTGGAAGCGTCACCTTTGAGAAGTATCCATCAAACCCAAGGGAAGTACCCGACACACCTCGCTTCCACAGGGTCTTGTTGCCGGATATGGTGCAGACAGTTCCGCCTACACTTTCTTCTGTCTTTTGTTTCTCTCCTGCCGCTCTCGTGCGGAGCCCTTCATCAAACTTAAGCCATACTGCAGGTGAAGCGGAGATATTCTTCCTAACTGGACTTCCATCTACCGCCTCGCTCGGTTTTCCGGAAAGCTCCGGCTTTGACAACGACAGTTCTTTGAATCCTGTTTCCGTCAGTTGAAGCGTCTGAACCGTTCGGTTGGCCGGGTCCTGAAAATCCTCAAGCCGCTGCGTTCCCACCTTGACTTGGCGAACCACCCTACCGTCCGGTGTCACAGCAAATAGCTCGTGGATCTTTTCTGTTATCACGACACTTTCCGGATCGGGAACATGGCACCAGTGGATGAGAACCTCCTCCGGCTCGTTTTTGATTATGCGCACGTAGGAGCTCAGGCACATCGGATCGGGTTTGCACGCAACCAGTGGTTTGAAGGGAAATCTCCCGACCGGAGTCTCCAGCCAGGGGCAATAGGACGTTTCTCTTCCGAAAACAAGCCTTCTGTTTTCGTCAATGTGAACCACGATGTCCGCATACTTGCCGGTTATCTGAGACCCTTTTCTCAATCGCCTTCTTTCAACATCGGGGTCAATCGCATCTTGTTCTCTCCTGGCAAAAGGAACATCCGTGCGGATCTCAGAAAGCGGTATCTTGTAATCCAGTCGGGTGTAATATGCGTACAAATCAGATTTCACAGATGCGTGGGAAGCAGCCGGATAAACAGTTGAAACCAAGAACGGGAGCTGCATCACCGTTCTCACAGTCACAGGACCCAGCAGGCCGGATTCCTGCAGCGGTTCGTCCTTTTTCCACAACCGCCAGCTCGTGAACGTAAAGCGCCCTGTCGGGCTCGGCTTTCCCTCCTCCAGCCACTGCGGCCATTTCCTGAGCGTCCCGTTTCTGTTACGCTCACTGTCCTCGGGCAGAAACTCATCACCAATCATCCGGTTCACCGGCAGGTTGACAACCCTGATTTCCAGATCATTTTCCCCGGCCTTCACCGAATCGGTGATGTCCACGCTGTAAGGCGCCTTCCAGAGTATTCCCAGATTCTTCCCGTTAAGCTTCACCTCCGCCATAACGGCGACCTTGCCCAGGTCCAGATACATTTTGGATTTCAGATTTCCGATTTGCGGTTTGCCGCTATTTATCTGTGATTGCGGAAGCTCAAGTAGTTTCCGGTATGTTGCCGACCCCGAGAAATACCTTACCCCGCTGTCGCTGTGCCGACTCCATGATACCAGATCGTCCAGCACAATTTTCTCCGGCGCGCCCAAGCCCGGCGCAAACTTCACTTCCCAGGGTCCTTTGATTTCCTGCGGTGCAGGCAGATCCGTCACAGCCACTTGACGACTTTTTTCATCAGCTGTCTTGATCTCGTAGGTTCCGTTCTGTGAGATTTCCCGGTTGACCAGGTCCAATGGCGGCACTTGAGAAACATCGCCTGTCGCGCTTTTCGCATCTGTCTCACTCATCTTCACCAGTTCCTGCCCGTTGCGCTTAACCGACACGATCCGTTCGGAAGCCTTCACATTCCCCTTCTTGAAGACAATAAACATCGACCCGGCTGGCTCAAACCTCAGAGGAATCCGGGTGCATCCATTGGTTTCTTCAAACACTGAAATCGGTTCGATTCGACCTGTATCAGGAAACCAGGCCTCAGGCGTTTTACCGCTTACCCTGAAGGTGCAGACAGCCTCGGTCGGCAACGGATCAGGATTGGCGGCAAAATATATATCCATACCGTCCAGGTCCCGATGGATATGCCTCAGCGGCCGGCTGGAAGCAAAATCAGGCAATACTCCCATTGCAGCCAGAACCTCAGGAACAGGCTTGCCCCAGACAACGCGTCCCTTGCCGGCCTTCCTGTCTCCCGACTGCGCCGGCGCACTGGAACCCCACAACTCTTTTACAGTTTCCAGCACCTTCTCATCGCTGTCGGGATAACCCGAAAGACCTGGCGCCTTGACCGGCGGCCTGCCCACAACAGTCACACCATCCTCAACAAGATATCTAATCTTATTCAGCATCTTCGGAGTCATGGACTCTTCCCGACTAAGGTGCCGCAAAGCCCCCTTTGGCAATACCAGCAACCGGTATTTCATCCCGGACGGCAAGTCCAGCATCCCGCGCTTCACTTGGACATGCTTCACAAACGCCTGCGGGCTTATCACGTCATAATCATAACCCGGCAGTTCAAGCCCTTCCCACATCCGCATCAATGGCTCCTCCGACTGGAGCCAGAGCACGTCTGCAACAAAAGTTCCCTGCCGCAGCATGTATTGGCACCTGGCAACATACCGGTGCCACGCTGTTGAATCCTCCCACCATGTGGTGCTGCGTTCATAATGCTGACCATAGGGCCCCATCGTCATTCCCGGCCAGCGCTGCTCGACCCATGGCTGCATGGCGTAGCGATGGACAATAAACCTGTTAACGCCATCACAGAAAGCGCGGTCGCCCAACGCCTTGAGCGTGGCCGGATGCGCAAGCCAGCGTTCTTTAGGCCCAGCCGTAAAGGCTTCGCCCCCGACAATCGGCCTGCCATTGACATGCGCTGCGGACGCCATTGACTTTACGCACCAGAATATAACGTTGCCGTCCGGCCACCAGAATTCGCATATCGGCTCATCGACATAATTGGCAACATCAAGATCGTTTGCCGGATTCCTGTACGACTCCATCGAGAGCCTCAGACCATCCCTGTTTGCCAGCTTGCGCAGGTGACCAATGTAGTTTTCCGCGTACAGGTCAGAGACCGTCTGCCGCACATCCCGCAGAAACCGCTCGGAGATGTCCGGGCTCTCGACGATCCTCCCGGTCATTACCGGCATGAAGGGCATCATGTCATAGCCGCGCAGCCGCTTGAATTCCTCGCGCATCTTCGGCGTCCAATTCTGTGCGCCATGCTCGCAGCTGTCGACATGCGTGGACACAAATGTCTTTCCGGCCAGCGGCCCGACATCCTTTACCAGCTTCCCGATCATTCCATTATAGTGAGTTTCAATGGCTTCCCTGCTCAACTTGTCGCACTCAGGACCTATCCCGGTTTTCGGCGCAGGATGAACCATCTTGCCGGTAAAGGTATGGCCAAACCGAACCACAGTCCATTGCCCCGACGCTGAATCCTGCAATGACGGAGCATCCCACAGAAGTTTCCCGCTCGCATCCATCTTTGCGGTCAGGTCTACAATCTTCGACTTGGAAATCACGGACTCAGCCGGAACATTTGGCCCCACTTTAATACGTCCGGACTGCCAACCGTAGGACATGCCCTTGCCTTTCAGGTTGGTAATTCGATATGCGGGATTCGTCGGATCAGCCGGTGTTGGAAACACAAGCACGGCGATGTCGCGATAAAACCCTCCATTTGCGCGGGGCATCGGCAATTCGCCTTCAAATCTCTTTCCGCCCTGGACCTGCTTTTCGCTGGTAACGATAACCTGCATCGCCTGATCCAGCGGCACCCACGGACCGCCGCTGCCGTTCCAACCCGCATCGTTGTTCATGTTGACCTCGATGCCCAGCCTGTGCGCCTCCGCCACCATGTGCTTGAAAAGCTCGCGCCACCTGTCGCTCATGAAAGCCACAGGGCCAACAGGCGTGCCCTGGTCAACTTCCATAATCAACACCCCGCCCACCCCGGCCCTCTTCATCGCCTCAAGGTCGGCGGCAATTCCACCACGGGTGATGTTACCATTCAACCAAAACCAGTAAACCCAGATCCGCGCCGAATCCGGCGGATTCTTGAACGAGGCTTCAAGCGTTACAATTGCTTTGTCTTCATCTGTATCCAATACACCAGCTTTACCGTATCCATAAAAATTGACGCTAAACACATCGCTGCCGGCATAAGCCACGGCGCTACCCACCAGCACCACCAGCAATACACCACTTATGACATTATTCTTGCAAATAATAATCCTCCTTCAAAAAAAGTTGAAATAATTAGGGATTATGCTTTGGCTATACAACAAAACAACTTCAAACAAACGACCTTCCTGTAAAAATCCCTTAATCTCATAATACACCTGCCTTTCAGTTCTGATTTCTCAACTACTGCTCTGTAAATTTGATCTGAGGACTTGTCATTACAGCACTTATGTGAACTTGCCAAATGCGACTAATTGTATCATCTTGGCAGGTTGAATGTTATAAGAAACCTTCTGACAAACCTTTGTAGTGTTCTTGGCGGTGTTTGTGGAACGCTTTGATAAATTCTCCCTTCATTGCCCAACTCTCTCGGACCAGTCCCACCAGCCAATAACTGCGCACGAGCCACGCCCCAAGTATCCGACCAAAGTTGAAGTGTCGAAGGAACAAATGCAACAGGTCAACCTTCTGCCGCACAAATTTCACGGCGAATGGAACTACACCATTGCGCGATCACAACGATGACGTTACTATGAACATGTTCAGGCTATTGCGTAACGACGACTTAGCCGCCGAGGGTGGCGGTGATCTTTAGGTCGGCAAGCGGCTCGGAGGCATCCATATTTTCGGCAAGGACTTTGATAAAGCGAACGGCAGGGTCCACCGCGAAGGTCTTTATCACCTGGCAATTCGGTAAGACCTTCATGTCCAGTGTAGCAAAATCCAGCCTATCATAGGTGATTCCGTCGGGACTGGAGACTAAGTGCAGTCGCAGCCGCCCGCGAGCCTTCTTACTATACGTACACTGGGCGGTTATTGCCAGGCGACTGATGTGGCTCAGGCTCACCGGCGGGACGTCTGCCAGGGGTGTGGTCTGACCCGCAGGTAGGGCATCCACGCTCAACAGCGGCATGTCCAACTGAAACGGTTTTTCGGTAACCAGAACCTGGACGCCTAAATCTTCCATCCATGGATAATCCTTGCCGTCTTTCTTTTTATATCGCTGCGTATGGTAAAGGTATATAAAAGGTGCCTTTATTACGGTGTGCACTTCGGAAAAGGAAGCGATATTGGGACAGTCCTGTCGCGTCGCCACCGGATTCCTGCCGTACTTGAACCATTCAAACCCATCGAAACTGTAGGCATAGCCGATGTCTTCTTGACGCCGTGGATCGTACATCGGCGTACCGCCGTAGAACATGTGAAAGATGCCGTTGTGATAGAGCACCTCGGCCTCGGAGATGCCGCCCCCATCCCACTCGCCCCACTGCCCCACCTCCATGACCGGATTGCCCTCATACTTGGTCCAGGGGCCTTCGGGTTTCTTAGCGGTCGCTAATGCCATGGGACCGTAATCCGGCTTGCGCATACTGATCGGATACTCCGCGTAAAGGTAATAGGTATCATCCACTTTCACCACGCCGCCAGTATAGCCGAAATCATCAATGATAGGATTGCCCTCGTATTTCGTCCAAGGTCCCAGCGGATGGGATGAAGTCGCCAACCCCATACCATCCCGCCCGCGCCGCCTGCCGAAATAGAACATCAGGTACTTTTTATCACCATCCTTGAGCACCATTGCACAGGCCAAGTCGCGGTCCTCCCACCCGCCTGCTGGCCCGATTTCCAGAATCGGGTTTTTCTCGTATTTGGTAAACGGCCCCAGCGGATGACTCGCCGTCGCCACCCCGATTTGATACCCCTTGCCTTCGCCGATCCCGCTGTTACCGTAGAAAGCTCCTTTGGAGCCGTGATAGTAAAGATAATAGGTGCCATATTCCTCCAAGGCATCGCTCGCTTCGAGAATATTATCATCCCATGAACCTAACACCCCGGGTTTCAGAATTGGGTTTGGCCCGGGGATTTGAATAAACACGCCGTTTTCTGCAAGCTTGTTTGTTTTGGGCTGTTGTGCGTAAACAACGCTGCTAAAAAGTGCCAGGCTACATAATAGTTTTAGGTGGGTTGTGTTTTTGTAAGACATAATTTTTTCCTTTCAGTTTTGTTTAAATATATTCAATTGGATTTACGTGGATTAGGAAATACAGAACTATCAACTCGGGCGTTTATAAAAATCTCCTCAATTTTTTTTTTTAATTTCGGGATGCTTTTTGCATACCAAATCGTAGCATTATAGCCGCTAACAGCATACCAAATCCAGATGGCAAATACGACTGACTCACATAATTTTTTGTCAGATACAGCAGTTCCACTTCCAACCACAAATCCTAAAATCTCTTCCCAAAACCAGAGAGCCACTTTGCAAAAAACAAAGTTAACTCACCCACCCCCACCTCGCCTTGCCCAGAAAACACGTGACGCTCCTCTTGATGTTATGAAAACTTGCTAAATTTCCTGGACCAGTCTCACCAGCCCATCAGGTGCACACGAAAGTCACCCTTCTCACGAGTTACAAAATGCCAGAATTCTTCGAAAAGTCATCTCTTTCAGGAGCTGGAAAACACCCTGATTTTACGGGTTGAGTAGGCCGAGGGAATTTCACCCTCGGCTCCTCCGAGGTAGGGTCGAGGACTGGCGCGTTAGGGTAGGTCGAATTTTGTATTCCCCGTTAACTCGCCCTTTCGTTTGCGAGTGTCACAACATCTCAACCATGCCACGTTTCCAGCCCCCGCCTCGTCAAACCCAGCGTGCGGCGTTACCGCACTGGGCTTTCCTGTTGACTTCACACCAAGCTTTATGCGACCTATGGGCTGGCAGCGCTTTCAGAACGGGTCTCATAGCGAACCTGATAATCACCATACAATCCCAGGATTCGATATAACCAGTCCCTACTCCACCTGTTCCAACCAAAGCCCCTACATTGCCGAGCTTGCATCAAATGTCGCCGAATCTTCTTCTCGACCCAGTTCTTAACGTAGCCAAAACACCGCCCCGATTGACCTATTCGGAAGTAGTTAACCCAGCCACGCAGTATCGGGTTAATCAAATAGATTATCCTATCAACCGGTTGTGACCGGTATTGCCTGAAGACCCTTCTGAGCTTGCGAAGTAAGGCTGTACGCGCCTTCATTTGTGGCGTAACGTGCACTCCCAACTTGCCTCGGAAGGTCCTGCTCCTTCGGTAATCAAACCCAAGGAATCCGAACTTCTCTCCCTTGCTTAGGTCGACCAAGCGGGTTTTCTCTACATTGATGTGGACATCGAGTTTGGCCAGTTCCTCACGGAATCTGCGATACACCGCCTCCACCAACCAACTCCATCGTCGGTAGCCATCGACCAGAACTACGATATATTCGTCTTCTTAATCAATTACGAGTTTTTGTGTCGCGTAGCCGACACAAAAACTCGTAATTGATTAAGTATCCGGTGAGAAATAAATGTATCGATCATGTAATTCTTTTGGGAATAGCGGAAGTCCTTAAACTTGTTTTGACGGCGATACCACAAAGTGGTAAATTATTTGTAAGGCCAAGAAAACTTTAGGTGAAAATTCAGTTTTTGGTGTAAAGATGATCGAACTGGATGGCATAAAGTCCGAGAGAAGGAGACACTCCTTTTTTCTGAATCCCTATGGAGATGCTGCTTTCACCAAGTGCCCAAAATGTGAGAGCAGCACAAAAATACGCAAATTTCCACTGGTTATTCACATCGACCCTCAGCAGCTTTTGCTCTTGAACAAAAAATGCCGCTACTGTGTTAAATGCGATTTGATA
>Ga0114922_10007021_pt1 | contig 10304 bp, 10 predicted proteins | sample AartaG_FD_100975 | JGI IMG/M metagenome (GOLD analysis project Ga0114922, IMG submission 100975) | Deep subsurface microbial communities from Aarhus Bay to uncover new lineages of life (NeLLi) - Aarhus_00045 metaG | ecosystem: Environmental > Aquatic > Marine > Oceanic > Sediment | place...
TGCATCGTCGGGGAACCAAGCCAGAAAATCCTGCCACCTGGTGGGGTAGTCCACGCCAGCTACCGGGTGCTCAGCCATTCCAGCAGGCTACCAGGCAGGGGCAGCGAAGGCAATACCCCCTTCGCATGATTTGTCAACCGTGATGTCATCCGCGACATTGCCGCTGCCGTCATTGTTTGCATCGCACTCGATGACGCAACAAACTCCTCCCCAAGTAACTTGACTGAGGCTTTGATTACTGTGCTTTTCCCCTCGGACAACTCACCTACAAGGGAAATGTTGACGGGATTCCCAGCGGCCGCGGAAATACCAGCGATGGTGACGGCCAGCAGTTGTTGCCGTTGCGGAGCGTAGCCCGCCTGGTCGGCGAAGTCCCGCAGAGCTGCCACGGGATCCGTTTTGATCCGCTCAATCTGTCGGTCAATGTCGGAGTGATCCGCGGTGCATGAAGTGTAGCGCAATTCGGTTGGCCGCGCTCCTTGTGCACTCGGCGGCACCGCGTGCGGCCCGATGCCGGACTCCATCAGGTCGTCGGCAAGCTGCGCGACCGGATCGCTACCTGACGCACCTACGACGTGTTCATTCGCTGGTAGTGATCGCAATTGCATCGCCGGCACCAACTGTCCGTTGCCATCACTCATCAGATCCGTCACTTCTGTCTTCAGAACGAGGTGCGAGCGCCTCGGAATCCGAACGTTTGCCGGAATCAGAGGTGATATCTCTTTGCGTCGCTCGGATTGCGGTGAGTTGACTCATCTGACGCCGAAGGAACGCACCTAGGTCTTCCGATCTGTCGCTGCGTTCGTCATACTTGCATGGGATTCCCCACTCCAACCACGCCTTGACGAGAACGTCTGCGAAACTTTCCTGCTCCGGGAAGTCAGGTAGGCTGAGAACGGCGCGAATGAGACGCTCCATCTCGTTATCAATGCGAGCCATGGCAGCGCGTAGCGTTTTCGGCAATACACATTGAGACTCGTATTCGAATTGTTCATGAACTTGGTCAGTGCTACTCTGACCAGCCTCCCGTCCGCCACAGATCGCGCATTCGCAACCGCCTTGCACATCGACAATTCGAAGGCGGGCTGGGTCGGCAGGGTGGTCACCGGGCACCTCTTCGTATCCAACGGTGACGCCCTCGGTGGCCACTCTCTGGCCCACGACGAACTGCGCTTCCTCGTTTATCACGGCATTCGCATGATCCATGAGAAGCCGGATCGCTGATTGTCGACAGTAGCCGGGGACAAGCACCTGAAATTCTTTGTGGCCGAACGCCTCCAGTCCGTGAGTGTGCGTGCCAAACATCTCGCCAACAGCGTCAGGAATGACAAAATGAAAATCGACGGTCTCTGTGATATCGATCTGTGACATGAGATTGTTCCCTTCTGGCTCAGTAGTCGTTGTGATGGCGCGACCGCAATGCACTACCGATCTTCGGTACTTCCGTTTTCCGGTCTCGCCGGCCGCGTCCGGTGACGGCGCGTATCGTTGGGGGTGTTACGTTGACCGGTTGACTCGATGCACACCTCGTGCTCGGTGTCGTGAATACGCGTTTCTACTTCATTAACTATTTTCATTGTCATTGTCCTTGATCTCTTGCCGTCTTGCTTATGTTAAGCGGGCACGGGGAATCCCCGTGGCCTGGTTGGACGGCCTCAAAGTCGTTTAGTCTGTCTGTGACGATGCCGTCGCTACGGGCGATGACCTCGGGTGGAAGTGTTTCTTGCGACTGGCATGCTCTTGTTCGAACGATCGCAAGAGAACTCGTTCACCACTTCGTTATACCAGTTTTTTGTATCGTCTCAGAGATTTGTGGATTTTTTTTTGGCGTGGTGCGCAAGGGCCAGCGGCCGCCACAATCGGCAAGGGAGATGTGTACGTGTTGATGAACTGGCGACTTGTCAGGCAGGCCGCTTCGATGCTCCGTGCCTAAGAATGGCACCGGCAATGGCGCGGTTGGCCATGCGAGCATACTGCGGCTGCATCTCCGCTCTGAGGAACGAGCACCCGCAGCGAACGGCGGCAACCCCCGATGCACCACTTCCGGCAAAGCCATCGAAGACGAATCCTCCAAGAACGCCAAGGCGAATCATATCCTCAAACAGCTCTACGGGTTTTTCGTACGGGTGACGCTCCTTGCCAGGTTCCAGTTGCGAGACGTGATTTGGTGACGTACGCGGCTTACCGACTGTGCCAGCGAACTCCATCTGCTCAAGGTCGAATTGCTGAGGCACGTAGGGATGGATGGGTGTGTGCGCCGTCGCGAGGAAGCTACCCTTGGTACGGTATCCCGCAACGCAATGCGGGGATATATACTCGCAACAATATCGGAGGCCCAAGTTGTACGCAACCTCCTGGACCCGCCAAGGGAGGCCGATTTGTCCCCCATCATACGCGGTAACCTTCGAGAAGACCCAGACGATGCAGTTGCGGTGCATGCGTGATCGAGCGGTCTCCAGGAACCAACACAGGTGAGCGACCGGATCCTGTGGACGGTAAACGGGGCCAGCGGTCATCGCCTCCCGCCACACACCGGAGTTTTCCCACTGCCAGTCGCAGAAGAGGTGATGGACGCTACGAACCGGAAGCCCAGCCACCACGTCAATGGCGTCACCGCGCACAACGCGAGGACCCCCTCGCCGGTACCTGACGGCTTCTCTCGAACGGTTGGCTATCAGAACAAGCTGGGCAACACGGGCTTTGGTGCGGGAAACGGTCAGACGCTTCCGCTCGATTTCGTCGAGAAGTCTGATCTTAGCGGTGTCGGGCAGCTTCGCTCGCGCAACGGCTAGGAGATGTGTCGGAGCAACGTGACGAAAGTGGAAATCATTGCCACTTTTGGCCCGGCGGGATCGCCGGCGATACATCTCTGCCGTGACGTAGATGTCGCGGTAATTTCGGAGGGTTCGCCCGGTTACTTGGACGCCTGTGATTTCGAACAGCGCGTCGGCCAGCCGCGCTGCGTTTCGCGTACGTGAGTAATGCTCCAGCCATTCCGCTGCGATCTTGCCCGCCTCCAGGGCGGCCGTCCGTTGCAGGCGGTGCCACTTCGCAAACGCTTTCGCTTCCCGCCGAAACTCTCGATCCGCAATCAATTCCACCACAACGTCCATCGTCTGCCTCCGCACGAACAGGATCAGGGCGTAGCAAGCCCGTTGATCCATCTCGTAACCTACGACGACGATGAGATGGTAACTACTGTCTGGGTGAGAGGCAAGCACATTGCTTCACCGTCGATTTCTATCGACCAGGCATAATTCATTGAAGCCTAGAATCATGTCCACGGAGTATTGTCTGGGCGCCGCGATGGCCTTGTATAATGGTAGGTCGAATGCCGACCGGCACACGTAGGGCACCGGCCCATCCCCGACATTCGGCATCCCTTGCGGTCAACGGCATCTTTCATCCTGCCGAAGGGCCGTGGGTCACCTGGAGCTTGGAAGAGAGTGATCCGAGAGCGGAATGCCTGCAAACCCTGAACAGATGGAACGCCTCATTGCAGCCGTCGAGCGGTTGGCGGGGGCAATCGAGGGAATTGGGCCAAGGGGTCTTGGCGGACGGATCGATCCGCGATATCCAGTGTCTTCCGTAGATGACAGGCTCGTTACGGAAAAGGCCATGGTCCAGTTGCTCGACATCCCAGTTCGTACCCTCGGCAAGTATCGCCTTCAGAGGCGCCTGCCGGGGTGCTGGGCGCGAAACGGTAAGAGTATCCGTTGGCGAGTCACAGAAACGTTGGAGGCGTGGAGTAGAGGGATTGCCTGATGCCTGCCCCAGCCGAAACACTCAAGCTGCCACGAGGAATGGGGCGTCTCATACGGCACACTCAGGCCGGTCCGTGGACGTGGCAGCGATGGGATCCCCGCTGCAAGAAGTGGACGTGCAGGCCGACAGGTGAAGCGAATCGATCCAAGGCTGAGCAATTTGTCTGCCAGCAGGCCGCGGTCCGAGATGAGGAGAAGTTCCGCTACCGAGGAATCGCAGTTCTCTTTTCAACCCTCGTTGATGAGTACATGGAAGCTCGCAGTACCGGCCGTGGCAGCAAAAAGCTCAGACCTGCCAGCATCCGCAAACTCGACACAGCCCTCAACGCCTTCGCCGAGTTCATCGGCCCAGGCTATCGGAGTCTTCAAGCTGACCAATTGGATGGTACCCTGCTCCGCGAGTTCGTCCTCTCCCAGGCTCGAAGGGTAAGTACGGGCACTGCCAACCACCGCCTCGACTGCGTCAGCCAGGTTCTTGAATTCGGGGTGCGCCGACACCTCCTCTTGCACAACCCTGCTCCGAAGGTCGAACGCGCCTTCACCGAGACTGCCGACGGTGATGGTAATCCCGCTGATGACGCGATCGTCGGCTGGCCGTGTCCCACCGCCGAGGAAGTCAGGTTGATTCTGGCCCACGCTGCGCCGAGGAAAGCGGCAACAGGAAAACTGGCGTACAACGGCAGTCACACGGGCCGAGCGGTGTACCGCGGCATCAACGCTAACGATTACACTGAGTTCTATGCCACGTTGTGCCTCACCGGCATGCGACTCGGGGAGGCGCGGTTTCTGACGTGGGACAACATTGATCTGATCAGCAAGGTCATCCTCATTCGTCCCGGTCACAAGAACGGGATTCATTGGCGACCGAAGACCCGATCGTCCATCCTACGCATCGCGATCGTCCCTGAGCTTGAGGTCATCTTGGATCACCTGCGCCACAGCAACAGAAACAACGCCTGGATTTTTGAGACACACCGCGGTACGCAGCTTGGCTCCACGAATCCGACCAAGCGATTCCGTCAGATATGCGAGGTGCTCGGCTTCAAGAAGCACTTCGTTGTCCACAGCCTGAGGAAGTATTGGGCCAGCACCGTCGCGCAGCAGGGAATGGACTGGAAGGTCATGCTCAAGATGTTCGGGCACTCGGACTTCGAGCTGATCCTGAGCACGTACTACGCGCAAAACGACGATGTGCGTTTGGTGGAGGAGACGAGCAAGATCGACTTCGGGTTGGGGCTGCCCAAGACGGCCTGAGTACCTGCGGCACAGCCTTTCCCCCAACCCACTTCCGGCCCTGCGAGTCCACCGTTCCCCCGCCAGGGAGCAGTCCCTCCGTCCCCTTCCCGAATCTGGCGGTTTTCTGGCGGTTGGGGTGTAAGTAACGGCATTGAAAGGGCTTAAACGGTATCCAACGGCACCGAAAGGGACTTGACGAAATGACGTAACCCTCGATAATAACGTTAGATACGCTTGCGGGCGTAATTCAGTGGTAGAATGCCAGCTTCCCAAGCTGGACGTCGAGGGTTCGAATCCCTTCGCCCGCTTTGAAGCATAAATCCTTAGCCGAACGCTAGTTAGCGTGCCTGCCCGTGTCGGGCAGTGCGGCCCGGAAGTCCTTAACAAACCGGTAAAACTACTGGTTTGGCACGGACAGAGGAGTCGCACGATGCCCCGATTGAAAAACAAGCTTCCCAGTTACTGTCTCCACAAGGCTTCGGGCCAGGCGGTCGTTTGGTTCGATGGCCGCAGTCGCTATCTCGGCAAGTACGGCTCTCCCGAGAGCCACTCCGCCTACCGACGGCTGACCGCTGAGTGGGCCGCCGCCAAGGGTCCGGTCCCCACGCCTCAAACGGCCCCCGAAGAGATTCGAGCCGACTTGCGCGTCAGCGAACTGCTCGTTGCGTACCTCGACTTCGCCGAGGGCTACTACGTCAAGAACGGGCGGCTCACCGGCGAGTTCAGGAACATGAAAGACGCCATCAGGCCGCTGCAGGAGCTCTACGAAACCACTCTGGTGTGGGAGCTTGGCCCTGCAGCGCTCAGGACGGTGCGCGAGCAGATGATCGCTACGAATCGGGCGTCTGGGTATTGACGGTGGATTGCTCGATACGAAAATCTGGGGCAAGATGGCCGAGCATGGACGAAGCCGAGAGAACAGAGCAGGTCCGACGAGTGACGCAGCGGGATATGGACGCGCTGCAACGCCTTATCGTCCATTATCACGGGACGCTGCGGCGGGTGGTGGACGCGGACATGGCGCCCGCTATGCGACGGCACGTAGATCCCGACGACGTTCTGCAGCAGACCTATGTGGACGCTTTCAAGTCTATCGAGGGTTGCAGCTTCGACGTCCCGGGTGGTTTCTATAAGTGGCTCGAACGTATCGCGCTGAACCGGCTCAAGTACGTCCAGCGGTCGCTCAAGCAGCAAAAGCGAGACGTGGCCCGTGAGGTCAGACCACGACCAACCGCGACCACCACCTATCCCGACCTGCTGGCCCAGATCACAGCCGATCAGACCACACCCAGCCGCCACCTGGGAAGAAGCGAAGCCACCGCGGCCGTGATGTCCTGTATTGCAAGGCTTACCGACGACCAGCGCAACGTGATCAAGCTACGCTTTCTGGAAGAACGCTCCGTGGCTGACGTGGCCAAGGCCCTGGGCAAGACGGAACCGGCCGTCCACATGCTCTGCTACCGAGGCCTCAAGGAGCTGCACAAACACATGGTCTCGATCTCGCGATACCTGACGCGGTGATTGGGGATTGCGGATTGACGATTGTCGATTGACGATTGACGATTGTCGATTTGCGGTTGGGGAGTACTGATTTTGGAGAGCCTTCTGAGCTCTCGGCATGTGTGTTCCGATGGGATAGGCGGCGCGAAACCGACGTCAGCGGACTATGCCTGCCCTTGCGCTTCGCGCATCAGGCATACCACCTCCCGATGCAGTGCTGGGACGTGGTTTTGGACGGCATCTCACACTCGCGTGTCGTCGATCGCGTCGTAGCCGTGGATAAGTACGTTTCTAAACGCGATGATCCGCCTTGCATCCGGGATGCGTGCCGCGGTCTGCGAATCCAAGCGCATAAGACGGTTGAGGGCTTCGCCGACGATTTCAAAGTGGCGTTCAACGGCGGGGCGTAGCAGATCGTCCCCGACGTAGTCGTCCAGGCTCTTGCCCGCGTCTTTTCGAGGATGTAAGAAGCCGCGATGCGGATGTCTTCCAACAGCTTCATGCACTCAGGCTGCATACACTAGCTTCCGCGTGGCGTTGACGGATTTGACGAAGTAGCGATTCCGCATCGCATGGGCTTCGACGAGGTCTACGTCGCGCCCGAACAACCGTTTGAGATCTTCCAGAAAGTCGAAATACTGGCGGAACGGCCCCATCGGAGCGTCCGACGCGAACTCGACGAGAAAATCCAGATCGGAGCTTTGAGGATCAAAGATCTCGTTGGCGGCGGAGCCGAACGCTTCCAGCCGCGCCACGTGGTACCTTTTGCACAATGCCTCGATGGCCGCCAGGTTGTCCTCAATCAGCGGGATCATTACGGTTCCTCCACCATAAGAGGATACCACGGCAGGGTCGGGTTGTCGCGGAGGACACGCCGGGGCCGGGGCGATCCGGCGACCCGCCGGCCCAGACCGAGCCCCGACCGTCAGGGAGGGTTCGTTCGACCGCTCCCTCACGGTCGCGGCTCCGATTGCCCTCCCAGCGAAGTAGGGCAGGACGAGCGCAGCGAGACCTGCCGCCACCGGACTGAGGGCAACCCGGCTCTGATCTGCCCTCCGTCGCTCCGTCCCTTCCCCCCTTCGTGTCTTCCACCACCCCTTCGTCGCTACGTCGTTTCGTCCCTTCGTCGCTTCTTTTCCATTTTCCCCGTTAGGTCCCGCCGGGAAATGTATTCGTGGAATAGGAACAAGAGTCGCCCCGGACGTTCCGGGGCCTCGGGCACCCCGTGTTCCAGGGACGGGGGACGGATTCGAGCCCGGGGGGTATCCCGCCCTTTCCAGGGGTGGGGAGCGGGCGCACCTCCGAGTTCGAGTCCGCCCACCCGCTCTCACAGAAGACGGGGTACCCGGCGGTAAGGATGCCCAGCGCGCGGCATAGGCAGTCGCCCGGACAGTTTTTTGGTTTTGTTTGGAGGTTGATGTGATGAAGCGAAGTGTCAAAGTTGTTGTTGCCCTTGGAGTCCTCGTCGTCCCGATGTATGAGGCAGGCGCTCAGACGTTTCCGCTCGATTGGGTGGTGGACCCAGAGCACGCCGTGCTGGGAGGTGATGGCAAAAACGCAGTAATGGGACTGACAGTCCTGAAAGACGGCGATGTCTACAGGATGTGGCACGGCAATTGGTTTTCCGGCAGAGAAGAGGTCATGTATAACTGGTCGGAGGACGGCATCGTCTGGCAGGAATACTCGGTCGTCAGATATGTTCCGCACAATCGTGACGCCGATCCGGAGGTCGTCCTGAAGGACGGGCGGTATCATCTTTGGGTCGATTTTAACCCTGCGGACTATGCGACGTCGGACGACGCTGAGGAGTGGTTCGAGTTCCAGTGCTCAAAGCATCCTGATTTCGACACTCATGCAACACTGCCTACGGAAGCCGGGTTCGAAGCGTGGGTTAGACGTGCAGGCGACCCGAGGCACTTTTACCACGCGACGACAGAGGATGGCTGCGAGTGGATCGTCGACGATAACTGCTTCCTTGAAGCAGGGAATCCTGGGGAGTTCGACGAGTACATCGGCACGTTGGACGTGATCAGGGCAAACAACATGTACCACATGTGGTACGTGTGTTATCCAGAAGGTGTAAACAGGTTCGCTTATGCCACATCCCTCGATGGATGTCAATGGGAAAAGCACGGTTTGCTTACAGGGTTCGACGGTGTCCTGAAGGACAAGCCTGTCACTTACCCTTCGGTCCTTCTGGACGAGAACAAACTGCGTATGTGGTTTCACGTCGGCGGTACACGGGAAGCCTGGCACGCTTCGGTCACGGTGCCTCCCCCTCAGCCACCCGACACCGATGGTGACGGTGTCCCGGATGATGATGACAATTGCTCGGTGACGCCGAACGCCGATCAGGCGGACTCAGACGGCGACGGCTTCGGCGATGTCTGCGATAGCTGCTTCGGTGCCAACAAGCTGGAGGTCGAAATGAAGGAGCCTCACTGCAGGGGCATCACCTTCCTGGAGGTCGAGAGTGAGTGGGCCGTCCTCCAGTTCTCACCCGAGCCGGATAAGGACAAGCTGCCGGCCAAGACGGTCGTGGATGACGGGATCAACGGGCCCGTCGAGATTCACACCTCGTGCTCCCGCCCGCTGGATGTGGGCGATGTCTATGGGGCCTACACGGTGACCGTGGTGGACAAGACCATTGATGAGGAGCATAACAAGATCAAGGTCGAGGGCAGCTTCACTCCGGCGTTGCCGCTCGACTTGGCGGTGGACGACGTGACGTACACCGTCGACAACGGGAACGGACACGTGTTCGAGTTCGTCATGCCGGCCGGATCGTTCGAGCAGAAAGGCAGGCCGGAAGACGAGAAGTTCGAGTTCGATTCCGGACACGGAAGCGTGCCGGAGATCAAGGCGAAGTTCGAGCTTAGGCGCTGCAAGTTCAGGTTCGAGGCCAAGAAGGTCGCCGGCACCAACAGAATCGTCGGGACGAATCTGACCGTCCGATTGGAGGCGGGAGACAATGCCGCGTTCGACGAGGTTGAGATGGAGCCGCACGGCCATCACCTCAAGAACGTCAAGCGGCCGAAGCTGGATTGCTGTGAAGGCGGCCCGCCGGAGGTGTGTGCCACCAAAGTCCAGGCGATGCTGCTGGAGTACGTCGGACCGAACATTCCGGGTGCGACCGTCGAGATCGTGGCCGACAAGTTCCACGACACGACGGTGATCTACCTGAACGTCGACCTGGTCTCCGGGACCGAGCTGTTCGCGGACGCCGAAAACGACTGGACGATCGACGCGACTGCACACGAGAAGGAAGAACTCGGAGCCAAGACACGTATCTTCATCAACGGTGTAGAGGAGGTGCTGCACACGAGCTGCTCGACTCCGTTCGTGATCGACGAGCCGGCCCCGCTGGACAACCCGAAGGGTGACCCCTCGCCGAACTGGTTGGTGGTGGACTTTGTACAGAAGTAACGTATAGCGAGCCGCCGAAGTTTCAGACGGTTTGCCGGTCGGTACGTCTAACCATGTAACATGCCCGAGGCCCGGGCGCAGCTTTGCGTCCGGGCCTAGCAACATGATCGTCGCGCCCGCCCTCATACGCGTTTTCTACAGTTGGGTTTTGCAACTTCTTGTAAAAGCGTAGCTTACGTCAGCGCGCAGAGGCGTTGGCACTACAGGTGCGTTTCGTCGGGGGATGGCCGGTTACGCGCGGGCATGGTTGTTCTGGGCCACGCGCACGGTGGGGCCCAACGCGACGCCCGCAGCCTGCAGTGCCTTGCCGGCGTCGCCACGCGTCTGGCTGCGTATGATGAACGGTTGACCAGCGCATTCGACTGTCACATCCTCCAA
>Ga0114922_10007022_pt1 | contig 10304 bp, 11 predicted proteins | sample AartaG_FD_100975 | JGI IMG/M metagenome (GOLD analysis project Ga0114922, IMG submission 100975) | Deep subsurface microbial communities from Aarhus Bay to uncover new lineages of life (NeLLi) - Aarhus_00045 metaG | ecosystem: Environmental > Aquatic > Marine > Oceanic > Sediment | place...
CATGGAAAAATAAAGAGATTTAGTGAATTTTTTCATCAATATCAAATTAAAATAAAGGAATTTGATGAAAATATCCCTACACTAAAAAGACAAATTCGTGAATTTGGGATTTATTAAATATTATTTCAAAATCAAAAAAATTATATTTAAAAAAAAATTTTACTTTTTAATTTCCTATCTATTATATACACTTCTTTTGGTGAATTTTTAAATGCCAAGGGCAATAACTGATGAAGAAAAACAAGCCTTTGAAAATGTTGAATACCTTTTAAATGGAATGATAAAGGACCGAAGCGTACCCCGAAATATTAAGAGAGTTGCACAAAGAGGCATAAATGAATTACTTAAGGAAGATGAAACTCCGGGCGTTCTTGCCAGTAATGTAATGTACATGGTGGATGATCTCTCACAAGATCCGAATATTCCTTTTCATGCCCGCACTACAATTTACCGAATTATCTCAATCTTAGAAAATGTTAAAGATTAATTTAATCTGATCAATTTTTTAATTTCTTTGCTATAAAATTTACTTTTGATCAGCATCCTTCCACTATAGTATATTATTTATTAATCGGGAAGATAATATTATTAACAGATAATCATTTCTTTTTCCAATGATTAAAAGTATAAAATATGGTGAAAATTTAATTTGCCTTTAGATGTTACCGGTTGGATTGATGGTATCACTGCTTCAGGAGTAGTGATCTTTGGTATATTATTTGGTTTATTCTTTATTTATAGATCTAGAAAAATAAATGCAAAGCTACTTACATATTTAGGTTTAACAACCTTATTTGCTGGCCTTATGTTCTTAGGTGTATTCTTGGATTTTCTCTCTGTTTTTATATTTCAACAAAATATGCCTAATAATGGTATTGTCGCGATATTATCATACATTTGGTTTGCTCCTGCAATAGTAACAGCGATGTATATAGGTGCACAATCATTGACACCGAAAATAAAAAGACATATTACAATTATATTCCTGGTTATTACAATATTCTTCGAAATTATTATATTTCTTTATCCCTTATCTTCTTTTAATTTTAATCCGACTCCATATACTCCACCGACTATAAATTTAATTGATTATAATGTAAAATTAACTTCACTAGCGGGAATTTTAATGGGTGCGTGTTTATTATCGGTTCTCGTATTCCTCGGATTTGGATTTTTATATAAAGGATTTCAATCTACAGGTGTTATTCGTAAAAATTTTTTGTTCCTATCAGTGGGTTCTATATGGTTTTGTATATTTGGATTATTAGAGGGATTAACTGCTCCGGGATTTTTAGGAATTATAGTTAGAATTGGGTATTTAAGTAGCTTCTGGCTCATGTATTTCGGATTAAAAATATAATCTAAATTCTTTTTTTTTCAGCGATTATTTTTTATATATAAAAATCATATTATTAGTTAAAAGCGAAATATTTACAGATTATAAACATAATATTAATTCATCAAAGAAAATTTCTTGTAATTATGCCGCAACAGATAATAAAGGGAATTGCTTACATTGAAATGAATGATGAACTCGGACCAAATCCAGTAGCATGGCTTCCTTCTAAATTAACTCAAATGGAACTTATGCATCTTAGCATAAAAGCCTTAACTGTTTTAACTGGAGAGAAAGGGCTCATTCCAGAATCATTAGTAATTCTTCCATTTACTTCAATGAATTTAAAAGGATTAATCAAATTTATAAAATGGGATGATGAATCAAGACGGGGAGGAATTGGTCAATCTGCTATCGTTTTATTATTTCAAGAAAATGATGATGTGATTTTCTATAAATATATTAATGATCTTTCGATTCCGTTTAATAATCTCACTCAAGCAATAATAAATCTAGAAAAATCAAAAGCTTCTAGAAAAGAATATATGGAAGTGATAGAACATCTTGAGTTTAATATTTCAACCCTTTTAGAAGAACTGAAACAACAAGAGATTACACAACAAGAAGGTGAAGCATTTCCTGAACAAAAGATTAAAGATAGAAGTTTAATTGATTACCAGTTTAAAGTAATTTTGGTTGGAGAGCCGAATGTTGGCAAAACATCATTAATCTTAAGATATACTGACAATGCATTCAGAAGAAATTATGTACCCACTTTAGGTGTTATGGTATCGGACAAGATCTTTAAAATTGAAGATTCTGTTGTACAATTAACTCTCTGGGATATTGGAGGACAGCAAAAATTTCAAACAATGAGACAGCAATTTTATCGAGGTTCTGACGCTGTTTTTTTAGTTTTTGATTTAACTAGAGTTGAATCTTTTAACAATATTCCAAAATGGTTTTCAGACGTTGTCGAACAGCTAAAAAATCGTTCTGAAGAGTTAGTAGGTTTTATTATTGGAAATAAAAGAGATCTAACAGAGGGGCGGAAAATAACATCTAAAATGTTAAAAAAATTAGCAGATCAATTGGAGTTGGGATTTTTTGAAACTTCAGCACTATTAGGAGAGAACGTGGATAATGCTTTTTCTACAATTGCTGACTTGTTGCTTAAATCACGTTTATAATTATATCATACTATCTTCGTGAAAGTTGAGTTTCACGATCTTGCAATAGTAAGAAAGAAAAGCCATTAGATTTACAAATTTTTAATAACTTAAAGTTCCTCTATTTTATAAAGAGTTTTGGTCTAAAACAGAAGAATATATGCAGTCCTATTTTTTACCTAATAATGTCAGAAGAGATAATTAAAGCCATAGTTTACACTGAACTCAATGAAGGATCCGGACCTAATCCCATACTTTGGAATCCTATTGATTTGTCAGAAAAGCTTCGTATGTCAGTTGCTATTAAATCTATTACAATGCTAACAACCGATCAAGGTATTATACCTAAGTCATTAGTAATTTTACCTTTTCCTTCATTCAATTTAAAAGGAATTGTAAAGTATGTAGAAAGAGAAGATGCCACATCCAAGGGAGGAAGATCATTATCAACTATTACCGTTTTATTTAATGAAGCCGATGATCTTATATTTTATAAATATATAGATTATCTTGAAAACGCCTTTTCCGATAGTACGCAAAAAATTTTAGAGTTAAAATATAAACAAGCAAAATCAGATAATATTTTTTATGAGATAAATAATCTATATCTTACCATTTTAGAAATACTGAACGACTTACAGAAAAAAGAAAGGTCGATCTCTGAATTAGAGGCTTTTCCTGAAGAAGAGGTTGAAGAGAAGAGACAATTTGCTTATAATTTTAAAATAATTGTGCTTGGGGATCCTGGAGTCGGTAAAACTTCTACAATTTTAAGATTTACGGATGATGCATTTACAAGAACATATATTCCTACACTAGGAGTGAATCTATCTGAGAAAAACATTAAAATTAAGAATATCTTAATTAAATTGATTATTTGGGATATTGCCGGGCAAATAAAATTCGAAGCAATGCGACGACATTTTTATAAAGGAGCAGAAGCAGTAATTTTAATCTTTGATTTAACAAATCCGAAATCATATGAAAGTATTTCAAATTGGTATAAAGATGTTATAAAAAATATTATCCCTATTGAAGATGAAATAATTGGTTTTATTATAGGTAATAAGGAAGATTTAGTTAATAAGAGAAAAATTAATCCTGAAGAACCGGTAATATTAGCAAAACAACTTAATTTAAAATATATAGAAATCTCTGCTTTGACTGGTAAAAATGTTGAAGAAATTTTCTTTAATTTAGCTGAAACCTTAATAAATACCAGAGAATAACTACTTAAAAAATGTTTAGTATGGAATTCGAAGAAATAATATATATGAGAAGAACAATCCGAAGATTCAGACAAGATCCAATCAGTTTGGAGAAATTAAGAAAATTAATTGATTTTGCCCGAGTTGCTCCTATGGCTAGAAACATTCAGGGTCTTGAATTTATTATTGTTTATAATGCCGAAATGAAAAAAAAATTGTTTCCATTAGTAAATTGGGCACAATCTCTTCCTGAAGATCAAAGAACTCCCGAAAAAGGAAGAGAACCTACAGCATATATCATAGTGCTTGTAAACACAAAAATAAAAAATGCTTATGTTGATTTTGATGTCGGTGCTGCTGTTGAAAACATCTTGTTAGGTGCTGTGAATTTTGGAATAGGTAGCTGTTGGATGGGTTCAATTAATAGAGAGAAAATTAGAAAATTACTAGAAATACCTGATCACTATGATATAAAACATGTAATCAGTCTCGGATACCCAGATGAAAATTCTGTTATCGAACCCTATAAAGATTCTTTCAACTATTGGAAGGATAATAATGGTCAAATGCACGTACCAAAACGTACTTTAAATAGTATAATTTTTAAGATTTTTTAATAAAATAAGATTATTTAGAGTGGGACAACAATATGAGTTTCTGTACGGGAAACTCCCTCTAAACTATGAATTTTAGCCAGAATAGTCTTGGCTATAGTTTCAACATCTTGCCCTTCTACTTTAACAATTATATCAATACCACCCGTTACTGGGTAAACTTCCATAACTTCTTCTATTTCCTGTAAACCATGAACAACAGATTCTACAAAACCTGCTTGTGTATTCATTAAAACAAAGCATATAGTCAATTTTCTATATCTCCTAATTAAAAGTAATTTAATTAAATATTGTCTTATAAGTTTAAAAAGATTATATTTTAAAGCTCTTTGTTATAAAATTATAATTTCAATCCTGATCCAACCAGAGATTATTAAAAAACAGATTTAACCTTATAAATTAAGGGAACTTATTTTATCAATACTAACTCTAGTGTAATATAAAAAATACAAGAATAGAATAATATGACAGAAATTAAAAGTATCTCAGTGATTGGTGCTGGTTTCACGGGCAAACAAATAGCAGCAATCACGGCTTTACATAATTATAATGTAAGCATTTTCGATATAAACTTAGAAATATTGGAAGAAGCGAAAAAGTATATCAATGGTGTTCTAAAACGAAATAAAAAAAATGAACTAATAAATAATGTTAATTATTTTAATAATATCGAAGAGGCTGTTAAAGAAGCAGATTTAGCTATTGAGGCAATACCAGAGAATATTGAACTGAAAAAAGCAGTGTTCTCCCAAATTGAAAAGAGCGCTCCTAAAAATGTTATAATTGCTACTAATAGTTCTTCAATTCCAGTTTCTAAGATTGAAGAAGCTGTAAGTAGAAAAAATAAGGTTTTAAATATTCATTTTTATCCCCCCATTCCTCGACGTCCAATGGCAGATATTATGCGAGGTACTAAAACAAGCGATAAAACATTTGAAATTGGAAAGAGATGGATTGAAAGTCTTGGATGTCATCCAATTATATTGAAAAAAGAATGTCATGGTTTTGTATTCAATAGAATGTGGCATGCTGCTAGAAAAGAAGCTCTTAAAATTTGGGCAGGAGGATGTGCAGATATTGAAACTATAGATTTAGCATGGAAAACTTTTACAGGGATGAAAATGGGGCCTTTTGTATTAATGGATGCGATTGGTTTAGACACAGTTTATGCCGTTCAAATGAGTTATTATCATGAAAGTGGTGATTCTAGAGATAAACCCCCGGATGAACTTAAGGATATGGTTGAAAAGGGAGATCTTGGAATGAAATCTGGTAAGGGTTTCTACACATGGAAAAAACCAAAAAAAGCAAAATATTAAGATTATCCCAATTATTTCAAACCAATATAATATAATAACATCAAAAAGCTAATTTTAAAATTAAAGAACAATAAAAAAGAATTTATGAAATGAAGAGGTAAGAATTTTATGAAACCTAATTTGTTGACAGATGAGAAGGTAATTATAACTGCTGCGATTACAGGAGGGATTCAAGGAAAATGGGCAAATCCTGCAATTCCTATCACCCCTGAAGAACAAGCTCAAGACGCGTTAGAATGCTATGAAGCGGGTGCTTCAATATTACATCTCCATGTTCGTGGTGAGGATGGGCAAAATACACCAGATTTAAAGTATTATAATAAAACTGTCAAACTTATACGCGAAAAGTGTCCAATTATTGTTCAAATAGGGAATGGTATTGGTGCTAAAATAGCATATGGAGTTAAAACAAGTAGTAAAGGGCGAAAATACGGGCAAGCTATAGTTATGCCTACTCTTAAAGAAAGGTTAAATCTTCTAAATATAGATCCTCCACCAGACATGCACACTATTAACGCGGGTACCTTTGAATTTCAAACAAAATATGGAAACCATACTTTTAATAATCCAATCTCTTTTAACAAAAGATACGTTGAGGGTTGTAATAAAAAAGGGTTTGGTATTGAGATTGAAGTATATGATACAAGTCATATTATTAATGTTGAAACATTAGTCTCAAGATTTAAGGTTCTTAAACCTCCCTTACACTTCAGTATTGTTTTAGGAATTGGGGGTGGTGCACCAGTAACAATTAGAAATCTATTAAACATGGTAGATTTATTACCTGAAGGATCTACTTGGCAAGTAGTTACAGTAGGCAAATTAAATCTTCGTACGACAACAATTACTCTCTGTATGGGCGGAAATGTAAGAACTGGACTTGAAGATATCCTTTATTATCAAAAAGGGGAGCTTGTAGAAAGTAATACTCAATTAGTAAAAAGAATGGTTCGATTAGCCAAGGAACTTGGAAGAAAGCCGGCTACTGTTGATGAAGCGAAATTAAAACTAGGATTATAAAAAAAAACTTTAAAATAAAAAATAAATAAAAAGATTAATGTAATTCAGGATGTTTATCTAATTCCTGTCTCATTTCTTTGAGCTTTACACCATGCAAATCGTAAGATTTAAAGATAAGAATTGATCCTATAAGTGCTAATGTGGGAAATAGAAACATTAATGCTTTTAAGCCAAGGTCAATTAAAAATGGGTCAGATGGAATAGGTGTATAGGTACTCCATCCTGCTCCTGCGAATATAGGCGCAATAGTGGTGATACCAAGAATCATTGAAAATCTGTGAATAAAAGCATTTACACCATAATAGCTAGCAGCCCTTTTTACGCCAAATTTAAGAGCGTCTTGATCAATAACATCACCATGAATTAAATCGATAAAAAATAGCGCAGCTGATAACCCGAAACCTATTGTAATAAAAATGACCATAGATAATGTCCTACTAATATCATTATTAGATAAAAAGATTAATGGAAATAAAGTGATAATCCATATACCCATCCCCATCATTAATCCTTTACGAGTCCCGAATTTCTTTCTAATCCTAGCTTGAATAGGCATAAGTAGTGCAGCAGATAGAAGTGCTAGCATCAATGTTACTCCAATTAAAAAAGCACCTTCAGTTCTTCCAAGTACATAAACCGAGTAGAGAGGAAATACTGTTAATAATATATTAAAACAATACCAAATTAACATATTTCCAAAGGTAAATTTTATAAAAGTCTTGTTTGAGAAAGTCAGTTTTATAGATTTAAAAAATCCTGGTCTCTTTTCAAAATCACTCAATTGTTCTTCTTTTTCTTTTATACCAAAGAAAATGAATAATACTGCCATAATCAAAACTATTATGCCCATAATTAAACCTGCAATAATATAATTAGATTGAATGAGAGCAACTTCTGCTGGGTAACCTGGGTCTAGAGGATCAAGTGTTGGAACTAAAGGAGAAACAATAATAGTAGGAATAAGAGATGCCAAAATTACTGCAATCATAGTAAAACTTTTTATAAATACATTTACATCCCCTCTCTGTTTTTCTGTTGGAAACATTTCAGGGAAAATGGCGTTTGTATTTACTGAAAACATTGTATAAAAGAATTCAAAAGTAAATATAATGAACAAAAAATACCAGAACTTAAAATCAGCAGGTACAGTAAAAAGAAAAATCATTATTAATGCTAAAGGGAAAAAAGATATCAATAAATAAAACTTTCTTTTTCCCAATTTACCTTTCTGTTTTGTTTTTTCACTTAATGCACCTAAAAGAGGGTCATTAAACATGTTCCAAACACCCCATAGAACGAATCCGAGCCACATTTCAAGCATTGATAAACCTACAACTGCAAAATAAAACGTAAAGACATAGATGGTAAATGCTTGATAAGTCAATTGATCCGGGAAGGCGCTCGTACCAAATAATATTCTTTCTTTTAAAGATAATTTTCTTTCACTCATGTAATATCCCTAGTTTATAATTAAATTTACAATAAATTATGATTAAATGTATTTAGATTTTGATCTTTTTAAAACTATATAAATCTTATATAAAATAACAATATCTCAATAAAATTCATTTAATTAGAATCATATTTTAACTTAAGAAAAAAAATACTATTTTTAATATTAAAAATTAAGAAATTTGATAGAATATGGCTGATTTAAATATTGAGGTCACTTATTTTGAGAAAGGTGGACCACATAACACCAGTAAAGCATTAGAAATTGCTAAAAAATATGCTGATCAATTCGATATTAGAGAGATAGTTATTGCTAGTACTACAGGTACTGCTGCATCTAAAGCATTAGAATTTTTCAATCCAAAAAAGTATAATATTGTAATTATTACTCATTCTTACTATTTTGCTGGTATTAACAATCGACAAGAATTTTCAGAAGATTTAATGGAAAATTTAAGAGAACAGGGTTTAAAGATTTTCTCAGGGACTCATTCTATGGCAGGTATTGAGAGGAGTATGCGTAAATCCTTGAATCAGTGGTCGCCTGTTGAAATTTTGGCCAAATATCTTAGAACCAACTTTAGTCAGGGTGTTAAAGTTTGTATGGAAATTGTGAGTATGGCTGCTGATGCGGGATTGATAAAAGATTTAGAGAAAGATGTGATTTCTATAGGTGGCACTGGACGTGGAGCAGATACAGTTTGCTGGATCAAACCAATGCCTACTAGTTTCTTTGATCAACTTAGAGTTAAAGCTATTTTAGCTAAACCTCTATAATCTAAAAAATAATAAAAAAAAATTAAGGAAAATTATATAACATCTAACTTTTTTCCAACTTTTTCTATAGCACTTAATGCCAGAGATAAATCTTCTTTAGTTAGTAATGCGTTCATCTGAACTCGTATTCGTGATAATTCTCTTGCCACCATTGGAAATACTATTGGTGTTCCGTATATGTTTTCTTCTTCAAAAAGAATTCTAGCGAGCTCTTGGGCTTTACCAGGATCACCAATGATTAATGGAATGATAGGTGTTTGTGAGTTTCCTGTATTGTAACCCATACTCTGAACCTCCTTTTTAAAGTAATTAGTATGTTCCCATACTCTTTTTACATGCTCTGGTTCATTCTCAACAACCTCAATAGAAGCTTTATTAGCTGCTACAACACCAGGGGGATGTGCTGTGCTAAGCAGATATGTCCTACTTTTATTCGCACAAAACTCAATTAAATCTTTTGAACCCGCAACTGTTCCTCCAAAAACTCCAAATCCTTTACTCATTGACCCACCTTCTACATGAACTTTTCCTTGTAGGTTAAAATGAGCTACAATACCCCTTCCTTCTCCAAGCACTCCCTCTCCATGACAGTCATCAACGAAGATCATAGCTCCAAAGTCTTCAGCAACCTTAGTGATATCATCTAGTGGTGCTATATCACCATCCATACTAAAAACACCGTCAGTAATTATACAAATTCTTCTAGCACCCACTTTCTCCGTTTCTTTTAATTGTCTTTCTAAATCTCCCATATCACAATGTTTATAAATAATACGTTTAGCACCAGACAATCTAACACCATCAATAATAGATCCATGATTCAATTCATCTGAAACAACCATATCGGGCTTACCAACTAACATGGGAATTAACCCTGAATTAACAGCAAATCCAGTTTGACAAAGAATAGATGCTTCTACTTCTTTAAATTCAGCAAATTTTTCTTCGAATTGCTTAGTTAAATCAAAAGAACCCGCGATAACTGGAACAGCACCAGCACCAGCACCATATTTTTTTGTAGCATCAATTGCTGCTTGAATTATTTTTGGATGTGTTGCTAAACCAAGATAGTTGTTAGTATTAAGCATTAAGACTTCTTTTCCATTTACAATGCAGTGTGGCTTAGAACCTCCTTCTAAATATCTAATAATCCATTCCAGATTGTTTTTCCTTAATTCGATCATATCCGAAGCAAGAAAAGCGACCGGATCTCTTTTCATAATATCACCTTAAATTTTTTTGAAATATGTGAGTAAATTAATAAATTAAGTGTATATAGAAACCTATATTAGTTTTTCCTATAAGAAATAAAAGGGTTAAAAATGGATAAACCTTTTTTAATTGGGTGAATTATGAATGTCATTATATTTACTTAGAATTATGAATATGAAAGTTGATGAATATGAGTA
>Ga0114922_10007023_pt1 | contig 10303 bp, 13 predicted proteins | sample AartaG_FD_100975 | JGI IMG/M metagenome (GOLD analysis project Ga0114922, IMG submission 100975) | Deep subsurface microbial communities from Aarhus Bay to uncover new lineages of life (NeLLi) - Aarhus_00045 metaG | ecosystem: Environmental > Aquatic > Marine > Oceanic > Sediment | place...
CGCCGAGATGGCGCTGGAGAGAGCCAAGCGATTAGTGGAAGGCGGCAAGGATGTCTTTATCCTCCTAGACGGTATTACCCGGCTTACCCGGGCATACAACCTGGCGATGCCATCCAGTGGCCGCACCCTGTCCGGTGGTATCGACCCTACCGCCCTCCACCCGGCAAAACACTTCTTCGGCGCCGCCCGTAACACCGCAGAGGGGGGCAGCCTGACCATCATCGCTACCTGCCTCGTTGATACCGGCAGCCGCATGGATGACCTCATCTACGAGGAGTTCAAGGGCACCGGCAACATGGAGCTTCATCTCGACCGCCGCCTCGCCGAACGCCGAACCTTCCCCGCCATTGATATCCAGCGCAGCGGCACCCGACGCGAGGAGCTGCTGCTGGGTGAGGAAGCCGTAAAACAGGTATGGCTACTGCGGCGCATGGTTTCCATAATTTCCGCCGACTCAAACAACCTTGCCGAAGCCACCGAACGGGTCATCGACCGCCTGAAGAAGGCAAAGAGTAACGCCGAGTTCCTGGCTTCACTGACACGGGAAACATAGACCGCAAATGCGGAAAATCTGGTCGGGCAAACCAACCCGCACCGGAGAGCCAGAACCCGGAGGTAGAAGGTTGGCAAGCAAACTCGTCAGGGAACAAATTAAGCATCTGCCAGCCGACCCCGGCGTCTATCTCATGAAAGATGCCACCGGTAGGATAATTTATGTCGGCAAGGCAGCCAGCTTGCGCAGCCGCATCCGGTCCTACTTCAGCACCAAGCAGGGGCTATCACCGAAACTGAAGCAAATGGTAGCCAAGGTAAATACCATTGACTTTTTCATCACCGGTTCTGAGCAGGAAGCCCTCATCCTGGAAAACACCCTGATAAAGACCCACCATCCCCACTATAACGTCCGCCTTAAGGATGACAAGACATTCCCTTACCTCAAGATTAGCCTCAATGAAGAGTGGCCCCGGGTGTATGTCACCCGCACCCTCAAGGAGGATGGGGGACGCTACTTCGGGCCGTTTGCCGGCGCCAAATCGGTACGGCAGACCCTGAAGGTGCTCCAGGGAATCTTCCCCTTCCGCTCCTGCTCCCGAACTATCACCGGCAACGACCAGCGCCCCTGCCTCGAGTATCATATCCACCGCTGCCCCGCCCCCTGCATCGGCGCCATCAGCAAAGAGGAGTACGCCGAGGCTATCAGACAGATAATCCTCTTCCTCGACGGGAAAGAGGAAACGATATTCCGCAGACTCCAGACCCGGATGAAAGAGGCAGCCGCCGCCCTGGACTTTGAGCAAGCGGCACTGCTCAGAAACCAGATACAGGCTATCGAAAGGGTTATCGAGGGGCAAAGAATCGCCACCAGGGTGAGAGGCGAGCAAGATGCCATCGCCCTTGCTCAGGACGAAGAGCAGGCATGTGCCCAGGTCTTCTTCATCCGTCGGGGCAGGCTAGTAGGCAAGGAGAGCTTCGCCATCCGGAGTGCCAGCCCGGAAGAGCCGGCACAAATCATGTCCAGCTTCGTGATACAATTCTACAGCTCCGCCGCCTACATACCACCCCGGCTACTTCTGCAACACCCCGTAGATGATAAACCGGTTATCGAAGCGTGGTTGCAGAGCAAACGGGGTACTAAAGTCAGCATCCGGGTACCTCACCGCGGTAACCAGAAAAAACTGATGGAGATTGCTGCCGCCAATGCCGAACACGAGCTGCAGCAACTTAAGATTAAGCAGCAAGCCACCTCACCAGTACTGGAGAAAGCCCTGGCTGAGATAGAAAGAGAGCTGCACCTGCCCCACCCACCCTTACGGATTGAGGGCTACGATATCTCCAATATTCAGGGCAGGCTCGCCGTGGGCAGCATGGTGGTCTTCGAAAACGGCAAACCAAAGCCAGCCCACTACCGGCGCTTCCGGATCAAGACGGTTGCGGAAGCCAATGACTATGCCATGATGCAGGAGATACTGAGGCGACGCTTCAAAAAAGGGGCAGCAACAAAGCAAGCCGCTGATTCCTGGGCAACCCTGCCAGACCTCGTCCTCATTGATGGCGGCAAGGGACAGCTCAGTACCGCCCGAGCCGCCATGAAGGCGGCTGGTGCTGACTTCATACCCGCTGCCAGCCTGGCTAAAGAAAGGGAGGAGCTCTTCATCCCGCGGCAGAGAAAGGCGATTACCCTGCCCGGCAGCTCCCCGGGGCTACAATTACTACAGCGCGTCCGGGATGAAGCGCATCGCTTCGCCCTTAGCTACCACCACAGGATACGCCGGCGGGAGACCTTCACCTCCAGCCTTGACAATGTCCCTGGCATTGGCGCCAAGCGCAAGCGAGCCCTGCTCCAGCGGTTCGGTTCGGTCCGAGCCATCAGGGAGGCTTCCCCGGATGAGCTAGCCACCACCGAGGGCATAAGCCGGGGACTTGCCCAAAAACTAAAGGGAGCATTATGATATCCTAGGAAACGGAGGAGATATGCCAGCCAATCTGCCACCACACTATTTTGAAGCAGAAAAGCGCTTCCGCACAGCCAAAACGGCGGAGGAAAAGATAGCCGCCCTTGAGGAAATGCTGGCGATTATGCCCAAACATAAGGGGACCGACCACCTCCGCGCCGAACTAAGAAGGAGAATCGCCAAGCTAGCCCAGACAGCGGAAAGAAAAGTGGCTACCAAAAGGGCTTCCATGATAATACCTAAAGAGGGCGCCGCCCAGGTTGCCGTCATCGGGCCACCGAATGCCGGCAAGTCCCAGCTCATCGCCAGTATCACCAGCGCCTCCCCTCCGGTAGCCGAATACCCTTTCACCACTCACACCGCCACCCCGGGTATGATGGAATTCGAGAACATCCAGATACAGATGGTGGATACACCACCCCTGGTGCCCCGGGCGATAGAACCATGGCTACCTCCTCTGCTGCTGCGGGCGGATGCCCTGTTGCTGGTGATTGACCTTGGCGAAGACCCGTTAGCCCAGATGGAGGACATCACGGCGCAACTTGAGGATATGCGCATCACGACCGAGCCGGCCAACACCACAGAACCGGGCTGGATACTGCGGCAGAAGAAGGCGATGATAATCGGCAACAAGATTGACCGGGAAAAAGCCGCCGGGAATTCTACAGCCCTCAAGGGGAAATATCAGAACCGCCTGCCGCTAATCACCATCTCCGCCCGCAAAGGAACCGGACTGGAAGAACTCAAACGCAAAATCTACGAGCTTCTGGATATCATCCGCATCTACACCAAGACCCCCGGTCAGAAGCCGGATTTCACCGATCCCATAATCCTGAAACGAGGCGACACCCTGGAGGAGGCAGCCGCCTCTGTCCACAAAGACTTCACCGCCAGACTGAAGTACGCCCGGCTGTGGGGCTCAGGCAAGCACGATGGTATCATGGTGAAGCGGGATTATGTTCTCCAGGATGGAGACATCATCGAACTGCACACATGATGAGCTAAGGAGATAACAATGCCCATTCGTCCCAGCTGGAATGACGCCTACTGGAAAAAACTGGATAAAGAAACCGCCCGCAACATACGCACCACCTGCCCCCGCTGCGGCAGCGCCAAAACCTACTACAGCAAACAGTACCGCACCTGGAGATGCGGGCGGTGCGAACACTTCTTCGTTGTCGAAGGCTACGGCGACAGAGTCCCCTGGTGGAAGCGCTTCTTCCGAAGAGGGGCTTAACTCCTTCAGCGAGCCGGGAGCAACAAACCCTCTCCCCGTAAATCAGCACCGGTTAATACTCATCGCGGGTGAATTTATGCTATACTGATTATCATTCACCAGCTCCCATCGGGAAAAAAAAGCACATCCGGGGGGACTTTGTTAACTATTGAAGTCGAGAATCTGGTTAAATGCTACGGAGACATCCGGGCAGTAGATGGCATCAGTTTCCAGGTGGCCAAGGGAGAGGTCTACGGCATGCTTGGTCCCAACGGCGCCGGCAAGACGACCACCGTGGAGATAATCGAGGGCTTGCGCCAGGCAGACTCCGGCCGGGTCTCGGTGATGGGGATGGATGTCACCAAAGCACCAGACAAGATAAAGCAGAGAATTGGCATCCAGCTTCAGGCACCCGCCCTGCTGCCCCTGCTCAGGGTTGAGGAGGTACTGGACACCTTCACCGGTTTCTACCGGAACTCCCTGCCCGTAGACGAGCTGCTGGAAATGCTGGCTCTACAGGAAAGCCGCAAGGTGCTGGCGAAAAATCTCTCCGGCGGTCAACAGCAGAGGCTATCCGTAGCTATGGCGCTGGTCAACGACCCCGAGATTGCCTTCCTTGACGAGCCGACCACGGGCCTGGACCCACAGTCGAGGAGAGGCTTATGGACCGTAATCGAGGACATGCGCCACAAAGGGAAAACCGTCTTCCTCACCACCCACTACATGGAAGAGGCCGAGCACCTCTGTGACCGGGTGGCTATTATCGACCACGGCAAGATCATTGCCTCCGGTTCCCCTCAGGAACTAATCACCAACTACTTTGAGGAAAGGGCTATCCAGTTCGAGATGGACCCTCCACCACCCCGGGCAGTCTTGCAGGGTTTCCCCGGCACCACCAACGTGGCTATCAACGTTAACGAAGTCGTTATTTATTCCAAGAACATCCCGACGACGATGTCAGCCATACTGAAGTTCGCCGAAAAAGAGGAGTTAACCAGCCAGCTAAAGGACCTGCACGTGCGCCAAGCCACCCTGGAAGATGTCTTCCTGAAACTCACCGGGAGAAAGATAAGGGAATGAAAGCCTTTAACAAGCTCCTCATCGCGTCTTTTAAGCAGTTCTTCAGGGACAGAACCGCCCTCTTCTTTACCTTTGCCTTCCCGCTATTATTCATGCTTATCTTCGGGCTGGTCTTCAGCGGGGGAGGAAATATAAGTTACGACATCGGGCTGGTGAACAACGACGATTCAGCTACGAGCACCGGGATTACCCAAGCCATTGAGCAGGTCCCCCTATTCAAGATAAGCGAGGGGAATCTGGAGGAAAAAATGGCCGAGCTTGAGAGTGGCGACCTCAGAGCCGTCATCGTCATACCAAAGGACACAGAATCCCGACTTATCCTGGGCGAAACAGCCGACATCACCGTCTATTATGACCCCACACAGACCACGTCAGCCCAGATAATCCTCTCCGCACTCAGCGAGGTCATCGACGAAGTCAACCAACAGCTAACGCAACAACCAGTCCTGCTCCAGCTAGTCGAGGAATCCACCCTGTCCAAGCAACTGCGCGACATCGACTTCCTGGTGCCGGGGATACTGGCTATGTCCGTCTTGTTCCTGGGTCTATTCGGTGGCTTGCCTATAGTCGAGTGGCGGGAAAAACAGGTGCTGAAACGCCTGGGGGCTACCCCGATACGCCGTTCCACAGTAATATCGAGTCAGGTAGCTTATCGGCTGGTGCTGGCGGTCCTACAGACAGTAATCATCATCGCTATTGCCTACTTTGCCTTTGATACCCAGATACTGGGGAACTGGCTGGTGCTGCTGGGGCTGGTAATACTGGGCACGCTTACCTTCGTCAGCCTCGGCTATCTCGCTGTCTCCAGAGCCAGGACCTCCGAGGGTGCCATACCCATCGTGCAGCTAATACAGTTCCCCATGCTTTTCCTCTCCGGTGTTTTCTTTCCCGTGGAAATCCTGCCCGACTTCATGCGCCCCATAGTCGCTGCCCTGCCCCTCACCTACCTGGGCGATGCCTTCCGCCAGGTCATGGTTGACGCCACACCCCTGTATCCTCTAGGGATAGATATCGCCGTCCTTGCCGGCTGGCTGGTCATCTGCATGGTGCTTACCATCAGATTCTTCCGCTGGGAATAGCGCCTGAGGCCATCGCCGAGGCATTCCGTATCGGCAGAGTACCCCGACTTACTCGACATAGACGTGAACCTTTCCCCTATCACCCTGGACATCAACCTCAAGCTCGCCCAAGGCATCCACCAGTTGCTCCAGGTCAGCCTCCTTGATATTGCGCAAATCCAGATTGATGCCCTTCTCCCTCAGTGCCTCGTTGACACGGTCGGAGACATGAGCCGGAATTAGAGAAGCAAGCTTCACCCCGGCACGGATTAGAGCCAGCGGAACGCGGACATTAACCCGCTCGGCACCGCGACCGCTTCCGGTATCAGGCTGGACCACAACACGCAGGTACCTGGGGGAACCTTTGCTTACCCTGGGTTTTGAGGAAGAGTCTTTAGCCTCCGCCGGCGGCTCAACAAGGCTGAGCAGGCGGTGAGCTTCGTCAACGCTAATCTTCCCCTCAGCCAGCATCTCCAGTATCCGTTTCTGATTATCGCTCACGCTTGACACCTCCATTTTAATTTAGCAGAAAGAGACAATTATTCGTTCATGGTCCCGTTTGACATCCACTTCCAGCCCGCTCAGGGCGCTCAGGCACCTGAAGATGACAGGTCCCGCCAGCAACAGCCTGCCCCAGCCACGACACAGGAATACTATTGCCAAAATCAGCATAAACGGGGTCAAGATAAGCGCTAAAACTACCGCCAGCGGCCAGAGCAGGAACAAAGGCAACCAGAGCCTGATACGTCGGCGCCGATTTCGGATACGAAGTCGCAGAAGATACGGAGGAAAATTCACGACGATAACCTCCCGATAGCCTCTTCAGCGGTGATTTCGCCACGCTCAAGCTGATTCAGTATCTCGTCCCTTGATGGTAATGAAGAGATTTCCACAAACTCAAACTGCTCGGCAAGTTGCGCCAGGCGATTCTTGACCGTCGGGTAGCTGATACCGAAGACCCGCTCCATCTCCTTGATAGAGCCGTCACAGCGGACAAAAGCCATGACGAAAACCTGGTCCTCGGCGGAAAGGCGCGCCAGTGGCGGCAGCTCAAACTCACCCTCGATGGCGATGCTGCTCCCGACCAAACGCGCTCGCTCGACAACAACCGGCTTACCCCGCGTTAACCCCGTGAGCTCGTGCCATTCCTTAGCCATACTATCAACCTCCATGCCCACTTTATATTTAATAAATCAATTTGCTAATTAAGTATTTTAATATATTATAGGATATAAAGTTTATTTTGTCAAGGGTACGGGAAATAAAGACAAAAGAGGCTATCCCCATACAGGATAAGCCTCAGTTCAAGGAATATTTTGAGGGGAGCGACGCAGCGTGGTTAGCGATAGTTACTGCTTCTTTTCGGCTCGCTCGCGAATCAATCCGTAAGCCAGCAGGGCAAAGGGACCGCCAAAGAGGGCAGCCAGTCGCCAGAATACAGGACTGATGCCACGAAAAGCCGAATCCACCGCCACCACCAGGAAGCAACCCACCCAAACGGCGATTTCCAGCCAGATAACAGTTACAACATCCATATCCGTACCTCCTTACTCGCTGTTGACCCTTTCCTCCACTCTCACCCACCTCGTTCTCAAAACCAGCAGTGAAACCGTAATGGCCAGCACTATTATAGCAATAACCTGCGCCTGGTGTAAGCCGAAGAGAAAATCAGTCCCCTGGCGCAGGAAACCGATGCCGAGACGCCACACCGAGTACGAGCTTAGGTAGACAAGGAACAATGAGCCTGACGGCTTCAGCCGATTCCGCAACATGAAGATAGCCCCGAAGAGGAGCAGCAGAAAAATAATCTCGTAGACCTGGGTAGGGTGCACCGCCACACCGATGGGGGCAAGACTATCAGGGTGCGTATAGATAACGCCCCACGGTAGGGAAGTTGGTATGCCATGGCAGCAGCCGTTTATAGTACAACCTACCCTGCCTATCGCCTGACCCAGTATCGTTGTTGGTGCCAGAAGATCTATGAAATAACCGAACTGGAAACGTCCCACGCGACTGTAAATCCAGAGACCCAGAGCCGCCCCCAGGATAGCCCCGTAGATGGTCAAACCTGACCCCCCGATGATATCCCCCGGGTGCTGGCTGAAATATTCCCACCTGTCCAGAACATGGAGCAATCGCGAGACGATAACAGCGGAAGGGATGCCAATCAAAGCCGCCGTAAAAAGGGTATTGTATGAAATCGGAGCGCCCCTTTTCACCTGCCAGAACATCCAGCAGACAACCTGGGTAACACCGAGGGCAACCATGATGCCGTACCAGCGAACCTCCAGCGAGCCCAGGGTAAAGGCTATCGGGTCGATACTTATCTCAATCATCTAAGCTCCTGAGATAGAGATAATCTCAATATTGTAGTCAATTATCTCTATCTCAAAACGGCTTTCCGCAATAAACTGCACCACCTTCGATAGGACTTCGTTGGCATGCCGCTTATCGTTACTGACACAGGCGATGCCGAGGGAAGCCATCTGCCACAAATCGTGGTCATCCACCTCGGCTACAGAGACATGAAAGCGGCTGGTAACACGAGTGACGACAGAGCGCAGAACCTGTCTTTTGCCCTTGAGAGACAGGTTCTGCGGAAGACGAAAGCTAATCCTGCAAACACCGACATGCATAAGAGCTATACAGCCTCCAATATACATAGCGGCAGCCGGCAAGTCAAGCTTGCCGACCCACTACATAAGAGCGGGTGCGCTCCCTGAGAAGCGCACCCGCTCAAGTTAACTATACCTGTTTTGTACCGTTTAGTTTCTCTGAGAGATAGGGGCATTGGAAAGGGTACATCCTGAAATCATCAGCCTGCTTTTCAAGCACCTTTTTACCTGCAAGGCGCTGTTCTTGGCGATACACTCCTGTTCCATAATCCTGTCTCTGACCCTGGTCAGGGCACCTTCCCTTACCTCCCGGCACACCTGCTGGAAAGCCGCTATCAGCTTCTCCTGGGGAATTTCCAGAATTTCGGCGACCCGAACTAGTACCTGCTCTCTCATCTCTGCAGCAACCAGCCTAGCCCTCAGCCGTACCTTCACCTCCTGCTGTATCGCCGCACACACCTGCTTCAAGGCAGGAGTTAAATCCTCTGGAGAGACCTCCAGGATTTCAGCCATTCTACCCAGGATACTCTCTTTATCTTTGGACAGGGTCCCTTCTCTCAATTCCCCGCGCACCTGGTGGGCAGCAGTAACCAGCTTCGCCGTAGTAACCCTCAGAGCCTCGGAGACCCTATTCTTGAGACAAACCCTGGCTGTTACTCCGGGAGCCGTTCCTTTAACCGCCTGAACTATCTCCCGCTGTGCCTGCTGGAAAGCCGCTATCAGCTTCTCCTGGGGAATTTCCAGAATTTCGGCGACCTTAGCCAGACAGCCATTGGTTTGCAGTGCCGGTGACATCTTCTCGGGAGTGGGAGCGGTTTCTTCCTGCGCCAGCGCAGCCGCAGTACCACCCATCACCAGCAGACCCATCACCAGCAACACCGAGATGAAAACCTTCACCTTCCGGGACATCTTCAACCACCTCCTTCGGCTAACTTTTTACCTTTTCTAGAATCCGAGCCATTAGTAACTAATGGCGTAAATCACCTGAACACTAAGGCTAACTTCAGTCTCGCCAGGGCTGATTGGCGTGGTACCCGATGCACCTTCGTCATAGAAACCATTAAACCGGTAGTCCGGAGAGTAGGGAGTGCCTTCTGAGATGTAGGTCGGATTCCCCAGGGTTACGCCACCCAGGGTAGCCAGTTGCTCCGCCTTAGCCCTGGCATCAGCCATCGCCTCCTGCCGGGCTTCCTCATAATAAGCGGAGGGATCATCAATAAAGAAGCTGATGCTATTAATACGCACCAGGTCCCCACCAGCCACAGCCACGGCATCAATAACAGCACCAGCACTCTCGATATCTCTTATCTTGACGGTCACCATATTGGTCACGCGGTAGCCAATTACAATCTGCTCGCCGTCATCCCATCTCGTTACCTGATAGATACTAAAATACTGCGTCTGGATATCATTTTGGGCAACCCCGTTGGCAATCAGGGCAGCCATGATGCCATCCATCGCCTCCACAGCCACACTCTGAGCCTGAGCCACGCTTGCCTCCTGGGCTTCAACCCCCAGCCTCAGGGAGACGGTATCGGGAACCACGGTCACCTTCCCTTGCCCCGTAACCCAGATTCCTTGCTGCTGGTTACTTAAATTTATCTCGCCGACCTCTTCCAGGATAGTATTCCCCGGCGTACAACCAGCCAGACCCAGAACCGCCAGAACCAGAACCAGACTCACCACGAATAAACCCGCTCTTTTCATCACTGCTAACACTCTCTCCCTGTTTTTTGTTTCCTACAATATATAACGCCACAACCGTCAATTGGTTAGGAGGATTTCACCGCATATAGAGAAAATCGGACGGGGAGATTTAGTCAAAAGACTCGAGGATGTTATTATAGCCAGACTCAGAAACAGCGATAGCGCGTAACAAAG
>Ga0114922_10007024_pt1 | contig 10303 bp, 7 predicted proteins | sample AartaG_FD_100975 | JGI IMG/M metagenome (GOLD analysis project Ga0114922, IMG submission 100975) | Deep subsurface microbial communities from Aarhus Bay to uncover new lineages of life (NeLLi) - Aarhus_00045 metaG | ecosystem: Environmental > Aquatic > Marine > Oceanic > Sediment | place: Aarhus...
CTCACGGTGAAGCTCACGAGGTGAGGCGATGATTTGCTCGTCCTGAGAGGCCGCTGGCTTCCCTTCCCAGTGGGTAACCGCGCCTCCCGCTTCCGTTTCCAATGGAAGCCCGCTGGCAATATCCCAGGGGTAAACAAAGCGATGGAGGTAAAGGTTAACCCGTCCACAGGCGACATAAGCTAACCCTAAGGATGCTGACCCCATAATTCTCAGGCAATGTACCTGACCCCATAACTTGCTAGTTATGTCAAGCAATTCACTGCCTTGCTCATAGCTATAACCCAGGTCAAGGCCTACTAAAGAGGCCTGAAGTGAGCCTTCTTTGGAGACATGGATCGCTGAGTCGTTAAGATAAGCCCCCTGCCCTTTCTCGGCCCGAAAAAGCTCCTCTCTAAGTGGGTCGTAGGTTACCCCCAGCAGAATGTCCTCATCTTTGACCAGGGCAATAGTTGTGCAGAAGAACGGGATACCAAAGACATAATTGTTGGTGCCGTCCAACGGGTCAACTATCCATGTATAGCCGGTAACCGGGGTAGTGGAATTAGATTCCTCAGACAGTATATTGCAGGCGGGATACTCCCGTTCCAGGAACTCCACTATCAGCTTTTCAGACAGAATATCTGCGTCGGTAACTAGGTTGCTCTTACCCTTGTGTTTTATCTCTTTTTCCGAGTGAAAATGAGCCAGGAGAATCTTACCCGCTTCTCTGGCCGCCTCAATAGCTACTTCAAGGGCACTCCTGCCACTTCGTGCTAAGGGCAAGTTATTCATAGGAAGTTGTTTGTTTTGTCACCCTCACCTTATTCCTCTCCCCTTAAGGGAGAGGCTAAATGAGGGATTCTTCGCTTCGCTCGGAATGACAGGTATGGTTGCTAAACGCTCTCATAATCAGGTGTTTCAAACAGACCGCCCAACAAGCCCCATCTTTTCTTTGACTTCTGCCAAGGTCTCTCTGGCAATAACCTGAGCCCGGCAAGCTCCGTCAGAAACGACTTCAGTTACATACTGCGGTTTAGCTGCAAAAGCAGCTCTTCTTTCCCGAAGAGCCTCTAGTTCCGAATTTATCCCTTGAGCAAGGAGTTGTTTGCAGTCAACACAACCGATGCCTGCCGAACGGCACTCATCAGCAACCCCGTCAACACGATCCGGATTAAAAAAGTGATGGAGACTGAAGACATTGCACACCTCGGGGTGGCCCGGGTCAGAGCGATACCGCCGAGCTGGGTCAGTGACCGCGGTCATCACCAGCTTCAACGTCTGCTCGGGTGTGGCCGCCAGTTCAATGTAGTTGTCATAGGTCTTGCCCATCTTTTGAGTCCCATTCAACCCCACCACCAAAGGGGAGGACGTGAGCTTGGATTGAGGCTCAGGAAAAGTAGGGCCAAAGATAGAGTTGAAGCGGCGAGCTATTTCGCGTGCCAGTTCAAGGTGAGGAAGCTGGTCTTCACCTACTGGCACAACCTCTCCCTTATAGAGCACAATGTCTGCGGTCATAAGCACTGGATAGCCTACCAGTCCATAGTTGACATTCTGTGGTTGCATCCGTGCCTTCTCTTTGAAAGTAGGCACCCGCAGTAACCAGCCCAAGGGGGTGACCATACTAAGCAAAGTATGAAGCTCCATAACTTCGGGTACATGGGATTGAACAAACAGTATGCTCTTTTGTGGGTCAAGGCCAGCAGCCAACCAGTCAAGCATCATCTCGTGGATGTTCTCTTGAAGCCTGTCCGTCTCCTCCAAGCTGGTCAAAGCATGGACGTCAACTATGCAATAAATGCAATCATATTCTTCTTGGAGGTTAACGTAATTCTGAATAGCGCCCAAGTAATTACCGATGTGCTGCCTACCGGTAGGTCGGGCACCAGAGAACACACGCTGTTTCATTTTTCCCGCCGAAGTTTAGCACAAACCGCTACTAGCTACAATGCAATAGCTGTTTATTAACGGCGAAAGTCACCCTGAGCGACAGCGAAGGGGCTCAAAGTTAGAATGTAAAAGCCAAAAGTCGAAAGGCAATTCAGGGGTTCGGCTCTAAAGAGGAGCAAATAGTTTTTCCATTTTTGTTTGTCATCTTGGCTTTTAGGTCTTAGATTTTGAGTTTAGCGATAGCGAAGGGCTCCCTCAAAACGACACGAAGTCGTCTTTGCGAGGAGCATAAGCGACGAAGCAATCTCGGAGGAAGTGGAGAACCATTAGATTGCTTCGCTTCGCTCGCAATGACAGGATATGGAGGGCTCAGGATAGATTTGAGGACATCTGTCTACATACTTTCAGGAGCTGTCATCCCCATCAGGTGAAGGGCTCTTGCCAGAACGATTTGGGCCGCCCTGACTAACTTAAGCCGGGCCGAAGTTAGCGTCTCATTTCTGGAAACAACCCGACGTTGCTTGTAAAAGCTATGGAACGCAGTAGCCAAGTCTTGAGCATAGTAAGGCAAATGATGAGGCTCCAAGCTGCGAGCAACTGTCTCTACCATTTCTGGCAGCAAAATCAGGCGGCGTATTAAGGTCAGCTCCGGCTCGCTGTTGAGTAAGGAAACATCGCCCTGGCTATAATCTATTCCTCTTTCTTCAGCTAACCGAAGAATACCGGCGATACGAGCGTGGGCGTATTGAACGTAGTAAACCGGGTTATCCGCCGATTGTTTCCTGGCCAGCTCCAAATCAAAGTCCATCTGGGCATCAGCCGAACGAGACAAGAAGAAGAAGCGACAGGCGTCCGTGCCAACTTCGTCTATCACTTCCCTCAGGGTAATGACATCGCCGCTACGCTTGGAGACTCTGACTATTTCTTGGCCACGCCGCAGTGTAACCAGCTGGCAAATTATGATTCTGAGCCGTTCTGGATTCACCCCCAAGGCATTGACCACAGCTTTCATACGAGAAACATGTCCCTGGTGGTCGGCTCCCCAGATATCGATCACGGTGTCAAAGTGCCGTTCCGAAAACTTGTTGAAGTGATAGGCGATATCAGATGCGAAGTAAGTGGGTGAACCATCGCTGCGTACTAGTACGTTGTCCTTATCTTCGCCTAACGCAGAAGATACAAACCAAGTGGCATTTTCCTTCTCCGTCATATAGCCACCGTCTCCCAGCAACTTCATAGCTTTTTCATATTGGCCACCGGGATACAGGCTTTGCTCACTGAACCAGACATCAAACTCCAGTCCCAGCAACTCGAGGTCATGCCTAATCTTGTCCATGATTTTGCCAATTCCAATCTCCCCCAACCCCTGAGTAGCAACACCTTCAGGCAATGCTAGAAAACGGTCGCCCTCCGTGCCAATAATCTCGTTAGCCACATCAACCATGTAGTTACCCATATAGCCGTCGCTTGGCATTTCAGCATCGACGCCAAGGCATTGCTGATAGCGGGCATAAAGAGAACGCTTGAAAGCATCTAATTGGCTACCCGCATCATTGATATAATATTCCTTCTCTACAGCATGACCAGCGGCACCAAGCACATTGGCCAAAGTGCTGCCCAAGACAGCGCCACGCCCATGGCCGACATGAAGAGGTCCAGTAGGATTAACGCTAACAAACTCAACTTGAATAGACTTGCTATCCTCCAAATCAATATTACCATACGAATCGCCAGCATCTAAGATAGCTTCTACCTGCTTTGTCAGCCAGTCGCCGCTAAGAGTGAAGTTGATGAAACCCGGAGGGGCAGCAACTACTTTGGCGACCTCGGTCAAACGAGGCATAAGTTCAATAATCTTCTCAGCGATTGCTAGCGGGGCCATTTCTGTTGCCCTGGCCAACTTCAATGGAAGGCTTGAAGCATAATCGCCATGCTCAGGATTTTGTGGGTGTTCTATGAACACCTCGGGCAGTGCCGTAAAAGCAAGTAACCCTTGTTGCTGGGCCTCTATTGCAGCTTGTTCTAAAGCTCCAGCCAGTTTTCGTCTCAATATCGTCAAATCAGCTCCATTCACCACCGCTTCGCCATACTCTAGCTACCTCCTGAGCCAGGAGACGATGCTCAGACATCTTGAGGCCAGGATCACTGTGGAAAAGAGCTATCGCCTCATTTCGAGCCAACTCCAGAAGGGGGGTATCGGACAACCTAGCCATACGGAGGTCTGGCAAACCGCTCTGGCGAGTACCGAAGAATTCACCCGGCCCTCGCAGCTCCAGGTCTTTTTCAGCTAACTCAAAACCGTCCTGAGTCTCCTCAACCGCCTTCAATCTTTCCCTTCCTTCAGGTGAAGGGTTCTCAGCCAAGAGCACACAGTAACTCTGCTTTTCACCCCGCCCCACTCGACCCCGAAACTGATGCAACTGGGATAGGCCAAAACGGTCAGCCGCCTCCACCAGCATGACTGTAGCATTGGGTACATCAATGCCTACCTCCACCACGGGCGTAGACACTAGAATACCAAGCTTACCATCCCGGAAGCTTTGCATTACTCCCTCTTTGTCATTGGCTGGCATTCGCCCGTGAAGTAAGCCAAGCCTCAAATCAGGGAAAACCTCGTTGGATAATCGCTCATACTCAGCTACTGCCGCCTTGGCTTCGATGTTTTCTGATTCCTCAATAAGAGGGCAAATTATGAAAGCTTGCTGTCCAGCAGCAATCTGCCGCCGTAGAAAGTCATACGCCCTGCTCCTGTATTTAGGCTCAAGCCACCTTGTTCTTATCGCCTGCCTTCCCGGAGGCAGCTCGTCTATAACCGAAAGGTCCAAATCGCCATAAAGCGTCAGCGCCAGTGTCCGTGGGATCGGGGTAGCTGTCATTATCAGTATGTGGGGATTGAATCCCTTCTGACGCAATGTTGAGCGCTGCAAGACGCCAAAGCGATGCTGCTCATCAACTACTGCCAGCCCAAGCTTGCAAAACTCCACCGCCTTCTGAATAAGAGCGTGAGTGCCGATGACAATGTCTATCTCGCCTTCCTGAATCCGCTGATGCAGATTTTCTTTCTCTTTTTCGCTCAGACTGCCTACTAGTAAGGCAAGGGTAACAGGACGGGGAAAAAGCCCATCATAGCTGCAAACGTTGCCTTGCTCATCCTTTTTGTGACTCACTCTAGATAGAAGCTGGCGAATACTATGAAAATGTTGCTCAGCCAGTATCTCGGTCGGTGCCATCAGTGCTCCCTGATAGCCATTATCAGCAGCTACCAACAAAGCTGCCACAGCCACCACAGTTTTGCCGCTACCTACCTCACCCTGCAGAAGACGTGACATAGGCCTCGATTGTTTCATGTCAGCTAAGATCTCCTGAAGCACTCGCTGCTGGGCTAGAGTCAACGTGAATGGCAAGGACTTCAGAAACCCGTTGATACTTTCCCCACCTATGTTGAAAGCGTTGCCCGGTTGGCTTTCCTGCCAGTCTCGCTTCTTGTCGAGCACACCTAATTGAAGAAGGAAGAGCTCATCAAAAGCCAGACGCTTCCTGGCCTCCGCCTTCGTCAAATGACTGTCTGGATAATGAGCTTGCACAATCGCTTCTGGCAAATCCAAGAGCTGGCACCGAATCTTGGTTTCCTGGGGTAAGAAATCGGCCACCTGCCATGTCCAATTGTCAACAACTCTCTTTACCAGATTTCTCAACTGACGGGGATATAGGCCCCGAGTCAAAGGATAAACGGGCACTAGACGACCGGTATGAATCAATTCCTTATCTTCGACCAATTCCCACTCTGGCGATTCAAAGACCTTCTGCCTCTTGAATTCAGTCACCCTGCCACTGAGCATTAGCTGAGCATTTGTGGGAAAGTTCTTGGCCAGATAAGGTTGATTAAACCAGACTACTCTCATAGTGCCTGACTCATCACAAACCGTAATTTCGGTGCCCCGCTGGTTGCCCAGCCTGGCTATTCGAGCCTCCCAGACGGTAGCTAAAATGGTTTGCTCCTCATCCACTTCGAGCTCAGCAATAGATTTTCTCTGGCTGTAATCGAGGTGACGCCTGGGAAAGAAGTAAACTAGGTCACGAATTGTCTTCACTCCCAGCCTGGCTAGCTTGTTAGCCAAATTGGCACTAACACCTTTGACAACGGTTACATCTGAGTCTAGTCCTTTGTCACCATTTGGAGAACGAGCTCCGGAAGCAGAGGACGCACGACTGGCTACCACGGAGCAGGCCGGGTTCTTTATTGCTGGCGCTGCTCCCGCTGCTCCTTCCGCCCGAGCTAGCCAATCAAGGACATCCTTTACCCACGCCTTACGCCTGTCTGTATCCCAAGCAGCATAACTAGGTTCAGCCAACTGAAGTTCATTGAAATGAACCAGAAGTTGAGGGGAGTTTATCTTGTCTCTGGTTTCTACTGCCCATTTGCGAAGGAATTTGTCGAGCCCGCCCATTACGGTGGTATCAACATAGTTCCTCTGGCATTCCATTTCGAGAATGGTACGCAGTGGCTCGACATCTACGAGCGATGGAGCTGTCACTAACTCTCCCCCTCCCTCAGGACCATAATCAGAGTACCCGGACCACCCTGCATCCTAAGCCCACGCAAGCAGGGAATGCACTTCTTTACCCGATGCAGCACCTGATGCAAACTGTTACCGGCTTTAGCCCCTTTGGCCGCTGCTATAATAACCAGACTTAGAGCCACACTAGCCCAGCCAGAGTCAATGATCTCAATTCGGCGTTTGGTTTCGGCCAATACCTCTTTACGTTGTCATTCCAGGGAAACTATGTAGCCATAATGGGGCTGACCGCCAGATACGATCTCTACCTGCTTGTCAGGGTGTTTATTGCGGAGCTCCTGAATTATCTGCTCCGCCTGAGCTACCTCAACATCCGCGCCATAATACATAGTCACCACCTCCGCCGATTCAACCCCCGCCTTATCGAGAGCTTCAAAGACAACCTCAGCCATACTATCACCGGCAGCTACTAACTCCTCGTCATCGACAATGGCGATAGCTTGCCCTTTGCTTACCTTTAGGCCTTTCATTTGAGTATCGCGCACTGCATTGGTGACTTCTACGGTTTTCACCGTCGCTATAGCTTCCTCCATGGCCTGGGCATTTTTTTGCAGACTATCTTCGTAATTGAAAGCAATTAGAGCAGCTACTCCCTGAGGGAAGGTCCTGGTCGGTACCACAGCCACCTCTTTAGATGTCAGCGGCTGGACTTGAGAAGCAGTAGGGATGATATTCTTATTGTTGGGCAATAGAACGACCTTCTGTGACGGCACTGATTCCACCGCTTGAAGTATCTCCTGAACGCTAGGATTCATTGTCTGCCCACCTGGGACTACTGCCGCTACTCCTAGACTCCGGAGGACCTCCCTCACCCCATTTCCAGAGGCTACAGCCACTACGGCGATATCCGAGGCCGGCAGCTTTCCTCGCTGCATCTCAACAAAACCCACATGCTGGTCATCCATATTCTGAACCTGTAGCTGATGCAAAGTGCCCAACGAAGTAGCATACCGTATGACACTGCCAGGATCGTAGGTATGGATGTGAACCCTGACAGTGGCCTCATCACCAACGACAACAAGAGATTCTCCCTTGTCTTCCAATTTCTTTCTGATTTTGTCTAGATTAAGTTTCTGGCCCTCAAGCAAGAAATTAGTACAATAGCCGTATGGTTCCTCTGGCTCAGCTATGAGTTCGGCTGCTGTTGAACTCAGGGGCAAATCCGCAGTAACCATCTGGGGGCTGCGGTACTGCATTTCCTCCATCTCCCCCCTCAAGTAACGAAGTGCTCCTTCGAGCAATATGTAAACGCCCTGCCCCCCAGCATCCACCACTCCGGCCTCGCGCAACACAGGTAACAAAAGGGGGGTTTTAGCTACCGAGTCCTTAGCTGCCTCAACCGCAGCCTCCGCCACAATGGTTAAGTCATCAGGATCGGTTTGAGCAGCTACTTCAGCGGCTGTAGAGGCGTCCCGAATCACCGTCAACATAGTTCCCTCCACTGGCTGTGATAACCCCTTGTAGGCGGTACGCGATGCCTCACTCAAAGCTAGTGCCCAATCACTGCCAGTGATGGATTCCTTCTCAGCAAGCCCTTTAGCCAGGCCACGGAAGAATTGGGATAAGATTACCCCCGAATTCCCTCGCGCGCCCATCAAGGCGCCCTGGGCCATTGCTTTGACTACAGCTGCGACGTTATTGAGTGGAGTTCGGTCAGCCTCTTCCATGGTTGAGCGCATAGTAAGAAACATATTTGTTCCGGTGTCACCATCAGGCACGGGGAAAACGTTTATGGCATTGATGTCTGGAACGCTTTTCTCCAGCCAACTGCTGCCAGCAGCAAACATATCTCTTAACTCCTGACCACCACAAGAAACAATCTGACTCATTCTTCTCCTTTGCTTAATGGGGCAATTGTGGTATTATTTTACTACTCTTGTCAAGCTTACCTTGTGTAGAAGGAGTTAACGATTTGGCTAGAAGATGCGACCTCTGCGGCAAAACAGTCAGCTTTGGCAATCAGGTAAGCCACTCCAAGCAGCATACTAAACGACGTTGGCTGCCCAACATTCAGCCAACCACGATTGTTGTCGATGGTAAACCGAAACGGCTCAATTTGTGTACCCGTTGCTTGCGCAGCCAACATAAGCTAGCCCGCTAGATCAAGCGCTCTCCTCATCTCATGCAGCGCTTTGCCGGCACCCTGCCTAGAATTGAAAATCGCAGCTCCGGCAACCAGAACCTCGGCTCCAGCTTGAGCCACCTTTGGGGCTATACTAGCAGTAATACCCCCATCGACCTCCAACTCCGCCTTGGCTTGTCTATCGTCCAGCATTTCTCGCAGCCGAGTTATCTTATCCATCATACTTCCGATAAAGGCTTGGCCGCCAAAACCAGGATTAACGGTCATAACCAGTACCAAGTCAAGAAGAGGAAGGACCTCATCTACTGAACTTAGGGGAGTAGCTGGATTCAACGCCACTCCTGCTCTGATTCCCAGGCCTTTTATTGTCTCAATTAAGCGGTGTAGATGCTGACCGACCTCAACATGAACTGTGATAATGCCGGCTCCAGCCTCGGCAAACTGTGAAATATGGTTCTCTGGCCGCTCAATCATCAAGTGCACATCTAAGGGCAGGTTCGTCCAAGAACGAAGAGATGCTACTACTGGAGCCCCAATAGTTATGTTAGGCACAAAGTGCCCGTCCATGACATCAACATGAATATAGTCAGCGCCGGCCTTGGCCACCTCAGCAACTTGTTCCCCAAGGCGGCCGAAGTCAGCAGAAAGAATTGACGGTGCCAGCTTGACTCGCTTACCTTTCATTCTCTGCTCCAGCAAGCTTCCTGGCTCGTGCCAAGGCTGCTGCTACTTGCTCCGGCGCAGTGCCACCAACAGCATTCCGAGCCGCAACTGAGGTCTCCATAATAATACCATACACATCCTCAGCGAAAAGAGGTGAGAACCTACGATATCCATCCAAACTGAGCTCTCAGAGGCTTCTATTCTTGCCAATAGCATATTGTACTAGCTTACCTGCAGTGTTGTCTAACTCATCTACAGAGCTGTGTGCCTGACGCAAAGGCGATCCCTTTCTCACCAGATAGTCAGCAAGGTCAATAGCTAACATGTAGCTGTCTGTCATGAAATTTCGCATCTGAGTGGCATTGATTTCCAGCGTCTTTATCAGCCTGGCGAACACTCTGATACAGTCGTCAGTCAAAATGGATAGAGGTAACATATCGTCCCACCGATTTATCGACTCCCTTTCGGAATCGGCTGCGCAAGCGTTCTCTCGCTTTATCGCTCATAGCCATAGTCCTTAACCCACCAGCTTGCAAATTGTCTTATAAAGCCATGCCCAATCTGGAGCTAGCTTAAAAGCTTGCATCAACTCCCTCTCAGCCAAGCGATAATTCCCCTCATCGCGATATGATATCGCTTGCCTAATATATTGCTCGGCTGCATCAGGCTGAGGCTGTTCGCCCATACCATGTGCCAGATGTTTGAGTCTGCGTTTGGCATAAGACTTGAGCAATCTACCATCAATAAATGAAAAGGGCGATGAGAATGAAAAAGAGAATGACCGCGCATTGATAGCAGCTTGAAAAGCATCGAGCGCTTTTTGTTTATTCCCCAAATACATGTGAGCCTCGCCCAAGACCAAATACGTCTCACTTTGACTGGAGTCAAACTGAAGAGCCTGGTTCAATTCATCGATAGCCAACTTAAGACTTTCGCTCAGCACCAGCGCATCACCAATACCCCGAGTCACTGCCAATAAAGGCGCCGCCACATAACTCTTGCCAAGCTCACTATGGTATTTACTGATTTCAGGATTCAGTCTAATTGCCTGCCTAAGGTGTTCCACTGCCAGATTGAAATTGAACTCCTTCTTTCCGCGGCTGCGATAATGCAA
>Ga0114922_10007025_pt1 | contig 10302 bp, 7 predicted proteins | sample AartaG_FD_100975 | JGI IMG/M metagenome (GOLD analysis project Ga0114922, IMG submission 100975) | Deep subsurface microbial communities from Aarhus Bay to uncover new lineages of life (NeLLi) - Aarhus_00045 metaG | ecosystem: Environmental > Aquatic > Marine > Oceanic > Sediment | place: Aarhus...
CCACTTGAAACCCGCGTTTGTCGGCTTCGGCAATCTGGGCGCAGATTTTCTCCGGCGGGTCGGCCATCGCCACCAGCAGGCCGGCGGGGTATTTCTCGTCCGGGGCTGCGTCGGCGTAAGGCTCATGCATACAGGCGGTCCGGCTGCCCAGCGAGCCGTCCATGAAACCCTTGAAGCCGCCGATCGTTACCCGGTCGTCACGGGCGAATTGGCGGACGGCGTCGTAATGCGGTGACCAGTCTTCGGCCATGACAAAGGACCGGATGCGCAGCGTGGCCCGGCCCGCCGCCCGAACGCGGGCGAAACAGGCCAGGTCCTCCGGCTCGGACATGTCGTGGACGCCGGTCACCCCCAGTTGGTTGGCATGCCTCATCGCCCGCAGTAGAGCGGCGTCGCGCTCTTCGGGGCTGACGGGCGGGATATGCCCGCTGACCAGCTCCATGGCCTCGTCTTTCACAATGCCGGACGGCTCGCCTGTGGCTGAGTCACGCTCGATCTCCCCGCCGGGCGGATCGGGAGGACCCGAGGCGTCGACCCCCGCCAGCTTCAGCGCCGCCGAATTGACCAGGGCCTGATGCCCGTCCATCCGAGTCAGAAACACCGGTGTGTTCCCGGTCACCGGATCAATCCACTCTTTCACGGGCTGCTGGGGATCCGCCCAGCTCTCCACGCTCCACCGCCCGCCCAGGACCCATTGCCCCGGCCTCTTGGCCCGGACGGCCTCGGCCACCGCGGCGATGAACTCGTCCCGGCCGGCAACGTCGCGCAAGTGCAGCCGCTCCAGTTGCAGGCTGCCCTCCACGATATGCGTGTGGCAATCGATCAGTCCGGGAATCACCCGTCGGCCGTCGGCGTCGATGACCCGCGTCTGCGGGCCGATCCGTGGACGGACCGCAGCGTCAGCGCCGACTGCGGCGATGCGATCGCCCTCCACAGCCACAGCCTCAGCCTCCGGCATCGCCGGGCTGCCCGTCCACACGCGGGCATTGAGGATCACCAGATCAGCCGGTGGGGCAGTGCAGGCGTTGACAGTCGTCATGAGGAGGATGCCAGCCAGGATGTTCCGAGTACGCAGCATGAAGGTAATCCTTTCAATGACGAATGCGACATGCCCGGGAGTGTACTTCAGGCACACCAGGGCGTCACCCGGCCGCTTTCGGAGCCGACCCACAATTGTGATTCAGGTCGCAGGCGGTAGACTTGTCCCCGCAGTTCGGCATCAGCAACAGCATGGAGGCAAGGTGCCCCGTGGGCCGCGTGATCGTTACCTACGGCCGGGGTTGGAACTCACTGGCCACCGTTCGCAGCCTCGGGCGCCGGGGTCTCGAGGTCTTCTGCGGGGAGGAAGCCCCGTTCGCCCCGTGTTTCTTCTCCAAGTACTGCCGGGGGCACTTCCAGTATCCCTCGCCCAGCCGCGACCCAGCCGGGTTCGTGGACTTCATGGTTGAGAAAGTGAAGGAGCTTGCCCCCGGCGGCGACGAGCCCTACGTCCTCATACCGGTGCACAAGGAGACGTTCGTCCTGGCCCAGCACCGGGAGCGGCTCGAGCCGCACATCAAGCTGCCGCTGACCACCATCGAGAACATCCGCCTGACCGACGACAAGGGCCGGCTGGCTACGCTTGCCCAGCAGCAGGGCATCCGCATTCCGCGGACCTGGCAGTTCGACGATGTGGACGAGCTGTATCGCCAGGTGCCGGACCTGCCCATGCCGGTGTTCGTCAAGGTGCGCACAGCGGCCGCCGGCGTGGGGCTTAAGAAGGTCGAGACGCCTGAGGAGCTGGTGACCACCTTCCGCGAGTTCGTGGACGGCTTCGGGCTCCAACCGGGCGAGTATCCGCTGGTGCAGGAGTTCGTGCCCGGGGACGATTACTGCGTGACCACGCTGTTCGACCGGGGGCGGCGCGTGGCCGGCATGACCTACCGCAACATTCGCTCGTATCCGCGGGGCACCGGAGCCGGGGCCCTGCGCGAGACCGTGCCCCACGCTGAGGCGGAGGAGGCGGCCGTCAAGCTCCTCTCGCCGCTCGAATGGCACGGCATCGCCCAGGTGGACTTTCGCATCGCCGAGGGCGGCCCGCCGTACCTGATCGAGGTCAATCCGCGGTTCTTCGGCGGCCTGCCGCAGTGCATCGCCGCCAACGTGGACTATCCATATCTTCTATATCAGATTGCCATTGGCCAGCCGATCGGCGAGCAACCAGAGATCGACTACGAGAAACGAACCGAGACGCCGATTGTCGGACTGTTGGCCACGCTGGAAGAGATCGCCAACGACGAACAAAAGCTGGCTGAGCTCAAGACGCTCGCCGAGGAGTTTAAGCGCATCGGCGCCGCCGACGAGAAGCGCCGGCAGTTCCAGCGCTTCATGGATCAGCTCAAAGTCGTCGCCCGCCCCAAGAACGTCAAGCAGTACCTTCACCAGATGTTCGAGAAGCACACGGACGCGATCAACGACGTCGTCCAGCCGGACGACCCGTTGCCGGCGCTGGGCGTCTTGTACCCCATTGCTCTGATGCTCAAGCACGGCAAGTTGTCCACGGCCATGCTGGTTTCCGAGCAGGAATTGCCCGCTGACCAGCCCAGGAAACGCCTGCGTGATCGTCTGCGCCCCAACTGGTCAACCCTGTTACTCGCCGGATTGCTGTTCGCGTTATCGGTGGCCATCGACTCCTTCGACCTCAGCCGCAGGGCGCTGGGGTGGTTCCTCGGCTGGCCCCGCCACGCAGCCGAAGCCTTGTTCACGCAGGCAGGCTCCGGCAGAGAGGGCACCGGCGGCGCCGCCTTCGCCTTCTACCACGTCCTGAACTTCGTTTACCTTTACATTCTGGCGGCCGTCATGCTCTGGTTGCCGGGGCGGCGGAAGCGGGCTTGAACCGGGCCGTGGTGTGGGTTGCCCCGGCGGATAGTATGCCTGAGCGAAGCCCAGGCATGAGACCGCCTCCGCCCTCCGTGGGGCGTCACATGCCCGCGCGACTCGGCCTGCTGGAGCGGTTCCGCGAGACCTTGAAGGCCGAGAAGGTGTACGGGGACCTGTATGCGACCCCCCGCGATGCAAGGCTGAAGGAGCTACGCTAATCTTTTTAGCTCACCGCCCGGATTTTGCTTGACTCCAATCGGAGTGCGTGTACACTCTAATCAGAGTGTCAAGGAGGTGCAACCGTTGCCCGTAAGAGAATCGGTACGAGGAAAAAAGTGACGCTCAAAATCCCGGAAGAGCTTTACGAGACTCTTTCGGAACTGATTGAAGGTACAGGCTTCAGCAGCGTCACTGAGTTCGCGGTGCAGGTGCTCCGCGACGTGGCGGCCGGCGGAAAGCTCGAACGGGAGCTCCAGGGGTATTCCCCGCGGGAAATCCAGGCCGTTCGCGACCGGCTTCGAGCTCTAGGCTACATCGAGTAATCCCGACGTAACGCCATTCAAAGCGGGCTGCAGACCCGCAGGGGATCTGTGTGCGCGCATTGCGCGCGGCGAAATCGAGAAAGCAGGCCAGGACCGGAATCGATGTGGCAGCGGAGATCGCGGCATTTCGTTATGGCGGCCGGCAAGGCGGGCGTACACAGTCGGCGAGTTCGCCTTTGGGCGGCCGTGGTCCTGCTGATTGTGCTTGGCCTGGGGCTCAAAGCGATCTGGCCGGAATGGGGCTTGCTGCCCAACCTCGCGACGCGTCTCGGGGCGGGCACCACGCTGGCGATCTTCCTCGCGGCCCTGTTCATTGAATACATCGACTCCACCCTGGGCATGGGGTACGGCACGACGCTCACGCCGCTGTTGCTGCTGGTCGGCTTTGAGCCACTGCAGATTGTGCCCGCGATTCTTTGCAGTGAATTCGTCACCGGGTTCACTGCCGGCTTGCTGCATCACCGTGACGGCAACGTCGATTTCCTGCGGGACCGAAGGGCCAGGGGAACGGCCCTGTTGCTGGCCTCGCTGAGCGTATGCGGGGCGGTGGCGGCGGTGACGCTGGCCTTGCGCATCCCCAAGTTCTGGCTGACGGCCATTATCGCCACGATCATTCTGTCGGTCGGGGTGATGATTCTGGCCACGGCCCGGCGTCAACTGGCGTATCGCCGCGGTCACATCATCGTTCTGGGGGCCGTCGCCTCCTTCAACAAAGGGCTCAGCGGGGGCGGCTATGGGCCGCTGGTTACCGGCGGACAGGTCGTCTCGGGCATCTCGCCCAAACAGGCAGTGGCGATTACTTCCGTGGCCGAGGGACTGACCTGCTTGGTCGGATTGGCGGCTTACCTGGTGATGCGGGGCAGCTTGGACTGGTCGCTGGCCATCCCCTTGACAATGGGTGCGTGCCTTTCCGTGCCGATGGCCACCCTGACCGTGCGCAAGCTTCCCGAACCACTCATTCGGCGCAGTGTGGGAGTTGTTACCTGCTTACTGGGGCTGTTGGCGTTTGTGAAGCTCCTGGCCTGACCGGGCGGTGGGGCTCGGGGCTTGGCACGCTGGCCCGGCGGAGGAACCGGATGAATGTCAAGAGTATGGCTGTCTGCGGTGCGTTTCTGTTGCTGGCCTCGGGCTGCGCCCTGCAAGAGGTGCGGAGCAAGAGCAAGGTGGGCCCTGAGTTCAGGCACAGCGGGGCCACCAACACCAACAGCGAGCGATGGCATGTTGAGCAGGGAATCGACTTCAAATGGGACAATGGGGTTACCACCGGCCTGAGCTACCGCCGCCGCGACGTGAATGACGGCAACGGGGACAACGAGAATCGGGTACTGTTCGAGTTCTCATTTCCACTGTGGAAGGCGGAGTCACAACAGGCCAAGCTAAAGCGGCGCCTCGCGCTGCTGGAGACGCGGCTGACCAGGCTCGAGGCAGCCGCCCAGAATGGGGCAGACCAATGAGACATTGCAGGCAATGGGGTATCCGCCTGATTATCTGGAGCGCAGGTCTCTTCGCCGCCGGCTGTACGGAGGCTGCGCGCCAGGGGATCACCAGCGGCCTAACCAACGGAATCGCCGGCGTCATCGAATCGCTCATCGCCTCCTCGGTCACCGTGGGACCTCCGGGAACGTGATCCCCGCCAGGAGGAGCGAGCACGGCAAACACGGAAGAATCTCGGTGGAACCCGACCGGATGGCATACGGATTGCAGGATTATCCGCAGGGGGTGATGCCAAAGGGCCTGCGTTGAACGTTCAGCGCTTGCCTACCGTGAAGCCTGGTCGACGCGCTTTCCCCAAGAAGGTGGGGATGACTGGCGAGGGCGGCCCGGTGGCGGGCCCTCCTGCCGGCCGGGCTGTTGCCTCCCATGATTCCGGAAAGAACTCCGGCCGAAGCGCGGTGTATCGGCCAGCGGATTCGCGTATTGGCGTTGTGAGATGTACCTCCCGGCGCTGTGGGCCGCAAGGACTGTCCGGGAACTCCACGCTAATGATAGCCTGACGTTCGGATTACAGAGACACAGGAGGACAAGTCATGTGTATCCGTCGGCCGCATCTACCTATCTGGGTTGTTGTTCTCTCATCAGGCCTTGCAGCGGTCAATGCCACTGACGCATGGGCGCAGGAGGTCCTCCATCTGTACGGGCCCCTGGGACCATCCCCGGCCGTTAAAGAGGCGGCCATGGTTTTCGGCAACCGCAACAATGTGAAACTAGAACTGGTCGCCGGCCCGACCGGTGACTGGCTCGGTAAGGCCACCGCCGATGCGGATCTAATCTTCAGTAGCGCCGAATTCATGATGTCTGGCTTTCTTCGCACCAAGGAGCTTCGGCTCGATGAAGCCTCGGTGACGGCCCTCTATTTGCGCCCATCGGCCATCCTGGTGCGTCCAGGCAACCCCAAGCAAATCAACGACTTTCCGGATCTGTTGAAGCCCGGCGTCAGGGTCATGGTGGTGACCGGCTCCGGACAAACCGGTTTATGGGAGGACATGGCCACCAAAGTGGGGGACATCCGAACCCTGCGTGCGCTTCGTAGTAACATCGTCGAGTTCGCTGCCAACAGTGCCGAGGCGAAAAAGGCATGGTTTGAGCGAGACGACGTTGACGCCTGGCTCACCTGGAGTATCTGGTATATGCCCCTGCGCGACCGGGCGGAGCATATAAGGGTGAGCATGCCTTACCGGGTCTATCGCCAGTGCAGCATCGCCCTGACCGAACGGGGCAAGGCCAAGCCGATGGCCGCAGAATTCATCGAGTTCCTGGGCTCGCCGGAGGGGGCCGGCATCTTCGACTCGTGGGGCTGGATGACACCACCGCGTGACGCGAGTCCGCTCGCCGTGCACGAGGACATCTGTGTTGTGTGCCGAATAAAGCAAGATGACTGGAAGAATGAGGTTGGCTTCGGGCTGGCGTGCGTTCAAAGGCTTCTCAGAGATTACAACGCTATGGGGGTCCGATATGATGAGATACACATTAGTGCCGTGTTCCACGGTGACGCTGCGTACTGGATGCTGAAAGACGAGCCGTACGGCGCCTTCACCAAAAGGGAAGGAGGGAACCCTAACAAATCCGTCGTTCAGGAACTGGTCGGATTAGGAGTCAGCGTAGAACTATGCGGGCAGACGATGAAGGAGCACGGCTGGACGAAGCAGGACGTACTGCCCGGGGTGAAGATCGTGGTGGGCGCCTACCCGCGGATAATCGACCTTGAACTTCAGGGATATGCGTACATAAGGTTCTAAGCCGTGCGGCCGGGATCTTGGCACGGTGGCAAGTGTTGAGGGTATGTGGCCCTGTGGGTCTTGGCCGAGATGTTGGGCCTGGGGCTCGAAACGAGTGCGTGATAGGAGAGCACGGTGTGCGGGAGGCAGGTGATGGCTGGGGAGTGTAGTCGCCGGGATTTTCTGAGAAGGGCAGGCGTAGTTGGGGCGGGCGGCTGGCTGACCAGTGGTGACTGCGGCTCAGCACTCGCTTCAGAGACGCGCCCGGTGTCGGAGGATTGGATGGGCGTGCTCGTGGACCTGACCCTCTGCAACGGCTGTCGTCGGTGCGAAGCCGCCTGCCAGGAAGCGAATGGGTTTGAGGTCCCGACAGAGGAGGCATTGAAGGACAGGTCGGTGTTCGCGGAGCACCGCCGGCCCGGCCCGCGGACCTACACGACGGTGAACGAGTTTTCGCCCCCGGGCGAGGGGGCCGGGGGCGGCCCAATCTACGTGAAGGCCAACTGTCTGCACTGCAATGATCCAGCCTGTGTATCGGCCTGCCTGGTGGGAGCCATGCGCAAGCAGCCCGACGGGGCGGTCACCTACGACGCCTGGAAGTGCATGGGCTGCCGGTATTGCATGGTCGCTTGCCCGTTCCAGATTCCGGCGTACGAGTACGACAAGGCCCTGACACCACAGGTTCGCAAATGCACGTTGTGCTCGAACGAGGGGAATCCGCACAAGGGCGGCGTGCCGGCCTGTGTAGAGGCTTGCCCAAAGGAGTGTCTGACCTACGGTAGGCGCAGCGAACTGCTGGCCCGGGGCCACGAGAAAATCGAACGACACCCCGATGTCTACATCGATCATATCTACGGCGAGCACGAGGCGGGCGGGGCCTCGTGGTTGTATCTTTCCAGTCTGCCGTTTGGGAAGATCGGCTTCCTCAACGTGCCCCCCCAGGCTCCGCCGCGCCTTACCGAAGTCATTCAGCACGGCGTCTTCAAGCACTTCATGCCGCCGGTGGCCTGGTGCGGCGTGCTCGGTTTGGCCATGTGGCTGACCAGACCTGAATCACAACTGGAGCCGCAGGCCTCGCCGGCGGACACCGACCGGCATTCTCTCCCAAGCGCGGCGCCGCCAACAGGGAAGAAACCTAAACCCGAAGGAGTGCTCACGTGACCGCCCACGAACCGTCCGTACCCGTCAACCGCAAGCTCCTTACGCCCGGGGTATGGGCTTTGCTTGTCATCACCGCTGTCGGGCTGTGCTTCGGAGCCTATCGTTTCCTTTGTGGACTGGGGCCTAGTACCAATCTTGACCAACAGTATCCCTGGGGCATCTGGATTGTGGCCGACGTTTCCTTCATCGCCCTGGCGGCGGGCGGCTTTACCACCGCCGCGGTCGCACACATTTTTCATCGCCAGCCCTACCATGTGCTTGCCCGGCCGGCGCTGGTCGCCGCCCTGTTGGGTTACACCTTCGCCTGCGTCGCACTGGCCGCTGATCTGGGCCGCTATTACAACATCTGGCATCCGATCCTGCCCAGCATGTGGCAGGGCAACTCGGCATTGTTCGAGGTGGGCATGTGTGTCATGTGCTACATGACCGTCCTGTACATCGAGTTCATTCCCGTCTTCTGCGAACGCTTCATCGGCGACCGGAGATTCCCAACGCTGGGCCGGATCTGCGCCGTCGTCAATCACGTCGTCGCCAGGACCATGTTCCTGTTTATCATCCTGGGGGTGGGCATTTCCTGTCTGCACCAGTCGTCGCTGGGCCACGTCATGGTCCTGGCCCCGTCCAAGCTCCACCCCTTGTGGTATACGCCGATTCTGTCGCTGCTTTTTCTGCTGTCGGCTATTGCCGTCGGGTTTCCCATGGTCATCGCCGTGTCCATTTGCGGATCGTGGGCCCTGAAGCTCAAACCCGACATGCGCGCCCTCGGAAGTCTGGCCAAGTACGTTCCCTTCCTGCTGAGCATATACCTGGCCTTCAAGATCGGCGATATGCTCATCCGCAGAAGTTGGGTGCATATTGACGGCTCGCGGGAGAGCACCGCGTTTATCATCGAGATGGCCTTCGGCCTGATGATACCGCTGGTCATGGTTGTCTCCCACCGCGTCCGGAGTTCGCCGCGTTGGCTATGTATTGCCAGTTTGCTCGTAATGCTGGGTGTGATCTTGAATCGGGCGAACGTCTACTGGATTGGCTACCAACCCCCGTACACTGACAAGCTCTACTTTCCGTCACTTACCGAATGGGGGTTTACGATCGGGGCGGTCGCCGCAATGTTCTTCTGTTGGCGTGTCATCGTGACCTATTTCCCTGTGATTACTGAACCTGGCAGAGCGGAAGCGGTATGAGCACCGGAATACTGTTGAAATCGGTATGGGATTCCGAGGAGCCGCCGGCATGGGGCCGGGCGGCGCGAAGCAGCGTCGGGTATGGGCCGCCCGCCTCACGCTGCTCTTCGGGGAGACAGACGATCGGAGGGCGAGGAATCGTTCTGCACGGGGCACGGTGCAGGGCGTTGCAGATGCTGATCGCGGATTGTTGCGTGGCTTTGATGATCGGTGTGTGTTCGGCAACGGTCCAGGGAGCAGAAGGGGCGGGCCGGGAGGTCGGAAGCCGAGGAGCAACTTCAATCGCCGAACAGCCGGGTGATGCCGATTGCAGTCGTTGCCACTCGTGTGATAGACCAACGCCGGAGAAGAAATGTCTGCACTCTTGCACTCGGGATAAGCCCCGCGCGCGTGACAGTCGGTTGCAACACTACCAAGGCCCGGAGGTGGTCATTCTAAACGAACTGGAAGAGGCCTACTTGCCCGTGCCTTTTGACCACAAGGGCCACGCCCAAATGGCGGAAATGGCGGACGGCTGTGTCAGCTGCCATCATCACACCCCCGCAGGTCGGCCGCACCCCGCCTGTAGAACCTGTCATGCTATCTCGGGCGCCGGTACGGACATCGCCAAGCCCTGTCTGAAAGGTGCCTACCACCGCCAATGCCTGAATTGCCACAAGGATTGGATCGACGAAACCGATTGCGATAAATGTCATGTACGCAAAGCCGCCGGGTCGAAGAACGGTGGCGCGGCCGCGTCGCTGACCAAGGACGAGATGATGGGGCGGATGCACCCCTTGGGGCAAATGCATCCACCGATCCCGGAGCCGGACACGGAAACCTACGCCACCAGGTCCGAGCAGGCCCCCGAAACGCAGGTGATCTTCCGCCATCGGGAGCACGTGGAGCGCTTCGGTCTGAGGTGCGTGGACTGTCACCATGAGGAGAGTTGCGCCCGCTGCCACGCGCGGGAGAGGGAGGAGAAGCGCCCCCGCACGCTGGCCGAGCACCACAAGCCGTGCCTCCGGTGCCACAGCGGCGACATGGCGGGGGCGACCGGCAAGATCGCCGGGCGGTGCGAGCGCTGCCATTGGCGAAAGGGTCAGCCGAAGCCTCCGCCGTTCGACCACGCCAGCACCGGCTGGCCGCTCAACCGTTTCCACACGAACAAGAGCTGCCGGGTCTGCCACAAGATCGTTCCTTTCACCAAACTCGATCGGGACTGCGACAAGTGTCACGGCGACTGGGAGCCGGGCACGTTCGACCACACCGTCACCGGTCAGTGGCTGGATGAGACCCACGCCGAGATCGATTGCCAGGATTGCCACCCCGGCCGCAAGTTCGATCCCGCCGCAGGCGGAC
>Ga0114922_10007026_pt1 | contig 10301 bp, 8 predicted proteins | sample AartaG_FD_100975 | JGI IMG/M metagenome (GOLD analysis project Ga0114922, IMG submission 100975) | Deep subsurface microbial communities from Aarhus Bay to uncover new lineages of life (NeLLi) - Aarhus_00045 metaG | ecosystem: Environmental > Aquatic > Marine > Oceanic > Sediment | place: Aarhus...
TCCCGGCAGGTCGCCTGGCTGCTGCACTCTTCCTCCAGAAAGGACAGGCTGCCCTGGCACCGGGTCATCAACAGCCGGGGCGGCATCTCCCTGCCGGTCGGCGGGGGCTTCGAGGAGCAGAGGATGCTGCTGCAGGCCGAGGGGATCGCCGTGGATGCGAAGGGCCGGGTCGAACTCAAGACCTATCTCTGGAATCCTGGCGTATAGGAATACTTTGCCTATAGCGGGATACGTAGTATTCGCCGGGCGATCCACCTCCGCCGGATGAGCTAAATCAGCAACAAGCCACCCACCACTCGGAAATGCCTATCCAGGGAGTATAGAGCACATCCATGTTGCATAGCGGAAGCGACGATCCACATATCATTTGTCGGAATCGGAGTACCTTTTGTGCGCAACCTGAGGTAGATATCGGCATAGAACTCGGCGGTGGTTTCGGTCACTTGATCTAGTACGACTCTTTGGTTGTTCAGAAACGACTTCAACTCTGCGCGATTCCGAGCTTCTTTGGATCCAGCTTTGAATCCGGCGATCAGCTCAGCGAGCACGACTATATTTACGTGTATTTCTTCACAAGTTTGGAACAGTTTAAGTACATCCTGATCGTTCGACTTGAAGGCGCTGTACACATTTGTGTCGATACAGATTCGTTTCATGTCCAAAGATCCTTATCGATTTGACTGAATCCTTCCTGGGACTTTTCGAACTCCGCTCGATCCTCCTCACTCCACGTTCCTGCAAGGTTGTCCAGATCATGATACTCAGGATAGGGTTTGTCCCTGTCCAGCCGGAGTGCCTTTCTAAGTAACTTCAAGATCGTTGTGTTGATACTGTCACCGGATTCTTCAGCCTTTTTTCGCAAGGTGCTATCAACTTCCTCGTCGATCCCCCGAATCGTAATCGCCTTCATTGACAGACTCCATTGATACCACAATATAAAATCATAATGCAACTAAATAATATAACTACATTATCCGAAAGTCAATTGAAAGAGAGGTATTTCTTCCACCTCTACCGGGCGAGGGCTACCTCGATGGCCTTGAGGATCACCATGCTGCTGGCCGTGGCTCGTGTTACCGTATCCACCCGTATGGACTGGGCGCTCAACACCCGGGAGGGGATCTGCCGCTCGGCCTTTTTCCCGAGCAGGTTGCGGTGTTCCAGTATTTCGATGTTCTGAATCTTTGCTCCGGCGACCTCGACCGAAACCACCGCTCTGACAGGCCCGGCTTCATACTCTCCGGTGTAGGTTCCCGGCGGGAGTGAATCCAGGTCCACTTGCCTGAGTTCGATTTCGTTCCAGAATCCCTGATTCCCGCTGGAACAACCGGTCAGTAGGGGCAACGAGGCGACCAGCAGAATAGTCACTGCACCGATTACGAACCGGGTAGATTTGTAGATTGTCTTCTTCATGCGCCGAGTGTACTACACGAAAACCTAGGGATAGAAGCCCGGGAGCGAAGGGCTGCGCTGGAGGTTATTGGACCAGGATCTCGCCGAGCCACTTGACCCAGCGGTTGCCCTGCTGATCCTTGGCCACAACCCGCAGGGGATAACCGTGCACCTTGGGCAGTGGCTTGTCCTCGAAGGCGTAAGCGATCAGCATGCCCTCACCCATGACCTCCTCCAGCGTCAGGTTTGCGCTGTACTTGCCGTCCGCCGCCACGAATTTGAGCTGTTCGGCTCCCGGCTTCACCCCGGCCCGGTCGAGAAGGTCGGAAATTCGCACTCCGGTCCAGGTTCCCTCATCCGTGAAGAAACCGGGACAATCCAGAACAACGAACTCCCGCTGCGCTTCCATGGCCTTGATCTCCTCCAGAGCGAGGCTCAACGGCGTGTTCACGGCTCCGCTGATCTTCAAACGGTAGGTTTCGATGCCGATATCCACGGGTGTACCGGTGACGTGAAGACCTTCCACCAGCGGGTAGGAGCCACCGATTCCGGATATCGCCGGAGGGGTCTCGTCGGGAGCGATGTTCGCCGTGGCCTGATTCTGTGCCGAGCAGCCGACCAGAGCGGCCAGAGCGAACCCGAACAGTCCGAGGAACAGATGGAGTGTGCTTCTTTTATATTGTTTCATAGCCTGATCTGTAATGTTGATCTTATTGATAATGTTTATGCTACCGGCGGGGAGCCCGGTTGTCAAGCGGGGGGCCCGCCCAGGGGGGCCCGCTGCCTCAGCGGGCGAAACTTTCCACGTACTCGAGGCTCTGGTGGCGGAAGTAGGTGTTGTACAGCTCGGCGTAGTGTCCGCCCCGCTCCAGAAGCTCGTCGTGGGTCCCGGTTTCGATGATCCGGCCCCGCCGGATTACGACGATCCGATCGGCGTGCCGTACCGTGGACAGCCGGTGGGCGATCACGATCGAGGTTCGCTCAAACATCACGGTTTCCAGTCCTTCCTGTATCTGGGCTTCGGTGAAGGGATCGACGCTGGCGGTGGCTTCATCCAGGATTAGGATCCGGGGATCTTTCAACAGCACCCGCGCCAGGGCCACCAGCTGGCGTTGCCCCATAGACAGGCTCATACCCCGGCTGCCCACCTCTGTGTCCAGGCCCCCGGCCAGGGCTTCCAGCCAGCTGCCTTGGGAGACACGCATGGCCGCTTCGCAGACCTGATCATCCGTGGCCTCGGGCAGGCCGTAGCGGATGTTCTCCCGCACGGTACCGGAGAAGAGAAAGGGATCCTGGGGTACGAAGCCCAGCTGACGGCGGTAGGCCGGCAGATCGAGTCTACGGATGTCGGTGCCGTCGACCAGCAGTTCCCCATCCTGGAACTCGTAGTATCGTCCGATCAGCCGAACCAGGGAGCTCTTTCCCGCCCCGGTGTGTCCGACCACCGCCATGTTCTCTCCGGCCGGTATCGAAAGGGAAAAATCGGACAGAACCTGCTCCCGGCCGGTGTAGGAGAAGGAGAGATTGCGGAACTCGATCTTCCCCTGAAGCCGATCGACAGCTACCCCGTCGGTCTGAAGGACCTTGGGTTTGGCGTCGATCAGGGCGAAGACCCTTTCAGCCGCGGACAGCCCGTCCTGGAACTGGCTCCAGAAGCTGGCGATACTGATCAGGGGCCACCAGAAAAAAGTCACCCCCTGCATGAACAGATACCATTGCCCCGGGCTGAATGCCCCCGAACGTACGGTTGCGCCTCCGGTGTAAACAAGCAGGGCCACGGCCAGGCCGGATGTGAGCCCCAGGATCGGAAAGATGCTGTTCATCACCAGGCCCCGTACCAGCCCCACCCGGTAGGCCTTCCTGTTGTTGCCCAGGAAGCGGTCGAAGATCGACTGCTCCTGGCGGAAGCTCTTGGCCACCACGATTCCGCTGATCGATTCCTGGATCTCCGCGTTGATCACCGCGGTCACCCGTTTGGCGTTGCGGGTGACTCTGCGGGCGATGCGGCGAAAGGCCAGGGCGACTGCAAAGGCGACCGGGCTCATGGCGAAGATCAGGGCGGTCAGGCGAGCGTTGATGAAAAGCAGCCAGACGGCCAACAGCACCACCAGAAGCAGCTGGCTGGCCACGTCCAGGACCAGGGTCACCACGTTGGAGAAGTCCTGGGTGTCCGAGGTGACCCGGCTGACGATCTTGCCGGAGGGATGTTCGTCGAAGAAAGACAGATCGTTTTCAAGCACCGAGCGGCACACGTCCTGGCGCAGGTTCAGGACCACGTTCCCCACAACCTTGGCGGACAGTACCTGGCGGATGTAGTTGAAGCTCCAGGCGAATACACCCAGCAGCAGCACGCCCAGGGACAGCATCAGCAGGGTCCCGGTCGATGGATTCTCGACTACCAGATCCAGGGCCCGGGAGATCAGGATGGGACCGCCCGTTCCGGCAGCCGAGTTCAGGGTGAGCATCCCCGCAGCCAGTAGCATCTGAGCGCGGGCCGGACGGAAGTATCCTCCGATGCGCCGGATCAGCTCGGTGTCTTTGTAGTTGCGGTCGTAATCCTCGGTATCCAGTCCGTCAAGCAGGAAGGGCATGGTTATCTCTTTCCTCGTAGCGGGAGAAGATCCGTCTGTATTCGGGGCTGCGCTCCAGAAGCTCCTCATGCGTGCCCTGGTCGATCAGCCTGCCTCTGTCCAGGACCACGATGCGGTCGGCCCAGCGGATCTGACTTAGACGGTGGGTGATGATGAAGGTGGTGCGTTCGCTGGAAATGCGGCGCATGGCCTGCTGTATCTGGTCCTCCGTGGCGCTGTCGATGGCGCTGGTGGAATCATCCAGGATGAGAATTCTGGGATCTGTCAAAAAAGCCCGGGCGATGGCGATTCTCTGCTTCTGCCCGCCGGAGAGGGTCACCCCCCGTTCTCCGATCACGGTATCATAGCCTTCGGGGAACGAACGGATGAAATCGTGAGCCTGGGCTTCCCGGGCGGCCTGCTCGATCTGCTCATTGTCGGCATCCGTGCAACCGAAGGAGATATTCTCCCTCAATGTTCGGGAGAAGAGAAACACGTCCTGTTCGATCGTGGAGATCTGGGAGCGCAGGGCCTCCAGGCTCCACTCCCGCACGTCCCGGCCGTCGACTCGGACCGTGCCGGAGGTGGTATCGAAGATGCGGTTGACCAGGCGGGTGAGGGTGGTCTTCCCACTTCCGGTCTGTCCCACAATCGCTACGGTCTGGCCGGGACGGGCCGTGAAGCTGATATCCTCCAGCACGTTGGTCCCGTTGTAGCCAAAGGCAACATTTTCGAACACAACCTGGCCCTTGATTGTCTTCTCCAATCCTTCCCGGTTCTCGTCCAGCTCGGTCTCCGTTCTGATCATGGTGAGGATCCGTTGGGCGCTGGCCATGCCCAGCTGCACGAGATTGAAGGAGAAGATCGAGATGAAGGTGGTGAAGCGCAGCGTACCGAACAGCCCCATGAAGGCGACCACGTTGCCCAAGGTTACCGCGCCGGCCCTCCAGAGCAGAAGGGCGTGCAGAAGCCCGGCACCCCAGCAGAGGCTGAACATCAGCATGGGCAGATAGCGGGCCTGGATGATCCCCTGACGCACGAAGTAGTCCCGGAACTGCCGGGCGTTGCCTGTGAACTTGTCCCACTCGTAGCGTTCCCGGACGTTGGCCTTGACCACCTCGATTCCGGCCACCGCCTCGGTGAGCCCGGCGTTCATCACCCCGAATTGTTCTCTCTGGGCGATGCTCACCGGTTTCAGACGCCGGTTGTAGTCGACCACCGTAACGGCAAGCAGCCCGGTGAAGATCAGGGGCACCAGCAGCAGGGCTGGATTGATCAGTCCGATCATGACCACCGGAACAATCAGGGCAAGGGAGGAGTCTATGATCAGCATCACCCCCGGGCTGACCATCATATTCAGCATGCGCACGTCGTTGGTGGCCCGGGCCATGATGTCGCCGATGCGCTGACGGCCGTGGAAGGTCTGGCTCTTGCCCAGCAGGTTTGCGTACAGCTCCTCCCGGGAGTTCCTCTCGATCTTCTGAGCCAGGAGCTCCACGGAGAAATTGCGCAGGATTCCGGTCAGGCCCTGACCGGCAGCGGAAGCCATGATCCCGAACACGGGCAGAAACAGGTCGGCCATCTCGAATCCCTGAATGCGGATCACGTCGAAGGCCCGGCCCACGAATATCTGGATGGTGCTGTAGGCGAAGTTGTTGGCAACCGCGCAGATTACCAGGGCGAGGGGAAGAGCGGGATAGCGCAGCATATGGGAGAGGATCCAGCGCAGCGGTGCCCTGCGGTTGTACCGGTACTCGTTCTCGATCTGAAACTCTCGCTTCAACATGCTTCTACAATACCTCTGTTCGGCTGCACGTCCTCTGCGGCCGGATCCGGGGCTGTGTCCAAAATGTAGCTGTTTTTTGCGGGGGAGGCAAAGGATTTCGCCTCGATCGACAGAGTCTTTCGCTTGTTCAGACACGCTGAATCGGCTAGAATTGGGTGTAGATTTTGTTCCCGGGAGATTCTGCGCGCAGGAGTTGTTGCTTGTCCACTAGAAGTGTCCGGCGTCCTGTCCACACTTACTCGATCCTCGCGGTGGACCGGGAGGCTGGAGAAATCGGGGTGGCCGTTCAATCCCACTGGTTCTCCGTGGGAACGACGGTACCCTGGGCCGAAGCCGGGATCGGAGCTGTAGCCACCCAGTCCTTCGCCAATCTCTCTTTCGGCCCCCGGGGGCTCGAGCTGCTGAGGCGGGGGAAGAGCCCCGGGCAGGTGGTGGAGGATCTGCTTCGCAGCGATCCGGCCAGGGAGATGCGCCAGCTGGCCGTTATCGACAGGCAGGGCAACGCCGCGGCATACACGGGCAGCCGCTGCATAGCCGAGGCGGGACATCTAATCGGAGAGAACTTCTCGGTACAGGCCAACCTGATGACCAGCGCCGAAGTCTGGCCTGCCATGGCGCAGAGCTTCCGGCAGAGCTCCGGCCCGCTGGCCGAACGTTTGATCAAGGCACTGGAAGCGGCGCAGGAGCGGGGCGGGGACCTGCGGGGCAAGCAGTCGGCGGCCATCCTGGTGGTTCGGGCCGAGCCTACCGGAGAGACCTGGAGGGACAGGTTGATCGACTTGAGGGTGGAGGACAATGAGCATCCACTCGAGGAGCTGGACCGCCTGCTTCGGGTCTTTCGCGCCTATGAGCACATGAACCGGGGCGATGAGGCTCTGGAGGCGGAGGATGGCCAGGGCGCGCTGCGGGAGTACGGCGAAGCCCGGCGGCTGTATCCGCACAGTCAGGAGATACGCTTCTGGAGCGCGCCCACTCTGGTGAATGCGGGAAAGCTTGAACAGGCTCTCCCTGTCTTTACCGATCTGTTTTCAGCTCATCCCAACTGGGGAACTTTGCTCGAACGGATTTACGGGCTTGGTCTCCTAAAAACGGACCAGAACAGCTACCGGCGGATCGTTTCCGTGGTTCCAAAGATCTCGCAGCGGAGGGTAGAACAGCAGTGAGCAATCAAGAACGCACAGAGTTCTGGCGCTACGTCAAAGACAGCATCGTGGGCGGAAAGGTCGGAATCGAGACACCCTTCGGTTTTCGGCGCCTCACCTACTGCGACTATACAGCCTCGGGGAGACTGGTTGATTTCATCGAGGACTACCTGAGAGAGACGCTCCAGCTGTACGGCAATACCCACACGGAGGACGATGCCACCGGATGCGTCACCACCCGTAGCCTGCATCAGGCCGAGCAGATCATCAAAGACCTGGTCGGTGCGGGCAGGCAGTACCGGATTATCGAGGCGGGATCCGGCGCCACCGCGGCGATCCATCGTTTGCAGGAGATCCTGGGGATCTACATCCCCCCCGCGGCCAAGGAGCTCTTTACCAACAGTCTCACCGAGTACCTCGGAGAGAAGCGCTTTGCCGAGATAGAAGCCCATCTGTTGGCCCACAGACCTGTGGTTTTTGTCGGACCCTACGAGCATCACAGCAATGAGATCTCCTGGCGGGAGTGCTTCGCCGAAGTTGTGGAGATCGGATTGACCAAGGCCGGACGTTTCGATCTGGCGGATCTGAAGGCCAAGGTTTCCGACCCTCGTTTCGACGGACGGATGAAGATCGGATCCTTCTCCGCCGCTTCAAACGTGACCGGCCTGATCACCCCGGTGTATTCGGTGGCTCGGATCATGCACGAACACGGCGCCCTGGCTTTCTTTGACTTCGCCGCTGCCGCTCCCTATATGGAGATCAACATCCATAGGGACAGCAAGTCCTACTTCGACGGGATCTTCTTCTCCCCCCACAAGTTACTTGGTGGACCCGGTTCCAGCGGTATTCTCATCATCCACGAGAGGATCTATCACAAGAATCTCCCTCCTTCCATGGCCGGAGGGGGCACCGTGGATTTCGTCAACGCCTATATGCAGGAGTACAATCCGGACATCGAGGTCCGGGAGAAGGCGGGAACTCCGGGAATTCCCCAGATTCTCAAAGCGGCCCTGGCCATGGAGCTGAAAGAGCGGATGGGCGCTGATGAAATCGAGAAGCGGGAGAGGCAGCTCCTGGAGGCGGCTCTGGTCCACCTGCGCAGCTGCCCCAATATCGAGCTGATCGCTCCGATGGACCCGGACCACAATCTGCCGATCATCTCCTTCAATATCCGGGCCCAGGGCTCCTACCTTCATCCTCGTTTCGTGGTCAAGCTTTTAAACGACCTGTTCGGTATTCAGGCTCGTGCCGGCTGTTCCTGTGCCGGGCCCTACGGGCACCGTCTGCTTCACATCAGCGACGAGGCTTCCGATCGCTACAGCCGCCTCATATCCAAGGGCAACCTGGGCTTGAAGCCGGGGTGGGCGCGGCTGAGCCTTCATTTCCTGATGAGCGATGAGGAGATGGATTTCACCTGCCGGGCGATCCGCCTCATCTCCGAACAGGGCAAGGTCTTCCTCCCGCTGTACAGCTTCGACATCCACAGCGGGAACTGGCAGCATCGGGATTTCGCGGAACCGCCTGTCGAGTTCGCTCTGGAGAGGGTATTTTCCAAAGCAAACGAACCCGAGCCGGAAGAAAAACCAGACACCGATCTGCAGGCGCTTTTCCGGGAGTACCTGGAGAAGGCCGGAGAGTTGGCCGGGGAGCTCGCCTCAGGATTTAAAAGTGAGCGCTGCAAGACTGCCCAGCGGGATTTGATCCCCTTTGTATACTACTGAAAAAAGCGTGGTGAATCATGTCAATAAAGGCCTTTCATTCAGAAGTTGATTTCATCCTCCGAATCGCCGGTGAGGGAGGCGAGGGGGTTATCAGCTGCGGGGAGCTGTTCGCCCGGGCAGCGGCCCGTACCGAGTATCACGTGTTTACCTTCCTCACCTACCCGGCGGAGATGCGGGGCGGATTCGCCATGGTGCAGGTCCGTGTCCGGGATTCGACGATCTACTCCCTGGGAAGCAGGCTGGACTGCCTGGTTGTATTCAATCAGCCGGCTCTGGAGCGCACGGTCAAGGAGCTCAAGACTTCCGGTACTCTGATCTACGATCCGCAGGCCGTACAACTTCCCCCCGACTTGGCCGCTTCGGCCCTGTCCCTGCCCCTGACACAGCTGTCGAGACAGGCCACGGGCAGCTCTTTGGGCAAGAACATCGTGGCTCTGGGCGCCCTGGGTTATCTGGTTGAGATGGAGCAGGGGGTGCTCGAGGAGCTGGTACGGGATCGTTTTGCAGCCAAGGGCGGAGAGGTGGTGGACGGGAACCTGGCAGCCCTGCGCTCAGGCTACGCCTACGCAGCAGAGCACAACTGGCCGCGGATCCTGCTCATGGCGGATCTCAAGCCCAAGGGCCCCCAGTACATGCTGCTTTCGGGCAACGAGGCCATCGCCCTGGGCGCCATCGTGGCGGGTTGCCGCTTTGCAGCCAGCTATCCCATAACCCCGGCCACATCGATCTTCGAGACCCTTACCGGACTGTTCCCTCTGGTGGAGGGCAGGGCTCTGCAGATGGAGGATGAAATCGCCGCGGTGTCCGCGGCTATCGGCGCCTCCTTTGCCGGCCAGAAGGCCCTGGTTTCAACCTCGGGACCGGGGCTTCAACTGATGACCGAGCAGCTCAATCTGGCCTCGATGATCGAGGTTCCCCTGGTCGTGGTGGACGTACAGCGGGGGGGGCCCAGCACGGGGCTGCCCACCAAGACCGAACAGTCGGATCTGAACCTGGCCATCTACGGAGTCTCCGGAGAGAGCCCGCGCATCGTCCTGGCCCCGACCTCCGTGGAGGACAGCTTCTACCAGACGATCCGGGCCTTCAATCTGGCCGAGCGCTACCAGCTTCCCGTGATCATGCTCACCGATCAGTCGATCGGCCTTCGTAAGGCCACTGTGCGCATGCCCGACCTGTCCCATATTATCCAGCTGGACAGCCACGTGGCGCGCACCAAGGTCAAGATTCCCCGGCCCGAGTTCATCAACCTGATCGACCGGGCCGAGCCTACGGAGAAAGAGCTGGAGGAGTACCGCCGCTTTCGGATCACCGCCGACGGGGTCTCTCCCATCGCCCGGCCGGGAACAGCGGGGGGTCAGTACCTGGCTACGGGTCTGGAACATACCGAGAGCGGGCATCCGGACTATTCGCCGGCCAATCACCTGCAGATGAGCAGGAAGCGATTCCGCAAGATGGAGGTGATTGGCCGTTCCTTCGATGCCAACCCGATCGAGATCTGGGGCCCTCCCGACGCCAAGATCGGGATCCTGGGCTGGGGTTCCACCGCCGGGGCGATTCGGGAGGCCCGTTACCTGGCGGAGGAAAGAGGGATCCACGTGCGGCAGATGCACCCCCATACCCTGTCTCCCATGCCGCATCGACAGATCTCGAACTTCCTAGTGCGTCTGGAGCATCTGCTCATCGTGGAGGA
>Ga0114922_10007027_pt1 | contig 10300 bp, 12 predicted proteins | sample AartaG_FD_100975 | JGI IMG/M metagenome (GOLD analysis project Ga0114922, IMG submission 100975) | Deep subsurface microbial communities from Aarhus Bay to uncover new lineages of life (NeLLi) - Aarhus_00045 metaG | ecosystem: Environmental > Aquatic > Marine > Oceanic > Sediment | place...
ATAACAAGAAATTTAATGGTAGGATTATTGAAAAAATAGTTAGAAAGTAGAGAAATTTCTACCTTATTTACAGATGGTCTTTAAGAACATCTGCTGCAGCCCCTAATTTCAGATTGATAATACCAAGTTTTGCGTCAGTAGTAGCAATAATTGTTAAAATACTTCCTTTAATCTCTGAAAATAATATTCTTCCTTTAGCGCTTTCAATTATAGCATTATAAAACTGCCCTTGCTCGAGTTCTTTTGTTGCTCTTTGAGAAGCTTTTAGGATAAGTGTAACCATAGCAGCGACCGCTTCTGGATCGACCCAACCAGGTAAAGCGCTACCTTTAATTAAACCAAATTTCTCGATAATTGCTGCACCATGGACTCCTTTTATCGTTTTAAGGCTTTCCAGTACTTCCTGAATCCTTCCTTCACTCATTCAACTCATCAAAATTTATGTATTTAGAATTATTAGAATAATCTTGTTAGTGATATTTAAGATTTAATATTATTTAAGTATAGAAATATTGAGTTTGGATAAAAAAGTAAAAGTAGTTAAAAAAAAAATAGGTTAAAGTTTTAAAGATTTGCCCCAATCGTCAAGAAGTATCGCAATGGCGGTTATTATGATAACCATTACAATGAAAAGTAAAACGTTCATCTCTAAGCCAATAATATCTGCGATTAAAAATTCTATTACTATCGTTATCGCATAAATTATAAATGGAAATTTTCCATAACTGTCGAGAATGAATATCGGCTTCTTAAATTTCTTATCAATGCCTATGAAAATAAATGACAAGAGAATAGAGGCACCCAAACTGATTGATATATACGTCAATGTTACTTGACGCTTATTTGGATACCATCCCGGCACCAACCAAAGCAGCAGACCACCTATTAAAGCTATCCCACCAACAATTGCGTAAATTTGATATTTTTTTTTATCCGTATATTCTTTGTTTAATAGCATTACGTCCCCTAAGCATGTAGCGTATATCATTATGGCGGAGAAGCCAAAGATAGTTCCAAAAATACCCCCATGGATAGATAAAATCGCATATTCTCGCCAACCACCATATAGAAGCATAAATTGGTAAAAGACCAGCATGGACGTAGCTAAAAGTGCCCGGAACTTAGGTTTTAGCCACAGAAAGGGTAAAGCTATTAACCCAACTAATCCGAGAGTAGGTAAAACATCCCAATAAATTATAAGAATGACTCCTTCCATCTTAATAATTTCTCCTTGATCAATTAAAATCACTACGAAACCAAGAATTAGAATTATCCCATAACGTATAACCATATGCCTAACTGCCTTTTTTACTCCATCTCTTTCTTTTCTATGTGAAAAAGACAAAGGCATAAGTAACCCCATTATAAAGATAAAAACAGGAGCACCAATATCGAAAAAATTCATATATTCTACAATTCTTTCATTATCAGGGTGAGCAAGAAAGAATCGCCCAAAGTCAGATCCTCCACTAATAATAGCGGGTAGAAATTCCGTAATTACAAGGAAAATCATTATGATACCCCTTGCGTGGTCAATCCAATAATACCTTTTTCGTTCCGCTTGACTTTCGTTTACAGTTAATATCTCATCACTCATGTTTAATCAACTTTTTTCATTTAGTTGTTCAAGATTTGATATTATGAAGTATTTTAATTGATCTTAATTGTTTCATCCTATTTAAGTGTAAAAAATTGAGCAAAATTTTTTAAATGAAATTTTCTACCCTAAAATAAAAAATAATAACAAACCTACATTTAGCTTAATATGTTTAAACAAGCAATTAAAAGTGTTAAGGCAAACCAAGATCTATTAATTGATGTCAGTGATCAGATTTGGGAATTCGCGGAATTAGGATTTGAAGAATTCAAATCTTCAAAACTTTTGATAAAAACTCTGAATGACGCTGGTTTTTCGGTAAAATCGAATATCGCTGACATCTCTACAGCTTTTTACGCGGATTATGGAAAAGGAAAACCGGTTATAGGAATACTAGGTGAATACGACGCTCTCCCGGGGCTTAGTCAGAAAGTCCAACCATCAAGAGAGGTTTTAATTGAAGGAGCACCAGGTCATGGTTGTGGTCACAACCTCTTAGGTGTTGCTTCTTTAGGAGCAGTATTATCAGTTAAGGAGCTTATTGATTCGGGTGATCTTAATGGAACCATTCGGTTCTACGGTTGCCCCGCTGAGGAAATGTTTAATACTAAGGGATATATGATACGCGAAGGATTGTTTGATGATGTAGATATAGCTATGACTTGGCATCCTGGAAATTTCAACATGATAAATTTGATGAGTTCTTTAGCTATGAATTCTGTAAAATTTAAATTCCATGGACGAACCGCCCATGCGGCTGGAGACCCTCAAAATGGAAGGAGTGCTTTAGACGCGGTTGAGTTGATGAATATTGGGGCAAATTTCATGAGGGAACATATGGCCTCTGACGCAAGGCTACATTACGTTATAACTAATGGGGGTGACGTTCCAAATGTGGTTCCGGCCGAAGCAGAAGTTCATTATTTTGTACGTGCTCCACAACGACCCCAAGTGGAAGAATTATATGATAGACTAGTAAATATAGCAAAAGGAGCGTCCTTAATGACTGAAACCACAATGGAAATCAGCTTTATAAGCGGTATGTATAATACAATGTATACAAATATAGTTTCTGATGTAATTTCTAATGCTATGAAAAAAGTTGGTGCTCCCAAATTTAATAAAGACGATATAGCCTTTGCAAACGAACTTAAAAAATCATTTCCAAAAAATTCTATGGAAGGTTATTACAAGTTGATCCCTCCCGATAAGTTAGAGATGGCAAAGGTGATTTTTAGCCAGCCTATAAATAATATAGTTCTCCCCCCTATGGGAAAAGGTAAAGTAATGCCCGGAAGCACAGATGTTGGAGATGTTTCTTGGAAAATACCCCTTGGTGAGTTTGGAACGGCTTGCGAAGTTATGGGTTCTCCAGGACATTCATGGCAAAACACAGCAACATCTGGGATGAGCATTGGGCACAAGGGAATGTTAACCGCAGCAAAAATACTAGCAATTTCAGCTCTCGATTTCATGAAAAATCCTGATTTAGTAGAAAAAGCGAAGAAAGAACACGAAAGTCTACATAAAGACAAACCATACAAATCTCCACTTCCCAAAGGGTTAAAAACACCCCATCTCAGCTTGAAAAACTAAAGGTTTTGGGAATTCTAACTTTTTTTTTCCTTTGAACTAGCGAAATGTCCGAATAAAAATTGGACCCTCTAAGAGATTAATATCATATCCCACTTATTTTAGTAAGAATAATGAAAGTGGTGGAAAGAATATGAGTAAAATATTAAAATGGCAGTATTCGGACTTATTTGAGCCAAGAAGAGAAAAGTTAGTGAACTTACTTCTTAGTGAGATTATTTTCTTAAAGAGTCATTCGAAGATGTTATCCACAAAAGAACAACATGAATGTATTAAAACTGCACTGAACAAGTTAGAATACCTCCTCAATGCACTAAAAAATAACGACACAGAATTATCAGATAAAGATTTTGATAAAGTAATAATTATTATCTATCAGTGTTTCCAAGAGATTATTTCTAAGTTAGAATAAAAATAAAGAAAAAATATAAAAAATTGGAAGAAATTTAACTACATTTTAATTAGTGAACCAATGGCATCCATTAAGGATTCTTTTTTGGGAGCACCTTTCATCAATTCTGATTTAACTCTTTCAGCTAGAATTTGTGGTGTAAAGGCTTTACCTCCATTATCAATTTGGTTATATGTATGCCAACCTTGATAAACAAAAACCCTATCTGCGACTACACGAAATACTTCTCCACTGATTTTTCTTGCTTTATCTGAAGCTAGAAATGCAACCATAGGGGCAACATTCGCAGGATCAAAAACATCAAATCCAGATTCATCTAGTTTACTCATTATATCAATCATTTTTGGAGTTGCATCAGTTGTGAGTCGTGTTCTAGCAACTGGAACAATACAATTAACGGTGGCATATTTTTTTAGTTCCATTGAAGCAATTATGGTAAAAGCAGCTATCCCTGCTTTTGCAGCTCCGTAGTTAGTCTGTCCCATATTTCCAAGAAGTCCAGCATCGCTGGCGGTGTTGATTATTCTTCCAAAGTTCTTTAAACCAGGATCGGCTTTTCCAGCCTCTCTAAAATAAGCAGCTGCATGACGAGTCATACCAAAAGTGCCCTTTAAATGCACAGCAATGATATCGTCAAATTCTTCTTCAGCCATATTGAAGAGCATACGATCTCTAAGAATACCCGCGTTGTTCACTACGATATCTAATTTTCCAAATTCGGAAACAGCTTGATCGATCATTACCTTCGTTTTCTTAAAATCAGTAACAGAATCGTAGTTACCAACTGCCTTGACTCCAAGTTTTCTACATTCCTCAGCAACTACATCAGCTATCTTAGCTTCTGCTCCCTTTCCATCAAATCCGGCACCTAAATCATTTATAACCAAATTGCAGCCTTCTTTTGCCATTAATAACGCTTCTTCTCTTCCTAAACCCCTACCAGCGCCTGTTATAATAGCAACCTTTCCATCTAACATTCCCATTTCTTATCACTTCTAAATATTTAAGATTGAATTTTAGTATGTTAACAACAATTTCAAAGTTAAAAAGTTTTAAGAATTTGATTTAGATCAATATGATTTTGAAAATAATATAGGTGACTAGGACATTCGCAATCTGAGGATCCAAAATTTCTAATAAAGCGATCTGAAAATTGCGATACTTCGTTTGCAATATTGCATTCTAATCGTTTCAATGACGGTATTAAGTACAAACGAGTAATAATACAGTTAATATTTGCCAATAAATAATCGATGTGCCAAAATATTTTCTTATCCTTAGAATCCGAAACATGCCTTTTTACTCTGTTTTCTAGTGTCGTGGAACCCTTATTTCCCATAGCAGAACCAATATATAAATAATAACCCTCTATGAATTCGATTTCCCCTAAGGCTCCAATGTTTATTACAGAATTTTCCAGCACATAAATTGCTATTATATAAGTTCCCTTCATTTATTTACAGGCTTTTTTGTGATCGTGATAGCATCCATCACAGAAATGTTCATCGCAATGTTTGCAAATATTCGAGCAATTATCGCATATTTCATTCCTACATCCATAACAGTCGTATACCCGATCGTTGGGATTTTCTCCGCAATTTCCACATATTATTTCTTTATTTGACATATCCATTAATAAAATATTAAACTAAAAAAAAACCATTATTTCCTCCTAAATAAACCCAATTTTAGAATATTTGAGTAGTTGTCTAATTAAAATTTAAAAGTCCATTTAGAGTTCGGTTATAAAAACTAAATATGTATTAATAATCTATTTCAATATTAGCTAAAACCCGAAATAAAATCGGGGGGAGGTGGCGAAATTTGACAGAGAGTAAAAATATAATAAATTTTGAATTGGAACAATCTTTATTTGAAGCTTTAAAGGAAAATCTTAGAGAAGACATAAAGCAAAAATCCGTTCAAATTCCTTTCGAAAAAGAGGAAATAGATGATTCGGATAGAGAACGAATAATTAAGAGATGGAAAGAATCAGAAGGATATTATTATCTAAATCCGGGAAAATTCCTATTTAGCTTAAAAAACCTATAAAAATTACAAAAATGGAGGTAAAAAATTATGGAAGAAGTGCTTTTAAGGAAAATGGAACCTGAATTAAATTTTGAAGTAGAAGTTTTAGAGGAAGTTCCTGCTAAAGCAGAATTACATGAACTCGCAAAACCACAGGAAGAACAGAAACCAGTTAAAAAAGCATTATTAAAATTACTGAAAAAAGGTAAGTATAATGCAAAATATCTGGAAGAGTTAGTTTCCCCGGATGCCGTGAAGAGAAATGTTAACTACAGGCTTTATGGACACTTCTAAAACTAAATTTTTTTTTTTTAACTATTTATACAAATATTAGTAATTATAGAATCCCTTCTTTGTTTTTCGACCAATATGATTATTTTTGACCATTTCAATTAATAAAGGACTCGGTTGATAATTTTCCCCAAATTTTTCTGATAAATATTCCCCTATGTGAAGATAAATGTCGTTTCCTACTAAATCAGATAATTCTAAAGGTCCCATCGGAAAGTTAAATGCTAGTTTAACTGCGGTATCGATATCTTCTGTGCTAGCAATACCTTCTTGCTTCATGTTTATTGCCTCATTACATAAAACATAAATAAGTCTAGTTGTTATAAATCCAGGTGAATCGTTCACAGTGACAACAGTTTTGTTGAGACTCTCAGAAAAATTTTTAGCTTGTTCTAGGATTTCATTTGAAGTGCGTTTCCCTTTAATTAACTCTATTAATTTCATAACTGGAGCGGGGTTAAAGAAGTGTATACCAACGATTCTCTCTTGGTTTTTTGCCTTTAATGCCATATCCGTAACACTTAAAGAAGATGTGTTAGTAGCTAGAATTACTTCTTTAGCGCATTTTTTATCTAAATCAGATAATAGTCGTTGCTTCAAAGCCATATCTTCGAATACAGCCTCGATTACAATCTGAGCATCTTTTATCGCTTCATCTCTGTTAACAAATAGTAGAATTCTATTAAGAATATTCTGAGCTTCTTCTTTTGTAATTTTATCTTTTGCTACAAAGAATCGATTCAAGTTCTTTTCCATACTAAGTATTGCTTCTTCTAATACTTCTTCATTCACATCGACTAGATTTACGCGATATCCATGCGTCGCTGTTAATTGTGCAATACCTGAGCCCATGACTCCAGCACCTATTACACAAACTTTTTTAATTTCCAAACCTCTCTCACTTCCTCCTGAATTTCATGAAGTCTGGTTTACGCTTTTCGACAAATGCATTTTTTCCTTCCACGGCTTCTTCAGTGCCGTAGTAGAGAGACAACCCGCCCACACCTAATTGTGTGATACCGTGAGTTCCATCTGTTTCTGCTAAGAACGCAAACTTCAACATCTTTAACGCTGCTGGACTTTTTTCTAGTATTTCTTGACACCAAGACTCTATTTCTTCATCCAATTTTTCATATGGTACAACAGCATTTACCAAGCCCATATCCAACGCTTGTTGAGCCGTGTATCTTCGACAAAGAAACCAGATTTCTTTTGCTCGTTTCATTCCAACGGCACGCATTAAGTCACTAGTCCCGTATCCAGGATCAAAAGAACCAACGCGGGGACCAGCTTGTCCAAGTTGAGCATGTTCTGCTGCAATACTGAGATCGCATGCAACATGCCAGACATGACCACCCCCTATTGCATATCCATTTACTCGGGCTATAACGGGTTTAGGTAGCGTGCGAATCAGACGAGTAACATGCTGCCAACCAACCTCTAAGGGAAGTAGGTATTCCCCTTTGTAACCTCCCTTCTCGCGAGTTGTCTGATCGCCCCCAGTACAAAAAGCTTTTTCTCCAACACCAGTAAATACGACAACACCTATTTCATCGTCCATGCATCGGTTAAATGCATCAATCAGTTCATGGAGTGTTTGTTGGGTACAAGCATTGTATCGTTGAGGTCGATTGATGGTTATACGAGCTATACCATCTTTCTTCTCAAAAATAATTTCTTCATAATCCAATCTATCTCATCCCTACATAATTTAATTTTCAATTTAATAATTAATCAATAAGAATGAACTTGAAATATATAACAATTCCTAATTAGGATCAGTTTTATAAGACACTTACGGTGTATCGACTACTTTATAGAAAGTATACCATTTTTGACTTTCATAATATTTTTCTTTATATCCGCGCTTTCGGCTGATACCAATAGCAGAAGCATTATCAGCATAATAAACTATTTTATTATAACCTCTTGTGATTATAAATTTCTCGAAAAATTCAAAAAACTGTTTTCCATATCCTTTACCTCTATGAGCTTCTTTTAACCAAAGCTCATGAAGCTCGATAATTTCTTGTCTTCCATTAGCTAAGTCTTCCAATATTTTTATATCTTCCTCGTCTCGAGGATCTCCTTTAGAATGTTCCCTAGTGTTAGATTCATGCCAAATTGCCCATCCAAGAATTATTTCACCCTTTATCATCACTATGAGATGAGTAGGATCATCTTTAACTATTTTCTCTGTAGTATCATGTAACTTGTCAAAGGTTTCTCTAAATTCTCTCCTTAATTCATTTAAAGTATACCCTTTTTTTTAAAAATCGTAACCTACTATAATTTCCATAGTACACACTTAATGAATTTGAATTTCTAGATTTACTCTTATTCTAAATATATGTACCGAAGCATAAAAAATTACTATTTTGTAAAAAAATTCACATCGTGAAACTTCTGTTTCACGAATTTTTGATGTATCTAAAATCGGTATTTACCTTTATTTTGCGAGCTCTTGATTGAGTTCCTCAACGATAGCATATTGACACTAAGTTGTAGAATTCTCAAAATACACTTTTTTGTCCAAAATTGAAGAGATACACTTAAATAAATGGTAGGATCAAACCTAATGTAGTAACACAAATTATAAGTAATTATTCAAAAAAAGAGGAATGTTATGAATTTTGTAAGTGAAATAGTGGAATTGAATGAAAATAATGTGAAAGATATTTTAAAAAAAAAACTCGAAAAAAATGAGGACCCCCATAAAATTATGGATGATGTCAGGGAAGCCATGAAAATTATTGGGGATAAATTTGGTAATAAGGAATATTTTCTTCCTGAATTGATTATGTCGGGAGAAATCCTAGCACAAATATTCGAAGCACTAGGTCCAAAACTAAAAGAAGCACAGAAGGGTGGAGAAAACAAAGGAAAAGTGTTATTAGGGACGGTTTTTGGCGACATCCATGACATTGGTAAAGATGTAGTTAAGTTTATGCTTGAAGCAAATGGATTTGAAGTAATGGATTTAGGAGTTGATGTCCCTGCGGATAAATTTATCCAAAGCTTAAAAGAATTTCAACCAAAAGTATTAGCATTAAGCGGTTTTCTTACACTAGCCTATGATTCTATGAAAGAGATTATTGACAAATTAGAAGCTGCAGGACTAAGAGATAATGTAAAGATTATGATTGGGGGAGGTACGGTCGATGAAAGAATTGTAGAATTTGTTGGGGCGGATGCCTATGGTGAAAGTGCTGTCAACGCAGTAAATTTGGCTACAAAATGGATGGAGGGATAGTAAATTATGGATACAATGCAAATTTTGAAAGAAAAAGTTCAAAGAGTGAGAGACGCAGTGGCCTTGAAAGAACCTGACCGTGTCCCTATTACTCCATTTACGGATATATTTTTCGCGCCTCTTCAAGCGGGAATGACACATAAAGAAGCAATGTATAAAGGTAGAAAATATGCTAAAGCTGCGATTAAAGTTTATAGCCGGTATGATTGGGATCTTTATCCCACTCTTCTCTTTCCAGGTTTTGGAAAGGTATTTGATGGAATAGGACAAAGAGCGATTAAATGGCCTGGTGCAGCAGATCCAGAATTTCAGTTAGGTGATAATCAACCATATCAATATATTGAAAAACCATGGATGGAAGCAAGTGATTATGAGGCCCTATTAAAAGATCCTACGGGATATTTAATTCGGAATATTGTTCCTGCACAAAATAAATCATTAGGATTATTGAAATTATTACCTCAAATATCAGATATGTCAATGATGTTTAATGGTATGGGCTTTTTCTTTTTTTTCATTAGTAAAGATGTTAAGAAATTGATTAAAGGATATAAAAAAACACTAAGAAGTATGATTGGTGGATTACTTGGGATGCAAAATTATCCAAAAAAGATGAAAAAGATGGGACTTCCGGTAGCAGGACAGTTTACTCTTGCCCAAGCTCCATTTGACATGGTATCGGATACTCTAAGAGGTATGCGTGGAACCATGTTAGATATGATTAGAAATCCAGAGGAACTAAAGGAAATCTGTGATCGCTTAGTAGAACCATCTTTATTTGCGATGGAAAACTCTGCTTTATCATTTGGGGATCCAGATCCTGACTCTATAACGCTTTCATTTATACCACTACACAGAGGTGCAGATGGATTCATGTCTAATGATCAATTCGAAGAATTTTATTGGCCATCTTTAACTAAGCTTATGGAGGGGATGATTAAAAGAGATATCATTCCAATGCCATTCTTCGAAGGAAGATATACAGAACGGTTGGAATTTTTAGCAGAATTTGCTAAAAAGCACCCTGCTAAAGCTGTTTATTGGTTCCATGATACAGATATCATTAAAGTTAAGGAAATGATGGGTGATGATGTGTGTATAAGAGGAAATGTTCCTGCTTCTC
>Ga0114922_10007028_pt1 | contig 10299 bp, 10 predicted proteins | sample AartaG_FD_100975 | JGI IMG/M metagenome (GOLD analysis project Ga0114922, IMG submission 100975) | Deep subsurface microbial communities from Aarhus Bay to uncover new lineages of life (NeLLi) - Aarhus_00045 metaG | ecosystem: Environmental > Aquatic > Marine > Oceanic > Sediment | place...
ATCGGTTCTGTGAAAACTGCCGCTTCATTTGGCAAGTTAAACGAGACTGGATGGAGGTTCTTTAAAGGCAGAGTAAGTAACTCTGCGAATGAACCATTCTTCTACTTGATACCTGGAACTGACCTGTTTATGTAGTGATGCGTGCGTCCGACCTGGCAGAAATCGCACTCGCCGCAGATAATATTGATCTATCCTACAATTCGTTTTCCGATCCAATCAGAATTTTGAGGAGCTTTGACGACTTCTCCAACGAATTCGTGTCCAAGCACACCCTTGAATGGATAATAACCTCTGACCATTTCAAGATCGGAGGCACAGATACCTGACAGGAGGACTTTTACAAGTGCTTCTCCTGGAGTTGGTTCTGGAACAGGTAGATAGTCCCGTAAAGATATAGAATTGTTTTCTTCCCAAAGTGCTAACATTAACGTGACCCTCGCCGCCCAAACTGCCGCTCCAGGAGGTCAACCGAGAGGTGGATCATAGTGGGTCGACCGTGGGGGCAGGTGCGTGGAGACTGGCATGCTTCAAGATCTGTCAATAAGGCTCTTTGCTCTTCGGATGAAAGTCTCTCACCGGCCTTGATGGCAGCACGTTTACAGATTCTGGCGATTATGCGCGCCTCCAATTCTGTCTGCAAAGGCGTTTCATCCTCCTCAAAATCTTCCACCAGGAGACGGAGCGAAGCTGCCGGATCATGATTCTCCAGAATGGCTGGAACAGCGCGTACAAGGAATGAATTATGTCCAAATAACTCAACTTGGAAACCGATTTTCCCCATAATGTCAAGTTGTTCTTGCAGTAGGCGTGTTTCATCAGGAGGAAGATCAATGGCAACAGGCTGCAAGAGGATCTGGGAGGGGATTAAAATTTCGCGTTGCTTCATAACTCGTTCAAACAATACTCTCTCATGAGCAGCATGTTGGTCAATCAGATATAGTCCATCTGGACCTTCTGCAACCAGGTAGGTGGATGCGACCTGTCCAACCGGACGCAGTAAAGGCGTAGGCTGCGTACCAATACCAGTCTTGGTTATTGGTGGGGATTGTGAACCTGTAGTTGGGAAACTGCCTTCTGGTACTGTCCCCCCATCCTTACGCTGGTTTTCGATATCGCGCCATCTTAAAGTTGGATCAATTGCACGTGGTTCTCCCCAAGCAGGATTGTCAGACCAGTGTGGATGGAACTCAACATTTGGAACCGGACTGTGTGCCAGAAGTGCTCTTCGGACAGCTCGCTGCACGCTGCTAAAAATTCGATCAGGCTCGCGAAAACGCACTTCGGCTTTAGTGGGGTGTACGTTTACATCCACATTTTCTGGAGGCATTTTTAGGAACAGTAAGCTAATTGGATAGCGATTGACCATTAATAGGGTGTGATAGGCTTTGATCACAGCTGCGCTGAGAGCCGCGTCTTTCACTGGACGTCCATTAACAAAGAACGTAATCTCACGTCGGCTGGATCGGGTGAGTGAGGTGGGACTGGTGAATCCTAATACTTGAATCCAATCGTCTTCTGATATCACTTCAATTAATTGTCGCGCAATTTCAACGCCGTATATGGTGCCTAAAATCTCACGGCGATTCCCATTACCACTGGTTTGCAGTGCTAAGCGACCATCCTGGTGGAGGCTAAACCGGACGTGTGGGTATGCCAATGAATATCGAGTAGCCAATTTGTCAATTGCACGGCGTTCGGTCTGGTCGTGTTTTAAGAACTTCAATCGAGCAGGAACGTTGAAAAATAGGTTCTCAACCCTTACAACGGTACCTGCCGGTGAGCCCAATGGTTGCACCGATGAGGCATGCCCTCCCTCAACTTGCAGTCGGGCACCCAAATACGTATCAGCGGATCGGGAAGTTAACGTCAAGCGTGCTACTGAACCAATGGAGGCCAGGGCTTCTCCTCGAAAGCCAAGGGAAGCGATACAATGCAGGTCTTCCGGACCCTCCAGTTTGTTGGTCGCGTGACGTTCTAATGCTAGGGATAGTTGATCAAACGGTATTCCGCACCCGTCATCGGCAACCTCGATTAACCGCTTCCCAGCGTCCTCCACAATTATCGTAACAGAATTAGCTCCGGCATCTAGAGAATTTTCTACCAGCTCTTTGACGACCGATGCAGGGCGTTCGACGACTTCACCGGCTGCAATTTGGGATGCTACCTCGGGCGGTAGGATGTGGATAGGCATAAAATAATTATACAGTGAATAAGGAATTTGAAAAATGGAATTTGCGTTTTAATATGAGTATCCGCACTATACTCAATTGTCTATCGCTTATATAATTACTTAATGGTATATACTACAATATTTTTCGATTTGGATGATACGCTATATACGAGACGTAATGGGTTGTGGGATGCAATAGGCGCTCGAATGAACCGTTATATGGTCGAGCGAGTAGGATTGCCGGAGGCAGATGTTCCCCTCTTGCGACGCCATTATTTTGAAACCTATGGAACCACTTTGCGAGGATTGCAAAGACACTATAAAGTCGATTCTGATGACTACCTGGCGTTTGTGCATGACATTCGTTTACGGAATTACTTGCAGCCTGAACCCGAGTTACGGCGTTTGTTGCTTAGTTTACCGCAGCGGTGTTGGGTTTTTACAAATGCGGATTCTGACCATGCCAAGCGGGTCTTAACAATTTTGGGATTGGTGGAGTGTTTTTCCGGAATAATTGATATCAAAGCGATGGACTTCGCTTGTAAACCAGAGACAGAAGCTTACCAGCGTGCGTTGTTCCTATCGGGAAGTCCAACGCCAGAAGAATGTGTCCTTATCGATGATTCCTCTGTAAATCTGAAAGCAGCACGTGACTTGGGTATGATGACAATTTTAGTTAGTCCAGATGCAAAGGAACATCCCGCAGCTACATATATTATTCCAAATCTGGCTGTCCTGCGACGAACTGCTCCGATACTCTGGACATGATATTAGGAGAAAGCGAATGGATTATTCAAAAGCTGCACTCGTGGTAGTCTTAACTTTGGTAATCGTTATTGGATTTAATGTGGTGATCTATTTTTCTTATTCCAAAGGGAATGGTGGTGATGGAGGAGCTATCGATATGCTTCGAAGCGCTTTCAAACGAGCACGGAACCCTTGGGAGATTGAAGATACAAATCTCAAGGAATTATCTGAGCGAGTTTCAGAATTGAAAAAATGTGCACATAAGGACAAAGAGGATATGCACAATTGAGTTGAACTTATTCATCTTATAGTACTTGAGAGCTTGCAGATACCGGGAGAAAGAAGTATGTTTGATGGAGACGATTTAATGGTCAATAAAGAGATCCCCATGCAGGAAGCGACTGCGGGAGTTTCATCAGGTTGTACTTTGGCTTTAGGTGGAATGACTCTTTATAGGAGACCGATGGAGTTTGTACGCGCTTTAATTAATCGCTTCTATTCTACTGGTGAACCACGCGACCTGACACTATTATCTTTTGCAGCAGGTTTGGAGAGCGATTTGCTTGTTGGTGCCGGGATGGTTTCGAGAGTGCGTACATGCTATTTTGGGTTGGAAATTTTTGGGTTGGCTCCGATGTTCACTTATTACGCTAATAGAGGAGAAATTGAAATTATAGAAGAAACTGAAGCGAGTTTATCGTTAGGTTTACGAGCCCAAATCGCAGGTGTTGGTTTTATGCCTAGTCGCGCTTGGTTGGGGACAGATCTGCCTGCACTGCGCCCTGATGTTAGCACTGTCATCGATCCATATAGCGGTGAAACGTTGATAGCTTTCCCTGCCATTCGACCTGACGTGGCGGTGATTCATGCGATACAAGCTGACGTAGAAGGTAACGCAGATATTGGCAATAATAAGAGTGCGGATGAAGAGCTTGTATTAGCGGCAGATAAGGTATGGCTTACAGTCGAACAGATTATACCTGAATTGAGCCGGGTGAACGTAATCGGACCTTTGGTAGATGGGATCGTAAATACACCCGGCGGCGCTCTTCCATCTTCATGCCATCCCCTCTACCCAATGGATGGCGGCACAATGCTGGCGTATGCAGAGAAAGTTAGCGATCCAGCCTCCTTCAACGTTTTCATTCAGCAATGGGTGGGGTGATTTCTAGCGTAACATTTACATTTCTCTAATCGTAGTGTAATAAAATTGAAATACAATTTTGATAATATGGGTATGCTATCGGATCAATAGATGCCTCCCATACTTATAAAAGAACACATAATAAAATTGATCCATAGTTAGAGTAGCGTACTAAGAGCAGTTCCAGGAGATTTTAGATGAAATTAAAGACCTTGATCATTGTGACTGGTGTAGTTGTAGCTTTGATACTTATAACGGGCACTTTCTCAGCTGGCTTTGTCGCCGGTCGTTTAAATGTATCTGCCCATGCTAACCCCCTCATATTCCTCCCTGAGATTATTGGAATATCAGAACAAACTGATGCATCGAGCGCAGAGCCTCGCGCTGGAACCCCCCAGGAATTAATTGAATTATTCCAACCATTTTGGCAGACCTGGGACCTTGTAGAAGCCGATTTCGTTGATCAACCCGTCGATGAAGAAGCTATGATGCAAGGTGCTATAAGCGGCATGCTGGAATCGTTGAGTGATCAGCACACATCGTATTTAGACCCCGATATGTTTGAACGAGCGAATGCACAATTAGAAGGTGAAGAATATGAAGGTATTGGAGCCTGGGTAGACATCACGGGAGATTATTTGACTATCATCAGTCCTATGCCGGGTTCTCCGGCCGAAAAAGCCGGACTGCAACCCAATGACAAAGTGATCGCCGTAGATGGGGAAGATATGACCGGGATTGACGGAGAATTAGTTCGCCAGCGTGTGATTGGACCAAAGGATACAATAGTGCTTTTAACCATTAAACGAGAAGGTGTTGAGGAGCCGTTTGATATAGAAGTTGAGCGCGCCAGTATTGTTGTTCCTTCGGTGGATTATCGAATTTTAGACGAGGATATTGCATACGTTCAGTTGTATACTTTTGGCGATAAAACCGGGCGTGATTTGCGCGCTGCACTTAAAGAACTATTGGCTCAAGAGCCAGTGGGTTTAATCCTTGATTTGCGTTATAACGGGGGAGGATTCCTTAATACTGCTATCGAAGTGGTCTCTGAGTTTATAGACGATGGTGTTGTAATGTACGAAGAATATGGGGATGGAAGTCGAGATACGTATAATGCCAAGCGCAACGGTCGTGCTACTGAAATCCCTCTAGTAGTATTGATTAACGAAGGGAGTGCCTCGGCCTCCGAGATTGTTGCAGGGGCAATTCAAGATCGTGAGCGCGGCTTATTGGTGGGTGTAACTTCGTTTGGAAAGGGGTCTGTGCAGAATTACACTTCCTTGACGAATGATCAGGGGGCTGTGCGCATAACCATTGCCCGCTGGCTGACCCCAAACGGGCGCCAGATTATGGAGATCGGTCTAAATCCTGATTACGTGGTTGAATTTAGCGAAGAGGATTTCGAAAATGACATTGATCCCCAAATTGATAAGGCAATAGAATTGTTGATAAAGAACAACCAATGAGTCCTTAAGGGTTATTGAATTCTTTAGGGGCAATATGATGGAAGATTGATTTTGAAATAGTGGCGAAAGGAAATTATATGTACGGTTTATTTTATAACTCGAGTTACTTACTTTTCATGATACCAGCGATGATCCTGATGCTGGTGGTTCAGTTGTATGTGCGATCTGCATACAAAAAGTGGAGCAATGTCGCTGCCCAAAGCCAAGTCAGTGGAGCTGAAGCTGCCCAGCGCTTGATCCAGACTGGGGGTTTGTATAACGTGCGTGTTGAAGGTGCCCAGGGGAAATTGAGCGACCATTATGACCCTAGCAGCAAAGTACTGCGCCTCTCACAAGCTGTATATCAAGGTTCATCGGTTGCCTCTCTTGCGATTGCAGCCCACGAATTAGGACATGCCATGCAGGATAAGGAGGAATATTTCCCATTACGCTTGAGGGCAGCCATCATTCCAGCGGTCAATATTGGCTCGTATCTCGGATGGATATTGATAATATTAGGTCTGTTCATGAATTGGGTAGGTGTGTCATGGTTGGGAGTAATCGTTTTCTCCGGTGGTGCATTGTTTGCATTGGCAACTTTACCAGTTGAATTAAATGCTTCTGCCCGGGCTAAACGCCTGCTTGTGCAATCAGGCTTGATCGTAGGTCAAGAAGAGATGCGGGGGGTTAACAAGGTGCTAAATGCTGCTGCATTGACTTACGTGGCTGCCCTAATCACCGCTGTGCTGCAGCTTATGTATTGGGTTATGTTGGTGCTGGGAATGGGCGGCAGGCGTAGATAATGTCTCATCGTCGCATTCTATATATGCTATTTGTTGTCATAGTGGCTGGGATATCTGGATTGAGCGGTGTCGTTGCCGGTAGTATGATGGTATACAGGGGATTAAGTAATGATTCTACAGAAGAAGCGAAAACCGCATTTAGCGTTAACGAACCTCTAGTAAAAGAGACCAAAGTTCAATTATCGACAACAACTTACGAAACCACAATCGTTCAGGCTGTTGAAAAAGCAGGTCCTGCGGTGGTGACGGTTGTGGGAGTTAATCAAGCAAAGCAATCTGTTTTTGGTCAAATAGAAGAACAATCTGTGGGTGGAAGTGGGGTTTTTATCTCTGAAGAGGGCTATGTCATAACTAACAATCATGTTGTAGAAAATGCGAGTCGCCTGTCAGTTATTCTAGCAAACGGAACTGAATTACCAGCCACATTAATCAGCACCGAGAAATATGCAGACTTGGCGGTGTTGAAGATTGATGGAGATGTTCCTGCAGTAGCAAACCTGGGAAATTCAGACGCTTTGAAACCGGGTGAGACCGTGATCGCAATAGGTTCACCTTTAGGTGATTTCAAAAATACTGTAACGGTAGGGGTGGTCAGTGCAACTGGTCGGATGATAGATACTGGTCGAGGTTACGAGATTGAAGGTTTAATCCAAACAGATGCTGCAATTAACAGCGGCAACTCAGGCGGACCCCTGATTAATTTAGCAGGTGAAGTAATTGGAATAAATACACTGATAATTCGTGGTAGCATTCTAGGCAGTGCGCCAGCGGAAGGATTGGGATTTGCAATTCCATCGAACCTTACTAGAATTATCGCCGAGCAGATCATCCGGAAAGGTTACTTTTCGCGACCTTACCTTGGCATACATATGCAACCGATCACACCAAGTATTGCGGAGGCTTACGGTTTTTCTGTTGAATGGGGTGTTTATGTTACCGATGTTGAGCCTAACAGTCCGGCGGGAAGAAGTAATCTCCAGCTGGGTGATATTATCACAAAGATAGGAGATATCGCATTAGATGAGGAACATGCTTTTGTCAATACGTTGTTTGCCTTTCAACCAGGGGAAACTGTGACGATAGAAATTCTGCGGGGTGATAGTATTATTCAGATTCAAGTCACTTTCGGGGAGACAAAGTCGGGCTAGAGAACAAGACCTGGAAGACCCTCATTTTTATTATTTCGACCAAATCCGTTATAATCCGCCCAATGCGTAAGTTTATTTTTGCTATTGCTATATTAATCGGGATAGTCTTCATACTGGTCAATATCGCCGAGGTCCAATCAATTGTTGATACATTAAAGAAGGGGGATTTACGCTTTCTTTTTTTAGCGTTAGGAGTGGAGGCGCTGTGGATGTTGAATGTTGCCACCTCTTTTCGTTTTGTCTACAAGGCACTTGGTATCAACGAACGAACTGACAGGCTGATTATGATGGCAGCCGCAGCAAATTTCGTAAACGTGATTGCACCCAGCGCTGGAGTAGGGGGTATGGGTGTTTTTGTCTCAGAGGCAAGACGATACAGGTATTCATCCGCAAAAGTGACAGTAGCCGGTGCGTTAGTGGTGATGTTTGATTATCTTGGTTTTCTTAGTGTCCTTGGATTAGGTTTAGTGGTATTATTCCGGCGAAATAATTTAAACTCAGCTGAGTTGTTCGCCTCAGCTTTCCTTCTTTTACTAGCGATAGTCTGGGGGACAATGCTCTATCTAGGTATGCGTTCGGAACAAGCCTTTGGCAGGATCTTAGCAAGGTTGGCTGGCATTGTAAATGGTGCCTTGAGACCATTTATACGCCGAGAATATTTATCTGAAGAACGAGCATACGCGTTTGCTCACGATGCCTCTGCCGGTTTAATTCTGTTGAAGCAAAAACCCATTAATTTAATCATACCTGCGTTTCTAGGATTGACGAGTAAGTTGTTATTGATGTTGATCCTCTTAATATTGTTTCTGGCATTCCAAGTCTCTTTTTCGGCTGGCACTATTGTGGCAGGTTTCAGTATGGGTTATCTTTTTTATATCGTCTCTCCTACACCTTCAGGAATTGGATTCATGGAAGGCGCATTGACATTGGGTCTCAGTTCTTTAAACGTACCCATAGGAGCAGCGGCTGTGATTGCCTTAGCCTACCGGGGTATCACATTTTGGCTGCCGCTACTGGTGGGAATGCTGGCTTTTCGCTGGCTGGGTCAAGAAAAAAGTGTTGAAGCCGAAGCTTAAATGGATGATTTCCATCCTCAAATTTATTCATTGCCGAAGATCAGCGGGGGTTGTGGTTTTTCGTTGACTATAAATTGAAAGACATCCGGTCGGGCGTAGTGTCCAACGACATCAAAATCAAATTTTCCTTTGGTCACTTCTGCTAAATCCAAATCGGCAAACAAAATACCTTCTTGGTCATACAATGGACCTGCGATGATCTCTCCAAGCGGGGAAACGATAACACTCCCACCTCTACACAATACCTCAGGTTGGTTCTCCAGTTCTTCCAGTCCTTCCAAATTGGACGGATAGTGGGATTTGGTTACGTATTGGTTGCATCCCAGGACGTAACAGCGTCCTTCGCATGCGATATGTCGGAGAGTAGCCAGCCAGGTGTCGCGTGAATCAGCCGTAGGTGCAAGATAAATCTGCACACCTTTACCATACATCGCCATGCGAGCAAGTGGCATATAGTTCTCCCAACAGATTAATCCACCGATAACCCCAAATTCTGTATCGAGTACCGTCAGTGTGCTGCCGTCTCCTTCACCCCATATGAGGCGCTCAGCAGCGGTTGGTTTAAGTTTTCTGTGTTTACCCAGCAAGCGACCATCCGGACCAAAATAAAGCAGCGTGCAGTATAAAGTGCCTCGACTGTACTGGTTATCACGCTCAATTACACCGATCGCCACGTAGGTTTTCGCGTTTCGGACAGCTTTACCTATTATTTGCGTGCAGCGACCGGGAACATCGATTGCGCTTGACCAATAGCGCTGCCAGGTTAACCTCCCACTTGAACTGCGGCTACCTACAACTGTACCAAAAGAAAGACCACGAGGATATGCGGAGATAAATGCTTCGGGAAAAAGGACGAGTTTAGCTCCTTGATTTGCTGTTTCATTAATCAAGCGGCAGGCTTTATCGATGCTCCCACTTTTATCGAAGAGCACTGATGCAGCCTGCACAACAGCTACCTTCACTTTCTGTATTGTGTCACTCATAATTTTTTTATGTACGAATTTTCACTCTTCGGAGACGACAGCCGTTTGGGTGGATATTTTACGCTTCTCACGGAACACCAGCCATACTGCGCCGAGTCCGAAAATCATTGCTATGACACTGACAGCCCAGCCAAAGTAAGGTATGGCTATCAATAATACATATATTAAAAGACCCAGGATAAGATCAATAATTTTATGATTTGCGGAGTTTGGAGCAATCCATTCCAGGATCATATGCCCGACCAGATAGGAGACAATCACCTTGCTCACGTAGAACACAAAAAGAGCGAACAGGAAAAAAGCCAGTACCAGACTTGAATAACCTATCCCCCAAAAGTAGAAGGCCAGATTCCAGAGGGTGATATATCCCAATCCAAGTCCGATGGCGAGGATGATCGCGGCTAGCACTGCTGCAATTACAAAACCATTAAATGCGATTACCAGTCCCAATAAGCCGTATCCGGATGACAGGAGCGGCGCAGATCTAATTTTTTCAGACCAGTCGGTTAAATTATTTGGAAGAAGCCACAAAACTAACAATCCAACAATCAGGTAGGTGACGAACGCCCCAATCCGATCAAGAACCCATTCCGTAACGACATCGGTTTGAATGCCTGTTGGATTTATTTGTTCAAAGTTACGGTTACCAGTTGAAACTTGTTCGTGTCGGAATCCACCAGTAGTATAGTTGGAGTAACTGACCAGTCTTTTTGAGGCAGAAGTAAATACAACCTGATCGGAGTCCAATTTGGCTTCACCTGTCTCGTCATTATCGGGTTC
>Ga0114922_10007030_pt1 | contig 10297 bp, 6 predicted proteins | sample AartaG_FD_100975 | JGI IMG/M metagenome (GOLD analysis project Ga0114922, IMG submission 100975) | Deep subsurface microbial communities from Aarhus Bay to uncover new lineages of life (NeLLi) - Aarhus_00045 metaG | ecosystem: Environmental > Aquatic > Marine > Oceanic > Sediment | place: Aarhus...
CGCAAGACCGATGAGCCGGACCCTGTCTGGGCGGCGGCCGAATGCGAGCTGGCCGGGGCAAACGGAATCACTGTCCACCTGCGCCAGGACAGAAGGCATATCTGCGATAGAGACGTTCGGCTGTTAAAAGAGACAGTCGCATGTAAATTGAATCTTGAGATGTGTATGGCCGAGCCTATCGTGAAAATCTCCGAAGAAATTCAGCCCGACCAGGTTACTTTAGTGCCCGAAAAAAGAGCCGAGCTGACCACCGAAGGCGGCCTGGATTGTGCCAGATACAAAAGACGACTTGCCGAGGTCGTTAAAAGAATGCACAAGAAACGTATTCTTGTAAGTACCTTTATCGCACCCGAAACAGAGCAAATAATTGCTTCGGCCCAAACCGGCTGTGACGCCATAGAGCTGCATACCGGTATGTACGCAAACGCTCGCAGTCAAAGAGCCGTCAAAAAAAGACTGAATGAGTTACAGGCCGGCAAGGACCTTGCAATTGAAAACAAGCTGACTGTTCATGCCGGACACGGCCTGACTTATCGTAACATCGAGGGCGTGGCACGTATCAAAGACCTTTGTGAATTCAATATCGGGCACAGTATTATAGCACGGGCGGTCTTTGTGGGGATAAGACAGGCAACAGCCGAAATGATAAAACTGATAGACAAATTCAGTTCGTAGCTCATAAAAGGAGACTAAAATGTTTACAGGGGCAATGGTGGCGTTGGTTACACCTTTTCAGGAGGGCGAAATCGATTTTCAAACGCTGGATGAACTGATTGATTTCCAGTTGGCCGGCGGTATAGACGCAATAGTTCCGATAGGAACGACTGGCGAATCGCCAACATTAACTCCCGAAGAACATAAACAGGTCATCGAAAGAATTGTCAAGGCCGTCGGCGGACAAGTCCCCGTAATAGCAGGTGCCGGCTCGAACAGCACCGCTGAGGCGATTGAATATACCGAATACTCCAAAAAAGTAGGTGCCGATGCGACTCTGCAGGTCGGGCCGTACTATAACAAACCCACACAGGAAGGTTTTTATCAGCATTTCAAGGCGATAGCAGAAGAGGTTGACCTGCCCATGGTACTGTACAACATACCGGGCCGATGCGGAGCAGGTATAACACCGGAGACTATAGCGCGTTTAGCCGAGCTTGAAAATATTGTCGCAGTTAAAGAGGCGACCGGCAGCCTTGACCAGGCCAGCGAAATTGCCGCCCGATGCGATATAACCATCATCTCAGGTGATGATTCTCTCACACTGCCGTTAGCTTCGATCGGCGGTAAAGGCGTTATCAGCGTAGTTGCGAACATCGTGCCCGCCGATGTAAAAGCAATGACAGATTTGATTCTGGAAGGTGATTTGGTTTCAGCAAGACAATGGCACAAAAAGCTGTTTACACTGTGCAAAAGTATGCTTACTCTGGCGACCAATCCGATACCAATCAAAGCGGCAATGGCTATGCTGAATATGGCCTCTGAGGAGCTGCGTCTGCCAATGACACCGTTGGAAGAAGATAAAAAAGCCATCCTGAAAAAAACATTGGAAGACTACGGGCTGCTTTAGACAAGAACAAGATTCAAGATGCCTTATCTTTCTTTTTTTTCTGGTTTCTATGTCTTAAGATCCATAATCACGCGACCGTTTTCGTCCACTATCTTGCCATTCTGCCAGGTGTAACTAACGTCACGAATACCAGAAATACGAACCCTCGCTCCATTTCTTATAAAATTTGGTTCGAATGAACCTAAAGTATCGTGGTCCGGATTTAACACAAACTCTGTTTTCTTTATTTTAACAAATGATTTCTCGTAGTCGCCGTTTACATATTTGTGTTCCCTTCTATAATCAGCCTCTACCGGCAGCCAAATATCATTTATCTTCTTGAAACGGACATTACTTACCTCAGTCTCGGAACTGCCATCGGGAGGACGTTTGGTATAAAGCTCCTGTCTGCTCCAACTGGCCCAGCCCCTTTTGACAATCGCTTTTGAGATATTATAACCATGTTCAGGGTCTATCCATATCTTGTATTCACACTTCTTAGTTTTGGCATTAATTACGTAACATTTCGAACCGTTTATATCTTCTCTTCGGGGACCCACTGATATGGTCCGGGCTTGTCTTAGCTCGGAATCTATTCGCTCATTGACTCCGGGAAAGTAACCTCTCAGCGTGCTGGCCGGCATACCTTGCCACTTGCCGTTAGGTTTTGGGGGCCTCATACAACTCAAAGTAGCGGTACCATTTTTAGAAACTCGCGCAAGAGGATAATAACCATATTGGTAAGATGTTTCACCATCCCAGAGGGAATATGAAGTAGTGGGATACTTTTCACCTGAATTAAAGCCGGGCCATTTGCCCCACATTTGATGACAGGAGTAATTTCTTTCACCGTCAGAGCGAAGCTCGATCCTTCGATTCCTTGTGTAAACCTCACCTCTTTTCATATTAGGGCGGCCTCTGTTTACGCCTTCATATTTTGCAGAAACTTCGAGCTTACTGATAAATGAAGGCACAAGCTTGTCTTGTGTCTCAGCATATTTATCAAGCAATTTAGAAGCAGTTGGAAATCTTTTATTTTGTGATCCCGGTGTTAAATCGGTAGAGTCGGTTGGATTGGCTTTACCAAAAATGGTGATTGTGGAAAAACAAACCAACATCACAATATAAGCTTGTTTTGAAAATCTGTTCATAATCCGCACCTTTCGATAAAAAATACGGCTTGAACCAGAAATACTAAACCAAAACACTTTCCTAAAGATAACTACAGCTATACCGTATGTATAGAAGCCTTGGAAACACTTTTGTTACAAAGAATTTTAAAAAAATGACGGCAAAATCCTTGCTTTGAGAAAGTGAGCCGAAACAATATGAAATATTCGCATTCATCCTTTCAGCCACTGCTGAGCCTGCCCATAGGTCTTAAGTGTGGCTGAAACCATCTTGCTGACGGTGTGATTGTCTTTTAAATACTGCTGTGCCGTTTTGGCGATTTTACGTGCAAAATCACGTTTGTTTAACAAACGTTGAAGTGTACTAACTATACTAAGCTCATCATCCGGATCAAAAACTACTGCGGTCTGGCCATCCACAATTAAATCATCTACGCCGCCCTTACAGCTCGCGACAGCGGAACCAACGCTCATTGCTTCCAGCAACAAAGGATTAAAAGCATAATCAGGTTTAGGCTGTACGAAAATATCACCTGCGGCAAGAAGCGACCGCCAGGGCTTTAATCTCGGAACAATAGTAACGGTCTGCAGGAGACCGAGTGCAGCTAACAATTTACGCAACTGCCCTTCGCCCCGTCCGTTGCCGGTTACAACCATCATAAATTCATATTCGTCAATCATAAGATGCCTGATCGCAGCAAATAAATTCTCTATGCTGTCCACATTATCCAAAGGTTGAGTCATCACAATAGTTGCAAAGCGGGAAGAATCAGAAAAACATCCGTTACCTTCGACCACAAAAGTGCCTATATTTACCTGCTCAATTCTATCGCCAAAGCGAGGATAGGCTCCCTCAATATCAGAAGCGATACTTTTAGTCGGGGTAATGATTTTTGCACAACGCCTCGGCGAAACAGAAAACCGGACCAGCTGTTTTGCCAGGGAATTAACCGTCAATATATAAGGCAAATCCAATCGACGAGTTAATCGCCTTGTAAGCAGCGCCATGCTCTCGCATAAGCAGTGCAAAACGGTAGGCTTGAACTTTGCGAGCCTTTCAATAAGCAGCCTTCTATTTAAATGTTCGGTCAATGGCAGCTCAAAAACCGGGTATTTTATAATCTCAGCGGCACCGGTAAACATATAATCCATATCACAACCCGGCGGACAAACCAAAGCCACGGGTATCGACTCATCCGCCAGACCAACCAACAGATGCTCTAAGAATATAGAGTATTCAGATACCGTATGTTCCGAAGCAATCAGAGCTAATCGAAGTGATTTCTTTATCCCGTTTTCCAATGCCAAACTCTTCTCCTTGTTCGTCAGCTATCTTTTATTCTTATTGTTAACTGAGTTAGTCACATGTTAAATTCAGCACACAATCATAAACCAATATGCTCAATATGTTATCGCAAAACCATTCTTGCGGCCATTAAAAAACAAAAATCGCTGCCATACTATAAAGTTATGTATTTTGAAAAAACTTTTACCGAAAGCTGCATCCACACAACAGGCTTTTACACACTTTTAACCTTGCGATTATCAGTCTGGTTGTTATAGTTGATATAAAATTATGCTATTGTTTCAAAAAAAAGCTGTCTCCTTAATTTCATCGGCCTTAATATTTTTCCCTCATTTGCTGATCCATCGCCGATACCACTAAGTAATAGAGAAAATTATGAGCAGACTACTTATTGTTGCAAACAGGTTACCGTTCAATATAGCAAAAAGAACAGGGGATTTTTACTTTCGCCCCAGTCCGGGAGGTCTGGCCACCGGCCTATCTTCACTTTCGGAGTCTTATGAGCAGCTTTGGATAGGATGGCCGGGAATAACTAATGAAAAGCTGGCCACTAAAGATAAGGAGCTAATCAGAGATAGACTGGCTGATGAAAATTGCAGGCCGGTATTTCTTTCAAGAAAGCAAATCGACCTTTATTATCTGGGTTTTTGCAACAAAACGATTTGGCCTCTTTTTCATTACTTTCCCATGCGCACCATATATGAAGAGCACTTCTGGAAGACATTTAAGTATGTGAATCAAATATTTTGCGATGAGATAATAGAAATTGCCAAACCCGGTGATCATATCTGGATTCACGATTACCAGTTAATGTTACTTCCCCAGCTTCTCCGGGAGAAACTTCCGGAACTCGAAATTGGTTTTTTCATGCACATACCGTGGCCATCATTTGAATTGTTCCGTCTAATGCCCTGGCGAGAAGAAATATTACACGGTTTATTGGGAGCTGACCTGATAGGATTCCATACCTACGACTACGTCCGACACTTCCTCAGCAGCATTTGTAGAGCTTTAGGGTTTGAACACACTCTTGGTAAAGTCAGCGTTGGCAATCGCCTGGTTAAAATAGATGCATTTCCTATGGGTATTGACTACGAAAAATATTCCAGGGCAATCAACGACACCGGCGTTAAGAATGAAGTGAACAAGATACTGGCCAAGGCCGGAAAACGAAAAATCATCATATCTATAGACAGGCTGGACTACACCAAGGGTATTATACAGCGATTAGAGGCCTTCGATTTATTCTTGTCGGAAAATCCCAAATATAAGGAAAAAGTTATATTAATTATGGTAGCTGTCCCATCGCGCACAGGTGTTCAGGATTATAAAATCCTGAGGGACAGACTCGAACAGCTTGTGGGAAGAGTCAACGGAGAGCATGGAACGATGGGCAGCATTCCGGTCTGGTATCTTTACCGCTCACTGCCCTTCAAACATATTACAGCACTGTACAACGCTGCTGATGTGGCCTTAGTCACGCCACTGAGGGATGGAATGAACTTAATATCGAAAGAGTTCATTGCAACCAAAACCGACGGCAGGGGTGTTTTGATTCTCAGCGAGATGACCGGCGCAGTAAGCGAATTAGGCGAGGCCCTGATAGTAAATGCAAATAATAAAAGAGCAATAATACAAGCCATTAAGGAAGCTCTTGAGATGCCCCTGTTAGAGCAAATGGAGCGCAACAAATTAATGCAGAAAAGGCTTCAACGCTATAACGTTTCGAGATGGAGCAATGATTTCCTGAATGCTCTGTCTGACATCAAGAAGACACAACAAGATTTTTCAGTGCGAAAACTTACTGCGAGCAAAAGGAACAAATTAATTAGTGATTTTTCCAAAAGTCGCAAACGCCTGCTCCTGCTGGATTATGACGGTACGCTCGTAGGCTTCAAAGGAAAGCCCCCAATGGCGGAACCGGATAAGGAAATTATGGACCTTCTGCAAAAAATATCAAACAATCCGAAGAACAATGTGGTAGTAGTAAGTGGACGTGACAGAGCAACACTGGAAAAATGGCTCGTTTGTCTGAACATAGAATTAGTTGCCGAACACGGGGCATGGATTAAACCAAGAGGCCGGGACTGGCAATGTATGCAGCCTTTTGAAAAAGAGTGGAAAGAAACAATCAGGCCTATTCTCAAGCTTTATTCCGACCGAACGGCAGGCTCTTTCGTTGAAGAAAAGGAATTCTGTCTGGTCTGGCACTATCGCAGGGCGGACCCTGAGCTTGCCTATATCAGAGAGCAGGAACTAAGAGGCGCTTTGTTGAATTTGACAGAAAACCTTGACGTTGGTGTATTCGAGGGCAACAAAATACTTGAAATAAGAAATGTCGGTGTCAATAAGGGCCGAGCTGCGGAAGTCTGGATTGCAAAACAAAATTGGGATTTTGTACTGGCGGCGGGTGACGATTATACCGATGAAGAAATGTTTGAAGCCCTTCCAGAGGGGGCATATTCCATAAAGGTAGGATTAAGTATGTCAAAAGCGCTTTTCAACGTTGATAATGCGAATGAAATTAGGTCGTTACTCAAAGAATTAGCAGGAAACTGATATGTTACGCCTCGAAGATTTTCGGTACATAGTGCCCGATAAGGTATTAGCAGAGATTTACGCAAGAGCCAAAAAACTATATGGAAAACATGTAGTTCATCTTAACGCAACATACCAGGGTGGTGGAGTGGCGGAAATTCTCTATTCTCTCGTGCTGCTGATGAATGACGTTGGAATAGATGCAGGATGGCGAATCCTGCACGGAAGTCAGGAATTCTTTGAGGTCACAAAGGGTTTCCATAATGCACTGCAAGGTGCAAGATTAAATCTGTCCGAGAGAAAAAAACGTTTATACCTCGATGTTAATCAAAATTTTTCGAAATTCACACACCTCCACCATGACTGCGTAATAATACACGACCCTCAGCCTCTTTCGTTAATAAGGTCGTACAGAAAAAGACAACCCTGGATATGGCGTTGTCATATAGATCTCACCAGTCCTCAAGCACAATTGTGGGATTTTTTGAAAGGATTTTTATTGAAGTACGACCAGATCGTCGTCTCAAGTGAAAAATATTTCAAAGAAGATTTACCCATAGACCAGAGGCTGATATTTCCGGCTATTAACCCGCTCAGTGAAAAGAACAGAGACATCAGCGAAAAGACGATCCTGGAAAAAATAACAAAAGCCGGAATTCCAACCGATAAGCCAATAATCACACAGGTTTCCAGACTTGACCCATGGAAGGACCCGGAGGGGGTGATAGATGTGTTCAAATTAGTTAGAGAGAAGGTCGATTGCAGATTGCTTTTCTGCTATAACGTCGCCAGCGACGACCCCGAAGGGTTAAGGATGTATAATAAGATCCTGCGCAAGGCAAACAAACTCTATAAAAACGGCCATATCATTTTTGTTGTTGGCAATAACGAAACACTGGTTAACGCTATCCAGCAATTCTCAGATGTTATAATTCAAAAATCTACAAAGGAAGGCTTTTGTCTTGCGGTTACCGAGGCGCTATGGAAAGGGACTCCTGTCGTAGCCTCTAATGTAGGGGGACTTCCCGCCCAAATAGAGGACGGTAAAAATGGATTTTTGGTCCCGTCCAGGGATATAAACGCTTTCGCCGATAGAATTATACATCTACTGAACAATCCGAAGGAAGGTCAATTCCTGGGCCAAAATGCAAAGGAAACGGTCAGGAATAAGTTTTTGATAACCCGCCTGCTCTCGGATTACCTGGATATGTTAAATTCCATAATGAACTAATCATCCCGTCCGGGATATTTAAGACTGTGGAGTTTGTGTGATTTGTTTTGTCAGCTCCCCCAAAAGGACATGCATTTGAGGGTCGGATTTCTTGGCATGGCTTATCTTGCTGCACGCGTGCATAACAGTAGTATGGTCTCTGCCACCCAAATGGCCTCCAATTTCTTCGAGGCTGTGTCTGGTTAACTTCCTGGCCAGGTACATGCAAATCTGACGCGGCTCAGTAATACTCTGGCTTCGTTTTTTGCTTTGCAGGTCTGCAAGGCGAACGTCAAAATGGCCGGTCACCACTTCGATGATATCAGTGATACTAATATGTCTGGCTGATGCTTTGATCTGGCCTTCCAGAGCTGTCCGAGCTAATTCGAGGTCGATTACTTTCTCGGTGGTAGTGGCAACGGCATAAATAGTTGTCAAAGCGCCTTCCAATTCCCTGATATTTGCATGCACCTTGCGGGCGATGTATTCGGCTATTTCATCGGAAATATTAAGACCTCGAAGGTGTGCCTTCTTTTGGACGATAGCAACTCTTGTCTCGTAGCTCGGCGGGTCGATTCTTGTAACCAGACCCCAGTTAAATCTGCTGATAAGGCGCGTTTCGAGCGACGGAATCTTGCCGGGCGGGCTGTCGGCACTAAGGATGATTTGTTTGCCGTTATTATAAAGTGCATTAAATGTGTGGAAGAATTCCTCCTGGCTGTGCTCACGTTCCCGCAGAAATTGAACATCGTCAATTACCAGCATATCTACGGTACGAAACTGGCTTTGGAAGCCGGACAAGTCCCCCTCCTCGATTGCTCTGATAAATCTGTTGACGAATTCTTCACAGCTTAAGAGCTGCATAACCGCACCGTTGGATTTGCGCTGGGCTTCGAAACAGACGGCATGCAAAAGATGTGTTTTCCCCAGGCCTGAATTGCCGTATATAAAAAGAGGATTGTAGGTATTGCCCGGCGATTGACTTACCGCAACACAGCTTGCATGAGCAAGCCGGTTGCTCGGCCCTACGACAAAATTATCAAATGTATAGTCAGGATGAAGTTTAAGGCTTCCGCTTTTATGTTCCTTGCGCAAAATAGTGCCGTCAGAACCGGAACTGAAGCGCCGTGAGCTGTTGTCGAATTCTCCGGAAGTGCCAACTCTGAAATCTACTGTGATAAGATGGCCTGTTATCTGCTGAGCGGCCCGCGTGAAACTACTTTTGCAATTGTCCTGCAGGAACTGAACCGTCGCCTCATCGGGACAGCCTATCCCGAGCGAGCCGCCATCCATGTGCAAAAACGTTAACTTGTCGAACCACTTGCGGGCGTTGGCCGGATCAAGCATTTTTGTACGGTCGATTATATCTGCGAAAATGTCTTCAACTTCGCGAGCTGCCACTTCACCATCCTTTGTGAATTAATGCACTATATGAAAGATAACTGCCCATCAAAACATCCCTGTTAAAAACTTCTCATTTCACAATTTATCCAACTCCCCTCGCTTCAATGAGGTTCCACAATTTTCACATGAACCAAAACTCCACACCTCTTAGATGCGAGCTTATGCTCAATCTTCTGTGGGATAGTAGCAGAAAATCTAACTTGAATCGCTTGATTTGTCAAAGAAAAATAGCCGGCTCGAAACAAAAAACAAAAAATTGCACAATTTTTCGAAATGTATTATTGATGCCCTGGTATTTGGAAAACTCAGTAAAGTCGAAAATTAAATTATGCCTGGACTTGAAATTTTCATAAATCCCGATACTATCAGAGCAATGCTGGTTCTGCCAAAACCAAAATTTCAACTTCCAACAGGACCTGAATTATTTTAGCGAAAGGCAAACAACGATGGGAATTTTTACCAAAACCGCAGGATATTTCAAAGACCGATTGGGCAAAACTCGCAACAAAATCAGCAGCTCGCTGTCGTCGGTGCTGAGTCTGGGAAGAAATATCGACGAAAGCCTGCTTGACGAGCTGGAAGAAACGCTGATAAGTGACGATATTGGGGTTGAAACGACGGATAAGCTCGTATCTGAGCTGCGTACGGCCTATCGCAGCAGGAAAATCGCTCAGACCGACGATATTATACCATTTCTCAAAGAGCACATTAAAAGCTATTGGCCGGACCGCGACAGACAACTACATCTGGCTCAGTCCGGCCCGACTGTTATCCTTGTCGCCGGTGTCAACGGCACAGGCAAAACCACAAGTATTGCTAAACTTGCATATATATTGAATCGGAACAACAAAAAGGTCATTGTTGCCGCGTGCGATACATTCCGTGCCGCCGCCGTGGAACAACTGACCATATGGGCTGAACGTATCGGTGTGCAGATTGTAAAGCACCAAACGGCTTCCGATCCGGCGGCCGTGGCTTTCGATGCCTGCGAGGCCGCTTTGGCAAGGAATGCAGATATTCTTATCCTCGATACTGCCGGGCGATTACATACAAAAAAAGACCTGATGAAACAACTGACAAAAATTCGTGATGTGGTTGCCCGCAAAATACCCGATGCCCCGAACGAAGTACTGCTGGTTCTCGATGCAACCACAGGGCAAAATGCA
>Ga0114922_10007031_pt1 | contig 10296 bp, 5 predicted proteins | sample AartaG_FD_100975 | JGI IMG/M metagenome (GOLD analysis project Ga0114922, IMG submission 100975) | Deep subsurface microbial communities from Aarhus Bay to uncover new lineages of life (NeLLi) - Aarhus_00045 metaG | ecosystem: Environmental > Aquatic > Marine > Oceanic > Sediment | place: Aarhus...
GACCCCCGGCGAACGCTACCTCTGCCAGCTCTGGGCCAGGCGCGAGCCGGCAGATGACAGGAGCGAGGTCCGTCTGGCCATCCGCTGGCGCACCCCGAAGGGCTCCTGGTATCCTGACAGCAGCAACGACCGGAGCGTGCAGCTACAGCCCGGCCTGCCGGGCTGGCAGCCGCTCTACGTGCTGGTGACAGCACCGGAGGAGGGAGGGCGTCTGGTCTTCATGTGCTCCGTCACCGGCCAGGATGAGCAAACGGCCGCGTTCTTCGACGACTGCGCCCTCTACCGCATTCCTGCCGCGCAGGCCACTGTCAACGACTAAGACCGCCCTGCCAGGCTCCTCCCGTGCCGGGGGACGCCCGGCCTGCGTGCGCTGAGATGGCTTGTCGGTATTGCAATATGCGGCACAATCGTGTACAATGCGCGCACCATCGGGGGGAGAGTTGCTGTGCCAGAGAGACGAGCTGCGAAGGGAGGTTGTGACCGGCGCACACACCTTGAGGCTTCCGCACCGGCTGTGACATACCAGGCCAGCGAGCGGCGTGTCGTAGCCGGTGCTGGAAAGATGCGAGACGGACACCGGACTAACGATCGAAGCACTGGGAGGCAGTAACGATGCAGAGACGAGTGTCGGTGTGTATCGTTCTGGTAGTACTGGCGACGTTGGCGGCGGCCCCTGTCTGGTCGCAGGGCGCGGAGACCTACGCTGTGGCGCATCTCTACGCCTTGCCCGCCGCCACGACCGCCCGTCTCTTCGGCATGGGCGGCATCGTATCTTGTATGCACGACGTCGGCTTCGCCAATCCCGCCTTTGCCGGAGCCCTCGACAGCCCCGCCGCTGGACTGCGTTATTCGGTCACTGACTTCGATGCCGGCCTCAAGCTGACGGCCGAGGCCGGCTGGGTGGCCATGCCCCTGGCGGAGGGGGGCCAAGGCATCCAACTCGTCGGTTGTCACCTGAGTTCAAACATGGGCCCTGTCAATACGCCCACCGGGGCCCTCCGGGCCACCATCAGCGAGAATGACCTGGCCATGCACTACGGCCGCCGGGTCGGCGAGCGATGGCTGTTCGGCCTGGGCCTGTCCCCGGTGTCGCACACGACGACGAACCTGTACAATCCGCTCGACGGCTCGCTCATCATGCACCTCGACAGCAAGGTGGACTTCGGGTGCCGGCTCGGCGCGCTCTATGAGTACGAGCCCGGTAGCTTGGCCGGCCTCGTCTACGACAGGTACACCGAGGACGTCAATATGACCTCCGTGCTGCTGCCGGCGCCGATGGCCCTGGAGTTCACATCGAGCTGCCTGTTCCTGGGCGTGTCCAGGCAGCTCAACGAGCGCGTCGTGGGCGCCATCGAGTGGGGTGAACTGCGCTCGAAGAGCGGCAGCATGAAGACCAGCACCTCTGGACTCCGAGCCGGCATCGAGTACGCCGCCACGGACGAGCTGGCGACCCGGATCGGGGTCAACGACGGCAGCCCGGCGCTGGGCCTGGGCTACCGTGCGAAGGGCTGGTGCGCCGACTACGCCTACCTGCACGACTGGAATGAGGATGCGGTGGGCGCTGTACTGGGGGGCTCAGACACCCACCAGATCGAGGCGATTGTGACCTGGTGATCCTGGCTGGACGGGATGAGATCGGCAATGGCGCCGGGCATCGGCAACCTGAAGAAGCGAGCGGTGATAACCGGCCTTGGGGTGGTGGCGCCCAACGGCATTGGCAAGGACGCCTTCTGGGAGGCCGTGGTAGAGGGTCGTTCGGGGATAGACTGGGTCAGGTCATTCGACGCCTCCGATTTGTACTGCCAGGTCGCCGGCGAGGTCCGAGACTTCGACCCCACGGACTACATGGACGCGCACGACGTGCGCAGGTCCGGGCGCTTCGTGCACTTCGCCATGGCGGCGTCGCGGCTGGCCGTGGAGGATGCGGAGATTGATCTGACCAGGCTGGACCCGTTTCGTGTCGGCGCCATCGTAGGCAGTAGCGTTGGCGCCAGCGGGAACATCGCCGACGACGTCTATGCCACGTATTACGCCAAGGGCCCGAGGGCGTGCGGCGCGCTCGACCACGTGCTGCTGGCGCCACACACGGCCACCGCGTACGTGACGATCGCCTTCGGGATGAAGGGGCCCAACGCTTCTACGGCCACGGGATGCTGCGCCAGCCTGGAAGCCATTGCATCGGCCCGCGACATACTGCGCAGCGGCCAAGCGGATGTGATGGTCGTCAGCGGCACTGAGGCGTGCGTGAGCCGGTTCGGGATGTCCCTGCTGTGCAGGACGAACGTGCTGACGCACCGCAACGAGGAGCCCAGCAAGGCCTCGCGCCCGTACGACGCGACGCGCGATGGTCTGGTGCTGAGCGAAGGCGCAGGCGCACTAGTGGTGGAGACCGCCGAGCATGCCCTGGGCCGCGGCGCGCACATCTACGCCGAGGTCTGCGGCTTTGGCTCGACGACCGAGGGAACGCACCTGGTTGTCCCCGACGCCAGCGGGATCGAGCTCGCCAGCGCATTCCGCGCGGCGCTGCTTGATTCGAGGCTGGCGCCCGAGGAAATAGACTACGTCTGTGCCCACGGCATCGCCAACCGGGACTACGACATCGCCGACACGCGGGCGATCAAGCAGGTTCTCGGCCCTAGGGCGTACAACATCCCGGTGAGTTCGATCAAGTCAACGACCGGCCAGCCGTTCGCGGCCGGCGGGGCATGGCAGGCGGCCGTGGCCTGCATGAGCATTCAGACCAACACCGTGCCGCCCACCACGAACTACGGCACGCCCGATCCTCAGTGCGACCTCGACTACGTGCCTAACAAGGCTCGCAGCGTTCGCGTTAACGCGACCATGATCAACTCGCACAGTTTCGGCGGAACGCACGCCGCGCTGATACTTCGGGCCTTTGATGAGCACCTGGGCGCGCGGAACTGAGATCCGGGCGGCGGACTCGGACAGACGAGGGCGTCGGTCCCACTATGCGTCGGCCGATAGGACAGGTGCCCTCACCTGTCGACTCACCTAATAGCTAATAGCTGTTGAGGGCTGCGTTAGCTACCTGAGTGCAGGGCATCCCCGAAGGTGGGGAGAGGAGTGCGCCTTGGAACTCAATGAGATCGCGCTGGCGATAACGGCCACTGCGGCCGTGTCCCTGGGATTGGCGGTCTACCGGCGAGCGCCGGACCGCGTGTGGAATCGGTTATTCGCTATCCACGCCACCGGTGGTGGGGTCTGGACCATCTGCAACTTCCTGCTAGAGATCGCCGACGACCCTGTGGAGGCAGGTATCTGGCTGCGCGTCTCTCATCCGGTTGTCGCAGCCGTGATCTGCACGTGCGTTGACTTCGCCTGGACCTTCCCCGAGCGTATTGACTACGTCGAGTTCAGACGCAGGGCAGTGCTGTATGCCATCGGCTGCCTCTTCGGCACGATTGCCCTGCATCCAAGCTTGTTCCATTCGATAACGATCGAGCCGGATATGGTTAATATCGCCTACGGTTGGCCCTTCGTGCTCTTCGGCCTGTTCACCGTAGGTACGCTGGGGTACGCCGACGTGGTGCTTTTCCGCAAGGCCCTCAGGCTCCGCGGGGTCCAACGGGTGCAGGTAACCTACGTGCTCGGGGGGCTGATCGGCAGTCACCTAGTGGCCTGCATCACGATAATCATAATCCCACAGGTGTGGGGCACCACCGCCTACAGCGGCTGGGGGGCGGGCGGGTATATCCTGACGCTGGTGGGGATGGCGTATGCGATCGGCAAGCACCGGCTGATGCGCCCGGAGGTGGCGCTACGCCGTGCGCTGAGCTACGCCCTCGCCGCCGGCATAGCCTTGGGCACGGCTGCCGTGGCACTGCACGCGGCCCCGAGCTATCTTGAGCGGCAACAGGTGTCGGTTCTGATCACCTACGCACTGGCGAGCCTGATCACAGGCCTGCTGATCGTGATGGTACACGAACGGCTGAGACACCGCCTGGAGCATGTCTTCTCCCCAGAGAGAGAGCGTGCGGCGGCGCGAAGTGATACTTCGAGGGCGATCCTGCGCACTCTGGATGTGACCGAGCTTCTGCGCCTGGTAGCGAGGTCTTTGTATGAGGCTCTCGACCCGCTGCATGTGAGCGTATACCTTAGGGACTCAGAGACGAGCTTCTATCGTCTGCGGGCGCACCACCCCCAGCAGCCGTCGGACCAGGGCGACTTGCAGTCGGCGTTAATCCCGCCACACAACCTCGTGGTGCGGGTGCTCGCTGAGGACAGCTCCCTGCTGTCCAGGGACCATGTCCTGCGTTTCCGACCCCTTGAGGGAGCGAAGCCGCTGGCCGCGGAGATGGACAAGCTCGACGCGCATCTCGTAGCACCCATGGTCTGGGAGGACGAACTGATCGGGCTGGTGGTAGTCGGGGACAAGCGCTCGGATGACATGTACAGCGGCGAGGAAATTGGCTATCTGGCTCAGATGATTCCTCAGGCTTCCCTCGCACTCCAAAACGCGGAGCTGTACGCCCAGACCGCCCGGCTGAAGGACTTCAGCGAGAGCGTCCTCCAGGACATGGACAATGCGGTGGTGGTCGTGGATGGCACCGAACGTATCGTCGTCTTCAACCCGACCGCCGAGCGGTTGTTCGACGTCCCCGCCGCAGAGGCCATCGGTAGATCGTTGGCGATACTGCCGCAGGCCCTGGCCGACTGCATTAACAGCTCCCTGAGCAGCGGCATAAGTCGGGGACAGTCACCTCAGGTGACTGCCCCCCATTTCGAGATCGTGCGCGACGATGGGACCCATGTGCCGCTGGCTTGCAGCGCGTCGCCCATTGGCAAGGACCCGGACCAGGCGGGCGCCGTGGCGGTCATCAGCGACTTGAGCCTGATGAAGGAGCTTGAGCGCGAGCGGCAGGAGGCTGAGCGACTTGCCCTCATCCGAGTGATCTCGGCGGGGATGGCCCACGAGATTCGCAACCCGCTGGTGGCCATCCGCACCTTCACCGAGCTTGCGCCCAAGCGGCTCCAGGACCCCGACTTCAGGTCGAACTTCCTGACTGTCGCGCAGCAGGAGATCAACCGCATTGACAAGCTCGTCTCCGACCTGCTCACGCTCTCCAAGCCGGCGGACGCGGTCGTGCAGGAGGTAGACCTCAAGCTGATCTGCGAGGGGGTACTTCGCTCGACCTCCGCCCGCGCCGAAGCCAGCGACCTCAGCCTACATATGCAAGCCGAGAAGCTCGGCGGCAAGCCGGAGGGCGACGCGTCCAGAGTTCAGCAAGCGCTGATGAACCTGGTGACCAACGCCATCGAGGCGGAGCCCCCGGGCGGCGAGATAGGGATAGCGATCGAGCGGGCGACAGATGACGAGGGAACGGCGGTCGTGCGGGTCAGAGTGCACAATCCGGGCAGCTACATCGCCCCAGAGCATATCGAGGAGATCTTCCGGCCCTTCTTCAGCGACAAGCCGAAGGGCACCGGCCTGGGTCTCGCGATCTCTCAGACGATAGTGGAAGAGCACGGAGGCAAGCTCTCGGTGGTCTCGACCGAAGAGACCGGCACCGAGTTTGTCGTCCAGCTTCCGTTGCAGCAAGCGAAGGTGGCAGCGGCCACCGCCGGAGAGCACCAGCCATGATGGTAGTTCTGCTCGTGGACCTGAGCCAGCACTGGGCCCAGGAGTTGCGCAAGCGCCTGGCCCACCCAGCCGAGGGCTTCCCCTCGGCCGTGATCCTGGACGGCGCCGACCCGGCCAGAACCCTTGAGCTGCTCGGGTCTGTGCCCGCCGACATCGTCATCACCCAGATGCTCTCCCTCACCTCGCTCGGGATAGCGGCTCTCGAACAGATGAGGAGCCAGGCGCCGGAGGCCGTCTTCGTCTGCATCGCCCCCAAAGAGGTCAGCGAGAAGGTGCGCGCCGACGAACTGCCCGCGCCGGACCTTTGGCTCCGACCGTCGGACTCGCAGGCCGCCTGGGACACGATGATCGGCCACGCTGTGGACAAGGCAGCCCTCAGAGCCGAGCAGATGGAGCTGGCCGGTGCAGTCGCACGGAGGGGCCGGGCTTCAGCCCGGCCCGCGCAGAGGCCGGAGCCCGCCCCACAGACAGAGGCGCCGGCGATAGACGTGTTCCGCCGCCTGATGAGCGGCTTTACCGGCGGCTTCGATCTGGACCATCTCTGGAACGCTTACGTGGACGCCGCGACTCAGTTCGTCCAGTGCGCGACCTACTGCCTGCTCTGGGAAAGGACAGTGGCGAGTAACGGCAGGAACGACAGTCGCGAGTCGCAAGTAGCGAGCAAAGGCAAGGGAGAGGGCCGTGAGGCGTTACTCGCCACTCGCGACTCGCAACCCGCAACGGCCTGTTACACCGTCTACGCCGAGCGCGGCGTGCCTGCCGAAATCGCAGAGAGCGCCAAGCTGCTCTCCACCGATGCCCTGCCGACCTGGTGCCGCCGCAACCGGCGGGTGGTCACAGCGGCGGAGCTGCCGGACTGGCCGGACCGGCCCACGGCAGTGGCCGTCAAGCGCGAGCTTGACCTCTTCTGCGGCCAGGTGGCGGTGCCACTGATAGTCAGGGGGCGTCTCGCCGGCATCATCATCATAGGCGAGAAGGTGCTCGGTGAGGGGTACTCGGCCGGCGAGCTTCAGACCCTCTTCGCTATGTCCAACTACGTCTCCCTGGCGGCCGAGAGCATCGAGCTGCACCAGGAGCTGGAGCGGGCCAAGGCCTACACCGATCGCATAGTGCAGGCGATGAGCGCCGGGCTCATTACGCTCGGGCCTGAGGAGCGCATCAGCCTGTGCAACCCGTACGCAGCGCAGGTCCTGGGGCTGGAGCAGGACGAGGTTGAGGGCGCCGACCTGCGCGCCCTTCCCTCGCCCCTGGGGGACTATCTGTACGCCGCGCTCCAGTCGGCGGACAACGCTATCTCGGCCCAGGAAGTGAGCATCCAGGGCGGCAAGCTTGCCCTGCGGGTGAGCACCTCGGCGCTGGTGGATGATGCCGGCAACATCCTGGGGAGCGTCATGTTGCTGGACGATGTGACCGCCGAGGTGGAGCTGACCAGGGAACGAAGCCGGAGCGAGCGCCTGGGCGTGCTCACGCGCATCGTCGGCCGCATCGCCCATGAGGTGAAGAACCCGCTCACGGCCGTCAAGACCTACGCCGAGCTGATAGGCGAGCGCGGCCCGGACAAGGACCTGGCGCAGTTCTGGTCGCGCACCGTTACACCGGAGATAGACCATCTCGACGAGCTGCTCAACAACCTGGTACGCATGGTGGAGCAGCCCGAGCCCAACTTGCAGCCCGCACGCATCGAGGACCTCATCACCGAGGCGGTCAGCCAGATCACCCACCGGGAGAATCAGGGACAGTCACCTGAGGTGACTGTCCCCCCCACGCTCTTCGAGGTTGAGATCGCCGAGGACCTACCCGCGGTGAGCGTGGACCCGCGGCCCACCAGGGACGCCCTCGGCTACCTGCTGCGTTACGTGGCGGGGCTCGCCGGGACCGAACCTTTCCGCGTTCACATCCGCGCGGCGCGGGGCAGTCAGGATGGCAGCGCCGTCCAGGTCACGATGCAACGGGTGAGCGGGGTCAGCGCCACCACGGGCAGCTTCGAGCCTGACGCGATCTTCGACCCGCTCTATGTCATGGAGCACCCGGAAGCTGACCTGAGGCCCGTGATCGGCCAGAAGATCATCACCAGCCAACACGGCAGTGTCGAGGCCGGGTGCGAGAACGGCCGCGTGACGATGAGCGTCCTGTTGCCGACGACATCCGACTGACGAAAACGTCAGTGGTGAGTAGCGAGTAAGCGCCCTTCGGGCGCAGAAACGAGAGCAAAGACAGTTGCGAGTAGCGAGAAACAACAAACGACAACAGCCGTGGGCCGTTACTCGCAACTCGAAAACTGGCAACTCGTACCTGCGGTGGAAAGGAGTCAACTGTGCGCACCAACATCCTGGTAGTGGATGACGAGGCCGGGCCGCGCCAAGCGCTGCGTATGATCCTCAAGGACGAGCACGAGGTGCGGCTGGCCACCAGCGGGCCCGAAGCTCTGACGATGATAAGGCAGGAGAAGCCCGACCTGATCTTCCTCGACATCCGGATGCCGGAGATGGAGGGCACCGAGGTCCTGCGCCGGATAAAGCAGCTAGACCCGGAGATTGAGGTGGCGATGATCACCGCCTACGCGGCGATTCCCAGCGCCCAGCGCGCGATGCGCCTGGGCGCGCTGGACTACCTCACCAAGCCCTTCGGCGTCGCCGAGGTCGAGGCCGTGGTGGACAGAGCCCTGACCAGGCGTCAGAAGCAGACCGAGGAGCGGCTCCTGCTGCGTCAGCTCAGCGCGACCATCGAGCAGCTCTCCCTGGAGCTGGCGGAGGTGAGTGCCCACGAGGTGGCAGCCGACGATGACGCCGTGTTCCGGGGGCTTACCTCCGCGCACAGCTCCATCGAGCATCAGGTCAACGAGGTGCACCGCCTCAGCGCCGTGGGCCAGGTCGCGGCCGAAGTCGGTCACGATCTGAACAACTTCCTGTGCGCGATCCTCTTCCGCATCGAGCTTATGCTGCTCAATCTCGACCAGTCGCAGGAGATGGACCTGCGCGCAGTTGAGAGCGGCCTCCAGCAGATAGCCCTGGCAGCCCGCGACGGAGGCAAGGCCGTCAAACGCATATCAACGCTCGCCGACACCACCCCCTACGAGCCTACCGAGCAGGTCAACGTGAACGAGGTCCTCAGGGACGCCGCGGAGATGAGCGGAGGCCGAGTTGATAGCCCCGAGCAACACCGCGTCATCTGGGACCTCGAGGAGGTAGGCTCCGTCCAGGGCAGCGCGGCCGGCCTGCGCGCGGTCTTCACCAACCTCATCATCAACGCTCACCAGGCGATCCCCGAGGAGGGCGAGATCCGCATCCACACCTTCGCCGAAGACGACAAGGTGATCGTGCAGGCCAGCGATACCGGCCCGGGGATGTCGAGCGAGGTGCTCGCGCGGCTGGCAGAGCCGTTCTTCACCACCAAGGGCGACAAGGGCACCGGGCTGGGCCTGACCGTCGCCCACAAGGTCCTTGACCAGCACAATGCCACGATGAACTTCGACAGCCGCGAGGGCGAGGGCACCACTGTCACGGTTCGCCTGCCCGTCACCCAGCCCTCAGAGCCTGGCAGCACCCCTGCCCGCCGAAGCGTCCTGGCGGTGGACGACCAGCAAGGCATGCTCACCGTGGTCAGCAAGTCCCTCGAGGCTCATGGCTTCCAGGTGACCTCAACTGCATCGCCTCGAGAGGCCCTATTGCTCTTCCAGACGGCCTTGCAGTCCTCGCAGCCAACGCCGGACGTGCTGCTGACGGACCTGCGCATGCCCGAGATGCTGGGCACCGAACTGGCGGCCCAGATCAAGCGCCTCGCGCCTGAGACCTGCGTGGTGCTGCTCAGCGCCTACCTCGATGAGACCAATGTCTCCAGTGACCCGAGCGTTGACGTGGCCGTCAGCAAGCCCGTGGACCTGCGCGAGCTCGCGAAGCTCATTGACGAGTTTATCGAAGGCCACTGAGCGGCAGGGGATGGGGGATGGGGCCACAGCACCGCGCGTTGGCGGCTGTTCGGGCGTCGTTGCCGTCTGTCGTTCCCTATTGCCCTTTGCCCTTTGCCCTTTGCCTGCTGTTGGCGCGCGCTACCATCTCCCCCATCGCCTCGGCGTCGCCGGTGGCGCACCACAGACGCCCGCAGTCCCTGAACTCCCGCGGCGTCATCCCGGCGCAACGCGCGATGAGAGCATTGTCGTCGGGCAAGCCCACCAGGATTCCGGCGGCCTCCAGGTCCGCGGCGAACTCCGTGGTCAGCGCCGTGAACTCGGCGAAGGACATCCCGCTCAGCTTGTAGGGCGGGGCCTCCCAGAGCGCGGGCGGGAAGAGCAGCTTGATCTTGTAATCGAGCCCCACCAGCGCGGTCTCCTCCGCATCGAACTCAAAACCGTACTTCTCCGGCTCGACCCACCACGGCGTCCCCGGCAGCAGCCCCGGGAACTGCACGGGCACCGAGTCGGGCCGCACGCTCAGAACGAACTCCAGGCTCTCCTGGATCGTCTCGGCGGTGTCGAACGGCAGCGGCACGATCATGCTCGTCGCCACGAATATCCCGGCCCTCTGCGCGGCTCTGACCGTCGCCTCCACGGTGCTCAGGTCAATGCCCTTGCGCACGGCGCGGTCGAGGATCTCCTGGCTGCCGGTCTCGATGCCGAAGAAGATGGCGTAGAGACCTGACTGCGCCATGAGCTCGAAGTGATCCGGCCGCGCGCTTGCGAAGTGCCCGAAGCAGGTGTA
>Ga0114922_10007032_pt1 | contig 10296 bp, 9 predicted proteins | sample AartaG_FD_100975 | JGI IMG/M metagenome (GOLD analysis project Ga0114922, IMG submission 100975) | Deep subsurface microbial communities from Aarhus Bay to uncover new lineages of life (NeLLi) - Aarhus_00045 metaG | ecosystem: Environmental > Aquatic > Marine > Oceanic > Sediment | place: Aarhus...
CAGCGCGCACAAAAAAACCTTTTTATGCAAAACAAACCCAATTTCCCCCGATTTTGCGCCAAAAACGAGGATTTTGCCCAAAAACAAAGCCAATTCAAACCCAATTCAAACCCAATTCAAAGCCAATTTCCGAAAGGCCAAAATGAACGTATATTCAATATTAACAAAGGTTTATGAAAAAAATGACATTTTCTCAATCCCGCAAAACAAACCCAAAACAAACCCAATTTTAAACCAGTCCCATAGCTGCCGGGACAGTCATAGGGTAATATCAAGATTGACATTCCTGCGAAGGGGTGTTCTAATGCATAAGCTGCAAACGGTGAATTCAACAAACCGCGGGATACAAAATGCAAAATACGAGATATGAGAACATTTCCATAATCGGCGATGGCGGGATGGGTACGGTTCTTTCAATGCTGCTCTGCGAAAAGCGACAAGCAAGCGACTCCGCAGGACGCCTAACGGCGGAGCCACTCCACAGGACGCCTGACGGCGGAGCCACGAGTCACGAAGTAAGGATGTGGGGCTATGACGCCCAGCAGTTAAAGCAGATAGAGCAGGAGCGTGAGAACAAGAAATTTTTGCCCGGCTATACACTACCCGAATCTCTTCAGTTTGAGAGCAAAGATGAGCGTATAATGGCGGGAGCCGAGTTGATTATCTCTGCGGTGCCGTGTCAGTTTATGCGTGGGGTCTGGGGGCAACTGAAAAATTACGTTCCCAGTAATGTACCCATTGTCTCGGTCACAAAGGGTATCGAAAATGAAACACTGCTGCGACCGACCCAGATACTTGCCGATGTGCTGGGTCCGGAGCAAAAATATGCGGTACTGTCCGGGCCTACAATTGCAGATGAACTGGCGAGAAAACTGCCGGCGACGGCATGTGCGGCGTGCAGCGACGAGAAACTGGCGAAAGAAATTCAGTACACTTTTACCGCCGAGTGGCTTCGCGTTTATACCAATACCGATGTTGTCGGTGTCGAGTTGGCCGGCGCCACAAAAAACATTATTGCGATAGCTGCGGGGATTATAGATGGGACAGGGGCTGGAGATAACGCAAAGGCAGCACTTTTGAGCAGAGGACTTGCCGAGATAACCCGCCTTGGCGTTGCATGCGGTGCCAAGGAACAGACGTTTGCGGGACTAACGGGGCTGGGTGATTTAGTAACAACGTGTATCTCGCCAAAGGGACGAAACCGCTCGTTCGGCGAAAGGATAGGCAAAGGAGAAAGTGCAGAACAGGCTCAGGGTGCCACCGAATCAGTTATTGAAGGAGCTTCGACCTGCAAATCAGTTGTTGCCCTTGCGGGCCAATTAAATATCGAAATGCCGATAACGCAGGCAGTCTACGAGGTGTTATTTGAAAACAAGAGTGTGCAGACGGCGATTTCGGATTTAATGAAACGTCAGCTCAAGGCCGAATAAACCAATCGGCGTAATCCAGTTCATAACTTTCACAGTCCTATAAGGTTCTTTTTTTTATTCTTTTTCACGAACTCTGCAAAAAATTTAGGACCTGCTGATAATAAGGTTTGAATAAACTTTATATTGTTTTTCGAAAGAAATTTTAAAAATTTTCCCGTATGCTAAAAATATGAAAACACTTGCCTGCACTTGACAAACCAAAATATTTTTTCACCTACCTTAAGTCAATAGTTAATACCTCACATTTTATCGGAGCTAAAAACGACTCTTTCGCTACTCTGCTAAAGAGGAGTCGAATATTTTTTGATGCGATTTGGCTGATTAGGGTTTTATTTCCTATATTTTAGTTAGCATCATTGACAAACATCCTGGTGCAGGGAAAGTGTACACTCTGGTAACTTTAAGACAGTTATTAACTTAGGATTATTCGCATATGGAGATGGCAAGATTTGTCCGTATTGGGCTATTTTCAGGTCTTGTGAGTTAATTATATGTCAGGTATTGCGAAAAATAAATCACATTCAAGTGTCCCGCTGTTTCGATTATTTTCGAAGCGCAACCCAATTGGCGTTGATATGGGAGATGATATTCTCAAGCTGGCTCAGCTCGAGAACAACGATGGAAAAGGTATCAAGCTGCTTGCCGGGGGCAGTCGAAGCCGGCCAAAAGACGTTGTAACCGGCAGTATCATCTGGCAAAAGTGGGCTATTGACTCTATAAGCGAACTGACAACAAACGGCGAATTCAGCGGCCGAGAGGTAACAGCAGCATTACCTGCAAGCGAGGTCTTCATCGAGCTTATAAAAATGCCGAAAAAAAAGAATGATAAACCCGCGGGAAATACAGAAGCCGTTCTTTCAAAGATAAAACGCAAACTGCCGTTTGAAGCTGAGCAGGCAATGATAAAGTATATCCCGACCGAGCAGGAGAATGTTCTGGTAATAGCAGTTGAGCGAACGAAAATCGACAGGTATTTGGCCATATACGAAAAGGCCAAATTGCAGATTAAGTCCATCGATGTCTGGCCGGCCGCTCTGACAAACAGCTATACCAGTTTTTTCGGCAGACGTAAAACCGATGTTGAGACGGATGCGATGCTGGTTGATATAGAATCAAGCCGAACAAATACGGTAATTTGTCGTCACAAGAACTTACTATTTGCTCGTTCGATACCAATAGGAAGATGCCTGCTCGAGACAGATGAAGCAATAACAAGACTGGTGCTGGAATTAACGGCGTGCAGACGGCAGTTTGTGTCGATGTACAAAAGAGGACAGATAGGGCGATTGATTTTCCTTTCAGGCCTGGACGCAGATAAAGAGATATGCAAGACGATAGCCAAAAAGATGGAAATACCGGCACAAATGGGAGATTGTCTTGCGGCGGTGCAAATAACAAATTCGCAAGAGTGTGGAGTAGAGAGAAGGAAGAGCCCTTCGACAGAAATGACATCAGTGCAGGAGCAGGGACAATCCGGCTGGGCGACGGCCTTCGGGCTCAGTCTGTCATAAAGATTGGCGGACAGGAATAACCAAACGCTGAAAATAAGGATAGAGAAAAAAATGAGTAATATAAATTTTGTGCCCGAAGATTACATTCAAAGTAACGAATCCCACAGAACAAATTTGATGTACATTGCGTTGTTTCTGATTGTGATGGTAACTCTGGGCGGCTCGTTTATGACGATTATGGTGCGGCAGCGGGCAGTAAGAGCCAAGGAGAAAGCTGTAACTACAAAGATGGCACAGGCACAGGAGACGATAAAGCAGTTTGAGCAGCTCCAGATAAAGCGTAAAGCAATGATGAAGACGGCCCTTACCACGGCCGAATTGCTTGAGCCTGTACCAAGGAGCGTCCTGCTGGCGTCACTGACGAACAATCTGCCGGCAGGGACATCGCTTCTGCGAGTGAATCTCATTCAGAAAGCGCCGAAAATAAACAGGAGCACTTTAACAAAGAGCAAGTACAAACAAGCACAAGATAAGAAAGCGACGACAGGGCCCAAAATATCACCGGAGAAGCTGTTAGAGACACATATTGATATTGAAGGGATTGCTCCGAGTGACCTGCAGGTTGCCACGTATATCGAGAAGCTGAGCGGTTCAATCCTTCTTGACAATATTGCGCTGGTCGAATCAAAAGAGCACAAAACGACAGACGGCAAGAGACGTGCAGCTAAATCCGAAGATTCAGATATAACATTCAGGCGTTTTAAACTCAAAGCGATGCTTAAAAAAAGCGTTCACCTTACTAAAGATGATATCAACAAAGTCAGGGCGGTCCATAGTAAATCAGCTCGTAATTTTTGATTCCGAGTCGGTCAATAAAAGGGAACTTATATAAGGATATAAATATGACAAGCGGATTAAGAAAAATAGTATTTTTCGTTTTGCTGTTAGGTGTACCCTTTCTGGCGTACCAATATATGATTAAGCCGGCCAATAAGTTATTGGCCGAGCAGAACGCCCGGGTTCAGACGAAAATGGCCAAGCTGGCCGAGATTGAAAAGGCCACCGCCACGGCAGAAAACCTTACAAAGCAGCTTGAAGAACTGCAGGATGCAATAGGTTTTTTTGAAAGTAAGCTGCCGCCTAAAAGCAAAATTCACAAAGTACTCGAGCAGGTAACCGTAATCGCACAAAAGCAGGGACTCAAACCCAAAACGATTCGAACTCTGAAGAAAAAGAACAACAGCGGTTATATAGAACAGCCGTTAAAAATGGAGCTGGAGGGGAATTTTAATGCCTTTTATTCGTTCCTCCTGGAGCTTGAGAAGCTTCCTCGAATAATGAAAATCCGTGAGCTTAAGCTGGAAAAGATAAGAGGGCTGGAGGGACAGATAAAAACTGATTTTATAGTAAGTATATTTTTCCAGAACAAAACCGGATAATTTCATTGGAGTATGACTATGCTGTCTTTTTTGAAAGAACAGGGTACTGAAGATACATCTGAGCAAAAAACCTCTGGCAGCAGTGGTGCCAGCGGTGAAGAAAAACAAAAACAGGAGTATCTTACCGTAGCGTCCAAAAGCAAAAGTGTTCGCAAAGGTACAATGCTGCTCGCTGTTTTGTTCGGCACAGGTCTGTTGTGCCTGTGGTTTATGATACAAAAGAGCACACCGGAAACAGCAACAGCGGCGTCGGCAGACTCTGAGCAAACCCACCTCGAGACAGCGATAGTACGACTTACCGGCGTCAGCTCGGAAATGCTTAACCGAATGGACGAGATAGTCAGGAAATTCTATGAGTTTTCAGATGTTCGGCAGGTCAAGGTTACCGAACTGGTGAAGAACCCGTTCGAGTATGAGATGTTTTTGGCCAATTTAAAGGACGAGTCCGGGGCCGAAGATAAGAACCTGATTAACGCAGAGATGCTGAGGCAACAAGTAAAAAAGCTGCAGCTTTTGAGCATTATGCAAACCAAGCAGGGTAACTGCTGCATGATAAACGATAAAATCCTCTATGAAGGTGATTCAATAAGCAATTTTAAGATTCGTCAAATCGGCAATAATTACGTTAAACTTCAGTGGGGTCGTCAAGGTGGTAAAGAAGGTTTGGGGACCCAAATAATACTAAAGTTATCAAAATGAAATTACCCTTTATATTTGACAAAAAGCAGGATTTTCTTGCAGAGCAGGAAGTTGAAGAAGATTTTCCGGGCGGCGTTGCTGATGGCGGCCAGCCGTTCCCTGAGGACCAATCTATCAAGGGCCTAAGTGACCTGTATTCTCCGGAAGAGCTGGACGAACAGGAAGTATACGAGAAAGGCGGGGAATCGGGCACAGGTGATATCGCCGATGTCTTAGTTGATATGGGCAGGATTACGTCTGAGCAACTCGCACAAGCGAGGAAGGAACTATCAGCAAACTCCGCCGATGACATCGAGACAATCCTGCTGAAAGACGGACTAATCAACGCTGATGATATTTTAGAGGCCCGTGCACAACTCTATGGATTCGAGTTTAGAGCGATAAAGCCGGAAGAGGTGGAGAGAGAAGCTTTTGAAAAGCTCAGCATTGATTTTATAAAAAACAGTTCCATCTGCCCTGTCGCTATAGAAGAAGAAACTCTGGTTGTAGCAACGAGTGAGCCGGCAAATGTATTTGCGATTGAAGATGTGAAAAGACAGACGCAGATGGACGTAAAAGTCGTGGTCTGCAGCGCAGAAGAGATTGAGGCGGTGTGCGATTCGTTAGGCGAGGAAAAAATCGATTACAACTTTGATGATATTATCAGTGATATGACAGACGTGGAGGTAGTTCAGGACCAGGAAAAAGATTTTGAAGACCTTGAGAAGATGGCAGGTCAATCGCCTGTCATTAAGTTTGTTAATTATCTGATAAGCAATGCGATAAAAGAAGGCGCCAGTGACATTCACATCGAGCCGAAGGACAAGTTTATGAAGGTAAGGTATCGCATTGATGGTGTTCTTTTTGAGACTATGCAGCCGCCTTTAAAAATGCATCCTGCGATTGTTTCACGAATCAAGATTATGTCCAATCTTGATATTTCGGAACGACGACTGCCGCAGGACGGGAAAATTTCGGTCATTGTCGGCGGCAGAGGGGTTGACCTGAGGGTTTCAACGCTGCCCACAAACCACGGTGAAAAAGTAGTCATACGAGTACTGGACAGCAAATCGATTATGCGAGGTCTTGAGCGGCTTGGTATGGAAGCGGATGTGATGACGGTATTTGGTGAGCAGATAAAATTGCCTCACGGGATTTTGCTTGTGACAGGTCCGACGGGTTCCGGCAAAAGCACGACTCTGTACTCAGCACTCAGTCAAATGGATGGTGAACGGTTGAATATCTCGACGGTTGAGGACCCTGTGGAATACAAGCTTGATTTCTGCAACCAGGTTCAGGTGAGCGAAAAAATAGGACTGGATTTTGCTTCGGCACTGCGGAGTCTTCTGCGGCAGGACCCGGATATTATAATGATAGGTGAGATTCGGGATTGTGAGACGGCACGAATAGCTGTGCAGGCGGCCTTGACGGGACATCTGGTCCTTTCGACACTGCACACGAATGATGCCGCCAGCAGCGTAACAAGGCTGGTCAATATCGGTATTGATGCGTACCTGATAGCAGCATCGCTCAATGCTGTGCTCGCTCAGCGATTGGTCAGGAAGATTTGTCCGAGTTGCAAAGAGATTTATGAGGCACCGGAAAATGTACGCAAATATGTGGAAAGAGCAGGCGTTCAGCCGAAAGAGCTTTTACACGGTGCCGGCTGTGAGAAGTGCAGAAACTCCGGCTATATAGGCCGAGTGGGCATCTATGAGCTTTTGGTTATCAATGAGCAATTCCGCGTTATGATTAACAAAGACTCTTCGGCTGAAAATATGCGTCGCACCTTTTATGAAAGCAAGGCGTCCAGTTTGTTCGACGACGGCATTAAAAAAGTAAAACAGGGGCTTACAACAATCGAAGAAGTATTGCGAGTTACAGAAGTTTACGGCCAAAACGAGAAGGAGGTTTTCGTTGAGAATATCAATTAACCTTCTGATAGGCCAAAAGAGCTCTAACGGGAGCAGTTTTATACTGATATTAAGGGATTGGGATTTGTGCTGTCACGGAAACGATAAAAGAAGGCTGGGGTGACAAAGGCAAGTGGGAATAATGAAAGCAAGCAGGAACGACAAAAAAGAAAGCTCGGAAAGTTTTTTTTAGGGGACTTTAATATGGTTGATGTGAAAGAAATATTAGCAAAGGCGATAGAGAAAGAAGCAAGTGACGTTCATATAAACGTCGGGATGCCGCCGGTAATCCGAAAAAATACGGAGCTGTTTAATCTGGACTTTCCGGTGCAATCAAACGCAGACGCCAAGGAAATGGTCATCTCAATGATTGGACCGGACCGATTCAAAGTGTTTGAAGAAAACCGAGACATCGATTTCTCAACGACAATAGATGACGGTCATCGTTTTCGTGTGAACGCCCATTATCAATGCGACACAATTGCAATTTCGTTTCGAGTGATTCCCAACCAGATACCTTCGATAGATGCTTTGCATCTTCCTGCAATAGTTAAAGAACTGACAGACCTTCCGAGAGGTCTGGTGCTTGTAACAGGCCATACGGGCTCTGGTAAAAGCACGACCCTGGCGGGGATGATAGGGCTGATAAACAAAAAATACACCAAACGTATTATTACACTGGAAGACCCTGTCGAATACGCCTTAGAGAACGATATGAGTATGATAGAGCAGAGAGAGATTGGGTTTGACTGTCCGGATTTTGCGTCCGGACTTCGGCACGTTCTTCGTCAGGATCCCGATATCATTATGGTTGGTGAGATGCGAGATTTGGAAACCACGAGTTCAACAATCACGGCTGCAGAGACCGGCCATCTTGTTTTCAGCACGCTGCATACGATTAACGCACCGCAGACCATCGAGCGTATCATAGATATTTATCCTGCGAGTCAGCAGAGTCAAATCCAGACGATGCTGGCCAATACGCTACAGGCGGTGATATCACAGACACTATTTCGGCGGGTAGATAAGCCGGGGATGGTACCGTGTACGGAAATTTTGCTGTGTACGTCGGCGGTTAGAAACTGCATTCGTGAAAACAGAATCTACGAGATACCAAATATTATCGAGACTTCTCGGCGAGTGGGAATGCGGAATATGGACAACAGCATTGTGGATATGTACCTGAAGGGCTACATAGACAGAGAGGAAGCGATTACCCGCTCAAGCAATCCCGGCAAGATGGATAAAACCTTACCACCGATGGAAAAGTCGGTTGGGGCGACAAAATCAAAGAAGGCCCAGAGAGAGAGCGAAGTGGTCTCGGTTGAAAAATGATTAATGACAACTAATGATTTCGGATTGAGATTGCCGCTTCCTGCATCGCAGGGGTGGTGATGACATTTCCGTCCTGCATTGTGAGTTGTGTGTTGCAGATTATCCAGATGCGTGAAGAAGAAGATTAAAATTCGCAAAACCTGCGGCTGAATGGGTGGTGGATTATGTTTGAGGATGGTTTTCAGGATAGCGGAGGTAGTTTTGCAGATGTCGGTGTGGAGCAGCGTTCCGGGGGGCAGAGCAGCTCCGACGGCCAGATGAGCGGCTTTGAGAAGGTGGGACAAGAAAGTAAAGACGTTCGTGAAAACCAAAAAGGTGCTCTGCAAAAAATCAGCGATTTCAGGGTCGAATTTGGCCCCGGTGCTAAGGACATACTGCACTTTACCAGCCAGTTGGCGGTTATGGTTCGAGCAGGCATTAGTCTGACAGACTGCCTTGAGTCGATAGGCCAGCAGCAGCAAAACAAGAAATTTGCGGCGATAATTGGTCGGATAAAGAGCAGAATCGAATCCGGACAAAGTTTCTCTCAAGCGCTGGCTGAGTTTCCGGAAGTATTCAGTAATCTTTATATAAATATGGTTGCGGCAGCGGAAATCTCCGGCTCTCTAAGCTCAATGCTGCAAAAACTGGCCGAGTATCTGGACGCAGAAGCTGAAACCCGCTCACAGATTAAGGCTGCTATGGTTTATCCGATTATCATAGCAATTATGGCAATAGTAGTAACGATCTTTCTGCTGGTGTTTGTACTGCCGAGATTCACGATGATATTTGCGGGCAAGGAGGAATATCTTCCCAGTCCGACTAAATTTTTAATGGCCAGCAGTGCTTTTGTGCGGAGTTGGTGGTTTCTTATTATCCCTGCTATTGCCGCTTCACTATGGGGATTCTTTTACTTTGTGGGCACGAAAGTCGGTCGGCTGTGGTGGGACAGAACAAAATTGAGACTTCCTATTATAAGGACACTTTGCCGGTGCCTTTACATAACAAGAAGCCTGCACACAATGGGCGTGTTGACGCGTGCGGGTGTGCCGATTTTAAACACTATCTCTATAACGGCTCAAATATCAGGAAACATTCTCTACAGGAATATGTGGCTGGTAGTTTATGAAGACGTTCGGCAGGGCAAAAAAATTGCATCGAGTCTGAATCGCTGCCCCCTGATGCCTGGCGATGTCGTGCAAATGATAAGAAGCGGCGAGGAATCAGGAACAATGAGTGACGTTTTGAGAGATATAAGCGATTTTTACGCCAGAAAGTTAAAAACAGTTATCAAAGCGGTAACATCGATGATAGAACCTATAATGATAATCATAATGGGGTTTTTGGTCGGCTTTATTGCGATGAGTATTATCCTGCCGATATTCAAGATGTCAAGTATCGTTATGGGCAAATAAACCCGTCGCCTGCAGGCCATATCGGTCACAAAAGATAAGTGGCAAGATGCGAGATATGAGATACAAGAGCGGTTTTACACTTGTTGAGGTGCTAATTGCGACAATCCTGGTTGGCCTTGCGATTGCATCACTGATTGGAGCGAACATTTCATTAACACGGGCCAACGGTGTCGGGGCTGATTTGTCAACCGCTGAGTTTTTAATTGAACAGTTCCGGGAACTCACAACCCTTGTTGGTGTAATCGACCCGGAAACCGGCACGGACTATTTTGGTTCGGAAACGGATGAAGCGGCACTGGCCGATTATGACGACCTTGATGACTTCGACGGCAAAAGTTTTTCTCCGCCAATCAATACCAACAGAGAGGCCCTTCACAGTTTTGCGGCATTTAGCCAGCAGATTACGGTCGAAAATGTTGATGGAGCAAATTTTGAAAATACCGTTGCCGACCACGACAGCGATTTTGTCAGAGTTACGGTAAGAATTTTTTTGAACAGCAGGGAGATTAGTTCTACCAGTTGGATACGAGCGCGGTACTAAAAAGCTAAAGTAAAAAGCCAGAACTTCAGGCTTTTTGGGTGGAATATGACAGAAAGGCCAAACAAATTTACCGGTGGTTTTACCATTGTCGAATTGTTGATTTCCCTGGCAATAG
>Ga0114922_10007033_pt1 | contig 10295 bp, 11 predicted proteins | sample AartaG_FD_100975 | JGI IMG/M metagenome (GOLD analysis project Ga0114922, IMG submission 100975) | Deep subsurface microbial communities from Aarhus Bay to uncover new lineages of life (NeLLi) - Aarhus_00045 metaG | ecosystem: Environmental > Aquatic > Marine > Oceanic > Sediment | place...
ATCCTGTGAATCCTGTCTGGTAAAGAAACATGGTTTTTTCCGCCGCCCCGGTGGAATAGCCTCGGATTCCACAGGGCAGGCAGGCGGATTGAATTTTTTCCCTTCCTTCTGGGAAGGGAAAAAGACCAAAGATAAATCCAGTCAATCTTGTAAATCCTGTCGAACAAGAAGTACTCAATGTCCCTGTTTTAATACTCCAAGTGCGCAAAAGTTTATGACGCTGTGTATAGTGAGAGACCATACCAATGATCATCAGCGCCAGTCGCCGTACAGATATCCCGGCTTTTTACGGGGAATGGTTTATGAACCGCATGCGAGCCGGTTACTGTACAGTGCCTAACCCCTTCAATCCCACTCGCGTCTCACACGTTTCCCTGAAACCAGAGGATGTGGACGTCATTGTTTTCTGGACACGCTATCCGCGTCCGCTCTTCCCCTTTCTGCCAGAACTAGACAAAAGCGGCTACCGGTATTACTTTCTATACACGCTAATGGACAACCCACGCCTATTAGATCCCAAGTGCCCTCCCCTAAAAGTTTCCTTGAAGATTTTTCAAGAACTCGCTGATCGCATCGGCCCGGAAAAGGTAATCTGGAGGTATGATCCTCTCGTGTTCAGCACGGCTACGCCGGCAGATTTCCATAAAGAAACATACCAACGCATTGCACGGGCACTCCAAGGGCACACACGTCGTTGCGTCATCAGCATTTTAGACGTTTACCGCAAAGTGCAGAAACGCTTTCGCGAACTGGCAAAGCAAGGGCTTGAACTGCTAGCTTGCGAGGGCGAAGCATTTGGCGATCTCATGCGAACCTTCGTTCGTGCAGCCAATGAGAATGACATGAAGGTCTTCAGTTGTGCCCAAGAAATTGATCTGCAACCTTTCGGTATTCAACCCGGTAAATGCGTTGATGACAAGTACATCTCCAATGTTTTTGGAATCAATGTGACCAACAAAAAGGACCCGTCTCAACGAAAAGCCTGTGGTTGTGTGATAAGCAAAGACATTGGCATGTATGACACCTGCCTGTTTGGCTGCCAGTACTGTTACGCCACCACCAGCCTTGAGCGAGCCAAGATCAACTACAAAAACCACAACCCTGCCTCGCCCTCGCTGGTCGGCTGGCACGATGCAAAGCCAGAACGAAAACCCTTTCAACAGCGCACACTCTGGCAAGGCTCCTAAATGTCAATATGAGTCTCTCATAAGGAGGGCGAGGCAGGGTCGTGTTTCTTAAAGACAATTTCAGGTTGGGGACTAAGAGAATGGATCTGCTACGCTGTCATCCCGTTTCTGCATCAGACAAACCCAGGTTCTTGGTGGTTTTGGACGATTGGAGTCGAAATGGCTTGAGTTGAGCGAGAGAATCTCAAATGATTACCTGACATAAAATCATTGAAAAATAGATGATCTAATATAAGGTAATCGACAGTGAGCCGGAGGAAAGAGTTGAGAAGTCGTGACAAACAGCCCTGATTGCGCTGATCAATAACGGAGGTTGTAAAGAGAGATGACGTTGAACCAGATTATTCATGACATCCAACCAGCAGATCAAAAGATTATGGAACAGGCTCGCGAGCACACGTCCCGGCTGGTCATGCCGCACCGGGCTTTAGGAGAGCTGCACGTGATTGGAGAGCGGGTTTGCGGCATACAGCGGACCATGGAGCCTTCGGTCAAAGAGAAGGCTGTTTTGGTGATGGCCGGGGACCACGGCATTTCGGCGCGGGGAGTCAGCGCCTATCCACAGGAGGTGACCGGTGAGATGGTCAAGACCTTCATCCGGGGCGGGGCTGGAATCAACGTCCTGGCCCGCCAGGTCAATGCCCGTGTCCTGGTGGTGGACATAGGGACCATCCCTGATATCCGGGAACAGACCTCAGGAGAAAATGCGCTGGTAGTAAAAAAGATTGCCAAAGGCACGCACAATTTCACTTGTGGCCCTGCCATGACGCGGGAACAGGCAGAACAGTCTGTTATGGCAGGATACGAGACGGCTGCTGACCTGTTTGAACAAGGCATTGAGCTGCTGGGAACCGGTGATATGGGCATTGGCAATACCTCACCTTCAAGCGCCATTGGAGCAGTGATTACCGGTCATCCTGTGGAGCGGATGACCGGCCGCGGCACCGGTGTGGATGATGAGGCCTTTGCCAGGAAATGCCAGGCCATCCAGAAAGGGATTGACATAAATGCGCCTGATCCCAAGGACGCATTGGATGTGTTAAGCAAGGTGGGAGGGTTTGAGATCGGCGGCATTGCCGGTGCGATACTCGCCGCAGCCCGTTTCCATAGGCCGGTGGTCATTGACGGCCTGATTTCAACAGCCGGGGCTTTGCTGGCCCATGCAATGTCTCCTATCGTAGCAGACTATATGTTTGCAGGGCACCGATCCGTGGAACAGGGGCATCAGCGCATGCTCGAGCACATGGGGCTCAGGCCGATTCTGGACCTCGGGATGCGTCTTGGGGAGGGCACGGGGGCGACCCTTGCGATGCATATCATAGAAGCCGGAGTACACGTGTTTCTCGAAGTGCTCACCTTTGAGCAGGCCGGGGTCAGCAAAGGCTGAGTTTGTTCTCTCACCCCGGTACAGTCGTTCCTCCTTACAGGGCAGGCAGAGCTCGCGGAGTCACAGAGTTTTTGAGCAGATTTCCTGAGAGGGGAAATCTGCTCAAATCTCGCTATGGCTGGACGGTCGCGGGTCATATTGCCTGCTACGAATGCTCATGTCCCTTATCAATCATGGTGTACCCTGGAGAGCATATTGCCACGCAGTGGCTGAGAGTTTTGTGTGATTTTTCGTCCTTGCCCCGTTAAATGCGAAGCTTATTTAACCGGGGTCAAAAAATCACACAAACTATCTATCTCCGAGATCTCTGTGGGCGAGAGAACTTCTTCCCAGGTTAAGGAATGACATGATCAAAGATGTAAGAGCAGCCTTGCAATTTCTGACCATCCTTCCATTGGGCAAACCCGCAGATTTTTCAGGGCACCGCATGGTGCCGTACTTTCCGCTCGCAGGACTAATCCTGGGACTGCTGCTCGCACTGATAGACGCCGTGCTCCAGCATATCTTTCCTTTGAACATTGTGTCATTGATTGACGTTGTCTTCCTTGCTGTCGTGACCGGCGCACTTCACCTTGACGGGCTTGCGGATACGGCTGATGGCCTTTTCAGCCATAAACCTCGTGAAGAAGTCCTGAGGATCATGAAGGACAGCCGTGTTGGGACCATGGGAATCATTGCCCTGATCTTTGTCCTGGGCACAAAATGGGCTGGGCTTTCTTCCCTCCATGAGTATCGAGCATATTACCTTATCATTATTCCCGCTTATGCAAGGGGTACGTTCACTATTGCCATTCACTTCCTGGGCTACATTCGTCCCGAAGGAGGAACAGCTAGGGAGTTCTTTGCGGACAACAGAAGCATCGCAAGCCTTGGATGGCTATCAGTGCCGGTGGCTTTTTCCTTGTGGCTCGGTTTCAGGGGCATAATCTTGAATGGTGTATTCACAGGAATCGTGATGCTCGTGACCCTTTATTACAAAAAAAAGCTCGGGGGCATTACCGGCGATATGTTGGGTGCCCTGGGGGAAGTGACAGAAGCAGGATTGTTCTTATTTGCAGGGATGGGGGTATAGTTTACTAACCATGCATCCGATGACGGGGTTCTCTCGCCCGCTCTCTTCGGTCGCTCGAGCCCACTGGTAATTCTGGTCTCTCACAGAGCTCGCAGAGATCACAGAGACGAATAAGTTTGTCTGATTTTTCTGAGAGGGAAGAATCAGACAAAATGCTCAGTCCGCCGGAGGCGGACGCGTTTGTCATGTGCGTAACGCCACGTTTTGATCGCAGACATAACCTTTTGGGTCAATGAAGACCTCCCGCTGAAGCGGGATGGCAGTTTGAGCAGATTTTTCCTCTCAGAAAATCTGCTCAAAAACTCTGTGTCTCCGAGGGCTCTGTGAGAGATAAGAACTTGTGGTCAGGAGATCTGCTCAAAAACTCTGAGCCTCTGGGTGCTCTGCGAGAGATAAGAATATGATAAAAGGACACGGTGGCAACATCTATGAAATGGCAAAAACCCTCGGGTGCTCCCCCTGGGATATTCTGGACATGAGCAGCAACGTGAGTCCCCTTGGGATGCCCCCCGGGCTCAAGGTGACGCTCGAAAAAAGATGGGGAGAGATTGTTTCCCTTCCAGAGGTTGACAGCGAAAGTCTACGGATATCCTTTGCTGCCTCAATGGGCCTGGAGGCAAATCAGGTAGTGGCAGGAAATGGAACCACAGAGTTTATCTATATGATTCCCAAAGCCCTCAAGGTTAAGCAGGTCTTGATCGTTGGTCCCACCTATTCCGACTATGCGGATGCTTGTCAGGCTTACGGGATTGAGCCCATATTTTGCTTGGTGCGGGAAGAGGCGGACTTTCAGCCAGGTCTTGATGAGATATCATCCAGGCTGGCCGACGTGGATACCGTGTTTATCTGCAATCCAAACAATCCGACAGGTCAGCTCATACCAGGCCAACCCCTAAAGCTGTTCATTGAAACCTATCCAGGGGTGCGTTTTGTGGTAGACGAATCCTACCTCCCTTTTGTCCCGAACTGGGAGGCCGAAAGTTTAGCCAGCGTTGCAGCAGAGAATCTCATTGTCCTGCAATCCTTCTCAAAGATATTCGCGGTACCAGGCCTCAGACTCGGATTCTTGATCGCCACGCCAGAGATCATCAATACGTTCGGACCGTTTAAGCAACCCTGGACCGTCAACCGCCTGGCCCAGATCGCAGGCAGCTTTCTCGTTACACAGAGTGCCTTTGTACGGGAGGTCGCCAAATTCGTTCAGAAAGAAAGAAAGACATTTCTTGGGTATCTTGAAGGCGTCAATTCTCTTTGCCCGTTTCCAAGCTATGTGCATTATATCCTGTTCAAATTGAAGGGAACCTTAACAGCACCTGAGCTTTTCAGGCTGATGGCCGAGCACAAGATCTTGATCAGGGATTGCTCCAATTTCTACGGGCTGTCTGACCGCTTTATCAGAATCGCCTTGAAGACTTCTGAAGCCAACAAAAGGTGTGCGGATATTCTCAAAGGAGTGTCATAGATCCTGACCCGGATAAGCCAGAAAATACGAAATCCGAATATCGTACTGTTTTCAAGGCGTAAGCCGCAAACAAATTCGAATCTCAAATGTCCAAATGTTCAAAACAAGTGTTACAGTTGTGACGTTCTGTCGAAAATGACAGAATTCGCTAGGAGGCTGTCCGAGAATACGTCTTCATGTCATTTCGACCGAAGGGAGAAATCTAAAACTTACTTATTTTCAATACAATAAGATTTCTCCCTGGCCCAGACCGGGTTTTTATATAGCACCGGTTATTATTCTCATGTCGCACCAGGGCGGGCGCTACGCTCGAAATGACAACTTTGGTGAGTTCTCGGACAGCCTCCTAGTGTTTCCAAATTTTGAATTTTTGTCATTCGGTATTGTTTCGAATTTCGGATTTCGATATTCGAATTTTGATTGGCATGAATACAAGAATTTGTGTCACATCGACAATCTTTTGTCGATGTTCAGACGCTAAGCGCCTAATATGAGCGATGTCTCTTTTGCGTGGGTACTGCCGGCAGCGTTTTTCCTGGATCTCCTGATTGGTGACCCTGTCGGTCTGCCACACCCGATTCGTTGGATGGGGCGGTGGATAACATCCTGGGAAAATACGTTTCGCAATGGGCTCTCTTCTGAGACAACAGCAGGGTCTTTGTTGGTTATCTCTCTGGTATCAGGTACCTGGCTCATCTACGCTGCTGCTTTGATAACAGCTCGGGCCGTACATCCGGGCTTTGCTCTGGCACTTCACGTCGTTTTAATCTATTACGCCCTGTCGGTGAAATCATTAAGGTCCGAAGCCTTGAAGGTCTATGCCGCAATGAAGCAAAAGGAATTGGATGAGGCACGGGAACAACTCTCTAAGATCGTGGGAAGGGACGTGGAGTCCCTGGACGAGGCCGGCGTGGTTCGGGCTACAGTGGAGACTGTGGCGGAAAATCTCGTGGATGGTGTAATAGCACCTTTGTTTTATGCGGCGCTGGGCGGAGGCCCTCTCGCCATGGCCTACAAGATGATAAACACCCTCGACTCCATGATTGGCTACAAGAACGAGCGCTACAAAAGATTCGGCTGGTTTGCTGCCCGACTCGACGATGCGGCCAACTTTATACCGGCTCGGATTTCGGCAATCGTGATATCTCTTGCTGCTCCCCTTATCAAACGCTCATGTATGGGCACCATCAAGACGGCCATAAGGGATGGCCGGAAACACCTAAGCCCCAACGCAGGGATCCCTGAAGCGGCCTTTGCCGGAGCGCTTGGTATCAGATTGGGCGGACCAAATTTTTATGGGGGCCACTTGGTTGAAAAGCCGTATATCGGACAGGAGACCCATCCTGTTCAGATCGAGGATATACGGACAGCCACAAGCCTAATGATCGTCTCAGCCTTCATCTGGCTTATTGTGTGCTGGGTCTTTCTGATTGCTTGATGTTGGATAGCGGATATTGGATGATGGATGTCCCTCATCTTCGCCAATTCCAGGCTGCAGGGCGGTGGTCAATCTGACGCGGTTGAGAATGAAAGTGTAGTATATCATCTATTCTTTTCCTTGCAAGGAACCTCTACCAGAATCTTCGTGCCCCGCGTCGGAACCGAGTCGATCTTCATCTTTCCTTGAAGTAGGGCAGCCCTTTCCTCCATGATCCGAAGTCCCATGCGTCTTTCATGAGCCGTTGACATCAGCCTATCTTGCACATCAAAACCCTTGCCATCGTCTTCGATGCGAAGAATGATGTTTGGAAAAGATCCTGTCAGACGGATAGTCACATGGTTGGCATCAGCATGTTTGTTGACATTGTTGAGACTTTCTTGAATTATGCGATACAGGTTAATCTTGGCATCAAAATCGAGTTTTGACTCATCTATTGGCGCTCGCTTTCTTGCGCCATCAAAAGTTCGTGGCTCAGCCTGCGAATCTGCTCCTCCGCCCGCTTGTGCTCTATGATCTCCTGGTGAAGTAGTTCATTAGTCCTTGTCAGTTCAGCAGTGCCCTCCTTCACCCTCAGTTCCAGTTCATCCCGAGCTTTGCGAAGTGCCTCCTCGACCCGCTTCCGTTCACTTTTTAACGCTTTTTGATGAACTGCATTTTTGACTGCCTTTGACAATTCCTCATACTCAAAGGGCTTTCTCAGATAACCGTAGGCCCTACCCCTAAGAGCCTCTATTGATGATTCTACGGAAGCATACCCCGTTATGAAAATGACTAAGGTCTCTATGTCCTGACTATTTATGTAATGCATGACCCGGTGCCCATCTATCTCCGGCATAACTATGTCCAGAAGAACCAAGTCGACACGATTCTTTGTTAGGTGTTCTATAGCCTCTTTGCCACTATTACATGTGTGTATTTCATAGCCCTCACCGTTTAACAAAGCCTTCAGGCTGTCACACATGCGAGGTTCATCGTCGACTATCAAAATTTTGGGTGTATAGGGCGTAATTACCCTGCTTGCCCCGTCAGTGATCTTGCGTGCTAAATTCATGGAACTATCCCATAGGGCGCCGCTCAACTAAACATTTCCCGATGTGGTATACTGTAAACCTACCGTTCAGGGCACGGTCAGGCTTCATTTGAGCCATAAAGACAGCAAGCCGTCAAGACAAAAATACATCAAACAACGGTCAAGATAGGAAAGGATCTTTAAATTTCGCTCTGTTCAACCAATTATTGAACAAGAAAATATAGGACATATTCATCTTTCCCGGGAAAGATATCCTTCTTAGCGGAAAATTCGTGCTGTAGAATAGATCAAGGATCAAATAGGTGTTTTTGGCTTTTTTTCTGTTAAAGGTCTTTGCCGTCTTGCCGATATTATGGCAAGGAGGAAGATTGGCATGAAAAAGATTACTGCAAGGCTCGGTAACGAGACCCACGCAAAATTGAAAATGCTTTCAGCGCTCGAAGGGAAGTCCATGCTGCAGATTATCACCGAATGCATCGAGGAGCGCTTTGCGGCCCTGGGTGAGGAAGCTTCAAAGCTGTTGAAGAAGAAAGTGTCTCGTGGGCCGAGAGGCTGATCGTCAAGAACACGGGCGCTTCTGGCCGATCCCCATAGGGTGCCCAGCCGTCCATGGGCTTCTTTATATGCTACTTGGCGTCTTTTATTACTTGTTGTACCTTGGCTTATCTTTGGCGGTTATTTTCCTTTCTGATTTTATGGGCGTCACCCTATCTTCTGCCTATGTGTCATATGTTGACGGGCTGTTGCCCAAATCGATATTTGGGGGGATTCTTGACGAATCGTCAGCAAAACCTGCTTTGGCTCCTGTCACAGTTGATCAAAAAAAGCCCGCCCCCTTGGAGGCGAGTTTTTGTCTGTAACAGGATGGGTCAACTCAGTTGAAAGTCTTAGGCATGTCTAACGGAGTCAGGATGCCTTAGGCAAGGTAAAATAGAAGGTTGCGCCCTTTCCCTTTTTAGAATCAACCCACACACTTCCCCGGTGGTTGTTCACGATCCTTTTAACAATTGCGAGCCCCAGACCTGTTCCTTCCTCATCTTCTATTTCTTCTAACCGATGGAACGTCTCAAATATTTTCAGGTGATATTTCGGATCGATCCCGATGCCATTATCCCTCATATAGAACTGATGGAAGTCTCCCCTATCTTCGTATCCGATCTCGATCTTAGGGTTCTTGGTACCCCCCATGAACTTGGTGGCATTTGTGAGCAGGTTCTCTAAAACCTGAAAGATCCTTGCTCCATCACAGTAGATGGTGGGAAGGTTGTCCGCCACAACAAGCTCTATTCCGCTATCCTTCAGTCTGTGTTGAAGGCCTGAGGTTACATTTTTTACTATCTCAAGAGAGGAAACATCTTTAAAAGGAGAGACTACCCGGCCGATGCTTGATAACGCCAGGAGGTCAGAGACCAGTAGCTCCATTTGGCGGGCACTGGCCATGATCTGATCAAGGTAGTTCTGGCCCTCCTCCCCCAATTTTTCTTGATACTTCTTGAGCAGGCGAGAAGAGAATCCATGGACGGAAATGATGGGGTTTTTCAGGTCATGGGAGACAGCGTGGACAAAGTTTTTAAGCTCCTCGTTCATATTTCGGAGTTCTTCTTCTGCCCGCTTTTGTTCGGTAATATCCATGATGTTACCCAATACAGCAGGCCTTCCCTTGTACTCCATGCGAGTGTTTCTCCTTTTGATCCATATCGTTTCGCCGTCTTTTGTCAGGCCCCTGGCCTCGTATTCTAATGGGGCTTCTTCTCCCTTTAGCCTCCTTGCCCTTATTTCACTGGTCAAGTCCCTGTCCTCAGGATGCACTAGCTTCCAGCTCTCGATACCTACCAACTCCTCTCTTGGGTACCTGTAAATCTCAGCGAATTTGTGGTTGGCAAATACGATCTTTTCATCCTGGTCGATATATATGCCGGTGAGGGAGTTTTCCACCAGGGTGGTGTATTTTGTTTTACTCTCTCGCAGTGCTTCCTCGGTCCGCTTGCGCCCTGTGATTTGTTCATTCAGTTGTTTTGCATAGATGATGGATTGGTCATAAGCAACTTCTAGCCGGCCAGTACTTTCCCGCAGCATCTCCTCTGCCCGCTTACGTTCGCTTTTCAATCTTTTTTGATCAAGGGCATTTCTCACTGCTTTTAACAATTCTTCGCACTGAAAGGGCTTTCTTATGTAATCGTAAGCTCCTTTTCTCAAAGATTCTATTGCCGAGTCCACAGTAGCATGCCCGGTAATGACGATGACAAAGGCCTCTATGTTTTGGCTATTAATATGATCCATGATTTGGCGACCGCTAATGTCAGGCATGACTAAGTCCAGCAGCACAAGGTCAAAGCCATTTTTGGCAAGGCATTCTAAAGCTTGTTGACCACTATAGCCTGTATGAATCTCATAGCCATGACCGCTTAGCAAAGCCTTCAGGCTGTCACACATACGAGGTTCATCGTCGACTATCAAAATTTTGGGTGTGTAGGAGGTAATTACCTTGCGTGCCCCATCAGTGATCTTGGATGCTAAATTCATGTAGATAACCTAACTAACCCACATGACACTGCCCGAGTCAGCAGGGGAAACCAAATGGGTGGCATAATATAAGGATACTCTGCGGGACGCAGACGGGTTTGAGTTCACTTACCATAAAGACGGCAAGCCGTCAAAGGGAACAAACGAAGGAAAGTCAATGCTGCGGATTTTTAACGAATGCATCGAGGAGCGC
>Ga0114922_10007034_pt1 | contig 10295 bp, 8 predicted proteins | sample AartaG_FD_100975 | JGI IMG/M metagenome (GOLD analysis project Ga0114922, IMG submission 100975) | Deep subsurface microbial communities from Aarhus Bay to uncover new lineages of life (NeLLi) - Aarhus_00045 metaG | ecosystem: Environmental > Aquatic > Marine > Oceanic > Sediment | place: Aarhus...
CGGCCACTCGGACACGAAACCATTTATTTTTTTAAGAGTGTGATTGTACCTACTTGATACTTAAACTAAAAGCAAAACTAATGATTCTCCAATAGAGAATGTCATTACGATAAATTTGACATTTATGAAACAATTCTACTAAAAAGTGAACTATATAAGAAACTTATTTTCATATCACCCCTTAATTTTAAATTATAACGCTACAATTTCGTTATATATTATATAAGGGTGAAGAATGCTTAGTATTGCGTCGTTTTTAAAACTACTCAAAGAATCATTTAGAGACTTAATGCCAATTATTTTGGTAATTATGTTTTTTCAATTGGTTATTATTCAGAGTGTACCAGATAACTGGTTTAGCACAGCTATTGGTTTAGCTATTGTTGGTGTGGGTCTTGCAATTTTCTTACTTGGTCTTGAGGTTGGAATCTTCCCTGTTGGAGAAGGTTTAGCATCAGACTTTGCTCATAAAGGCTCTACAATGTGGATAGTAATATTCGCATTTATGATAGGGTTTGGTACTACTGTTGCCGAACCTGCTCTACTAGTAATTGCCGACAAGGCAGCAAGTATCAGTTCTGGTAGAATCGATGCTTTTGTTTTGAGAATGGTTGTTGCATTTTCAGTTGGTTTTGCTATTGTAGTTGGTGTTTGGAGAATCATTAAGGGTCACCCTATCCACTACTACATCATCACTGGTTATGTTTTAGTTGTTGCTGCAACTTACTTCTCTCCTAAAGAGATTGTTGGTCTTGCATTTGACCTTGGTGGAGTAACAACTTCAACAGTTACAGTGCCACTAGTAGCTGCTTTAGGTATTGGCTTGGCATCTACTATTAAAGGGAGAAATCCTGTTTTAGATGGCTTTGGTCTTATCGCTTTTGCTTCACTTACACCTATGATATTTGTACAGTTTTATGGTATCTATGTTTACCAGTTTGTAGAAGCAGCAGATATTGCTGTTCCTCTTATTCTTGATGTTGCAGAAACTGCCGTTGCAGCTGACTATAGTATTCTAGGCTTACTTAAAGGCTTACTTAGTGTAGCTTTTGATGTTATTCCTATCTTAGCTGTAATCCTATTTTTTCAATATATAATTTTAAAGAAACATATCGATAACCTTAAAGAGGTTCTTATTGGTTTTGGTCTTGTTATGTTTGGTTTATACGCTTTTATTATCGGTCTTGAAATGGGTCTTTTCTCACTTGGTGAGACTATGGCATTTCAACTTACTCAAAATGATAGTAATGTAATTATCTACTCATTTGCTTTTGCAATTGGTTTTTCTACAACTATGGCAGAGCCCTCTCTAACAGCAATTGCTAAAAAAGCTAAAGAGATTAGTGATGGGAAGATTAATGACTTTGTTCTTCGTCTTTTTGTTGCTTTAGGTGTTGCTATTGGTATCTCTCTTGGTGCGTTTAGAATTGTTAATGGTGGAGAGATTGTTTACTACATTATGGCTGGTTACATGTTTGTTATCGCTCTTACATTCATTGCTCCTAAGTACATTATCCCTATCGCTTATGATAGTGGTGGAGTTACAACTTCAACTGTTACAGTTCCACTTGTGGCAGCTCTTGGTTTAGGTCTTGCTACAAACATAGATGGTCGTGACCCACTTATAGATGGTTTTGGTCTTATCGCTTTTGCTTCACTTTTCCCTATGCTTACAGTTATGGCGTATGGTGTTATTACTGAAAGAATGGGTGTTAAAGGGGAACATGAGCTTGAAGAGATTCACCTTGATGAACTTCGTCATGCACTAGAAGATGCAAACAACATGGGTCTATCTACTGTAAATGTACATGGAACAGATAAACGACACTCTTATGAGATGTCATTCTCAGCAGTTCATGTAATTGTACCTCATGATGTAGAAGAAAAAGCTCTATTAGCTGCTAAAGAAGCAGGTGCTAGAGGTGTTACAATCATGGAAGCACATGGTATGGGACTCGAAGAGATGGATAACTTTTACAATAGACTTCATAGTGATTCAACAGATTCAAATCTTATGTTTATTGTACCAACGAAAAAAGTTGATAAAATTGTACATACTATCATGCATACACTTGATATCACGGGTGAGGGTGAGGGAATCACTTACTCTTATCCAATCAATAACCTTAAAGGTTTAACACTTAAAACAAGTGATTTATAGATAATATGTTTTTCTTAGAGCTTCTCTTGAAGCTTTATCTACAAGAGTGAATATTTTATCTATTTCACTCTTTTTAGATTCTTTTTTATGCCCTTTAAGCTTTACAAACTCACAATCTAAAGAATCCATTCTTCCAAAAAAACTTTTATAAAGAAGATGGTTTTTCATCTTTTTACCCTTAGCATTATGGTAATCTTTTTTCTCTAAGCCCTCTCTTCTGCCTTCTAAAGTTATTATGTTTTGGCAATCAGTAAAAACTACTATTTTCAATTGTTTTAAACCCTCCTGACTTAAAGCCCATAAAAGAGTCTCTAACTCCAAGCGAGTTGAAGATGTATCATAAAACTTTTTAGTTTTAATTTTTTTTTCCAATTCTAAAGATGTTAACTCAAGCTCTTCTACAAACAGATAAGCCCCAACTCCAATCCCACTAGGAGGGTTAACACTTCCATCTGTAAATAAGAATATTTTAGATTTATTTTTTTTCATTTTTCATTTTACAATAAAGTTAAGTATATTAATATATAATATTTAGTATATTAATTCTACCAAAGGTTTTTTATGCATACTTTCGAAATAGAAACATTAAAAGAAGATGCGAAACATATTAAAATATTATATGTAGAGAATCATGCTGGGACTAGATTGAAATTTTCTAGACTCTTAAAAGAGTATTTTGACAATGTCACTGTAGTTACATTTGCTGATAATGCTATTGCACTATTTTTAAGTGGTTATTTTGATTTGATTATTACAGATACAAATCTTCTAGATATGGAAGTAACTGATATGTGTAGAGAGATAAAACACATTGCACCTAGAAAACCTATAGTAATTATCTCTAGAATGACAGACCCTAATGTTTTAATAGAGTTAATAAATATAGGAGTTGCAGGTTTTATTACAACACCTTACGAGAAAGATAATGTTATAAAGATACTCTCTAAAATTGTTCTTGAAATTAGTGACACACAAATACTCTATAAAATTTTAGATCAGATGCAAGAAAACTGTAACTATATAGAAGAGATTGATACTAAAATTGAGGATGAAAATCAATTAGACAATAATAATCTTAATCTACTACTCTATTCTTATGATCATATTTCAGCAAAAGATTTTATTGAGATTTATCCCAAAGACTTGTTTATTATAGGGGATAAACTACTCTCAATTATTGAAGATATAGATTTGTATATTAATCAATTTGTTCATCATACAACTCAAGATAATGCTTTAAATATTATTCAGGAGTTTGAAGATTTTGCAAATGTAGTTGAGGGTATACAAGAGTTTTCAAACATATCTATCGCTGTACAAAAACTCTCAATGCTTTTTGCTACACTAGATTATTCAAAATCTTATGAAAAATACTATGATGTGATTTTATTAATATCAGGTGAACTGATGGAGTGGTGTGAAAATATTTTTATACACAAAAGCGCAGATAATATTCACTACTTAGATAAATCTTTACTAGCTGATGCTTTAATGCTTGAGAACCTATTTAAAGGTACAACTAGTACTGAAGATGATAATAGTTTAGAATTTTTTTAGACCATGAAAATACCATAAACATTTAAAAAATTTAGCTATACTATTTTATAAAATCACAAAGGTATGTTTTAAATGATAAGTGATGTATTAATAATTGGAGCTGGTGGAGCTGGTTTAGTTGCTGCTCTTCATGCTCATAAAACGGGTGCAAAAGTAAGGGTGATTACTAAAGAGTACCCTACTCGCTCACAAACTTGTATGGCTCAAGGTGGAATCAACGCTTCACTTGGGAATGCTGGTGAGGATAGTGTTGAATCTCATATTCAAAACACTTTAAAATCTGCTCATAAAATAGCAAACGAAGAAGCTATTCGTCTTTTATGTGGCGAAGCAAAAGAGGCTGTTGAGTGGTTAGATTCCATAGGTGTTTGTTTCTCCCGTACAGAAGATGCAAAGATTGCTCAAAGAACTCTTGGTGGAGCTTCAGCTCCTCGAGCCTGTTATGCGCAAGATTATACAGGTTTAAAGATTCTCCATACTCTTTATGATAGATGTTTGTCTGAGGGGATTGAGATTCTAAGTGAGAGATATTTACTAGATATTTTTACAGACAAAGAATCTGTTACTGGTGCAAGTGTTTTAAACATTCGCTCTGGTGAGATAGAAAACTATGGGGCAAATTCCATAATTATTGCAACTGGTGGTTACAGTAGAATCTACGACAAACACACAACAAACTCTAGTGCAACTTCAGGTGATGGGATTATCTCAGCACTCAAAGCAGGTGCAAGGGTAAGTGATATGGAGTTTGTACAGTTTCATCCAACTGCACTTAAAAACTCATCGATTCTTATCTCAGAATCTGCTCGTGGTGCTGGTGGACACCTACTTAACTCCAAAGGTGAGCGATTTGTAGATGAGCTTCTCCCTCGTGATAAAGTTGCAAGAGCGATTCACAACGAGATGCAAAAGGGTGAAGATATCTTTTTAGATATTCGCCATTTAGGTGAAGAGTTTATAGATAAAGAGCTCCCTCAAGAGAGAAAATTAGCTAAACTTTATGAAAATATTGACCCTGTTTTTGATTTAATTCCCATAAAACCAGTAGCTCACTATACAATGGGTGGAATCGAGGTTGATTCTAAGTCTTGCACAATTATAAAAGGTTTATATGCAGCTGGTGAGTGTGCAAACCATAGAGTTCATGGAGCAAATCGTCTTGGTGGAAACTCCTTACTTGAACTTATTGTTTTTGGAAAACAAGCTGGTGAAAATTCTGCTTCTTATGCTTTAGATATAAGTGAAAGTTCCCACGCAGAGCGTGGGAACAAAACTATTGAAGCCCTAAACAATAAGCCTGAAGTAGATTTTTATAAGATTAGAGAAGAGTTAGGTGATATTTTTTATAAAAGTGTTGGAATCTCACGAGATAAACAAAGCTTAGAATCTACACTTGAAAAAGTTCAAGAGTATATAAGTCTCATTCCAAAAATGGGTGTAAACGATGATTCAAAAATCTATAATACAAATCTCATAGAATTTTTAGAGTTTAAAAATATGTTGGAGCTAAGTAAATATATCTTAATCTCTGCAATAGCGAGAAATGAGAGCCGTGGCGCTCACTATAGAGCTGATTTTCCAAATGAGGATGAGAAGTTTGAGATGCACACGATTATATGTAGAGATGGGGTGATTTATGAAAATTAGCATACAAAGAGAATCAATTGTAGAGTATGAGATTGATGCTCAAGATTCTACACTTTTAAGTGTTTTAAATAAGATAAAAACAACACAAGATTCTAGCCTTACATTTTCAAGTGGATGTAGAAGTAGTGTATGTGGAAGCTGTTCTATGAGAGTAAATGGGAAAGAGGTTTTGGCTTGTAGTTATAAAGTACAAGAGGGTGATTTTATAGAACCACTCAAAAATATGCCCCTTATTCGTGACTTAGTTGTAGATATGGATAAAGCCTATAGTTTCAATACAAAGGCAAAGGCTTGGCTCAATCCTCTCTCACCTACTCCATCTGTAACAGAGCAAAACACACTAACAAACGAGATACAGAGTGATTGTATCTTGTGTGGCTCATGTTATAGTGCTTGTCCAGTTTATGCAGTAAACAGCGAGTTTCTAGGACCATTTTCACTAACAAGAGTTTGGAAGTATGTGAGTGATGTTAGAGAGAGTGATTCTAAGGAAAAAATCGATACTATTCAGACTAATGGAGTTTGGAATTGTACGCTATGTAATGAGTGTACTATGGTTTGTCCACAAGGTATATCATCAAAATCAGATATAGAAAAACTCCGTTCAAAGTCAGCAATGGCAGGATACAGTGACCCTAATTTTGCATCTTTTGGTGGTGGTTTTGGATTTGATGGCAGTCCTAGTTTTTAGAATAACTAACATAATTAATATGTTATAATAACCAAAATTATTTGTTATAAAAAAGGGTTTTAAATGGCAAAAGAACATTCATTTGATATTACAGCAAAGATAGATATGCAAAACTTTAAAAATGCTATCAATTTAGTAGATAGGGAAGTGGCTAACCGTTATGATTTTAAAGGTACAACTTACGAAGTAACATATAATGAAAAAGCAAAAACCTTAGTTTTAATCGCTTCTAGTGATAATAAACTTGATGCACTCAAAGATATTGTTGTAGCTAAGTTTCTAAAACAAGATTTATCTTCTAAGGTTCTTGATGAGTTAAAAGTTGAAGATTCCTCTGGTGGAAACAGAAAACAAACTTATAAAGTTGTTGACTACATAGAATCTAAAGAAGCGAAAAAGATAACTGCTGATATTAAAAAAATGAAACTAAAAGTAAATGCTCAAATAGAGGGTGATTCTATCCGTGTAAAAGGTGCTAAACTCGATGATTTACAAAAGGTTATGAAGATGGTTCGTGAGGGTGAGTGGGATGCTCCTTTAGTTTTTGAGAACATGAGATAGTGACTTATTATAATGGCTAGAATGAGCATACAAGAAGCGGCTGAACATTTTGGCATATCTAAAGAAGCGATTCACAATAGAATAAGAAGAGGTTCTTTAAAAGTAACTCTTGAAGATGGTGTAAAGTATGTTGAGATTGATGCAAATGTACAAAAATCACCAATACCAAAAGCAGCCAAAGCACAAACAAGAAAAACTACGCAAGCAGTTGATGAGAGATACTATAAACTCCTAGAAGAGCAAAACTCTCAACTTCAAGCAAAAGTAGAAAAACTTGAGGGTGAAACAGAGAACTTACGCAAGCAAAAAGAGCTAATGCTTATAGAAGAGCGCTCAAGAATTGAGAAAATTTATTTAGAAAAAGATGAACAACTCAAAAATATTTTCGGGGCAATCTCAGCACAGTTTATGTTAAAAACTCCAGAGATAGAATCTGTTGATACACAAACAGTTGAACCAGAAGTTTTAGAAGCAGAGATAGAGCTTGAAGAAAAAGCAGATACAAATATTATCTCTTTAAAAAAACATTTCAAAATAAATAATATCTCAAGCAAAAAAAGTGAAAAAATCTTAGCTAAGTTTAAAAAAAGTGCTAAAAAAGATAAAAGAATTATCATCATTGGGAAAAAATATTATATCAATTTAGATAAATATGATTATAAAGATTTATTTTCGACAAAGAAAAAATAAAAACTGTATTAGCAACACAGTTTTTAAAAGAATCTAAATACTTTTCACCCTCCTTCATTTACGAATGAATCTATTATTTGAGTAAGGTTTTTCATATAAATTACATCCTTGGTTTTAGTATTTTTTCACCAAATGGTAGAGAAGAAATAAGTTTTACTTTGTTAGCAATTATCCCAGCAAGTAGTGACTCAAACAAAGAATCATAAAGTTCTTCATGCAACTCTTCAACATCCATAAAACCATCTATGATGAGAGAGGACAAACCATGAAGTGAAGACCAAATAATTATAGCCTGTTTATAAGAATCTTCTTTTTTTAAAGTCCCACTCTTTTGACCCTCTTCAATAGCTAATTTTAATGCCCCAAACCCACTACAATCATCATCTTTGATACTGATGAGAGAATCTCTTATATGGGCATATTTTTTACCAAAGAGAAGTTTGTAAAGGTTTGGACTCTCTTGTGCAAACTCTATATATAGTTTCCCACTCATATAGAATCTATCTATGAGAGGTTTATCACTCTCTTTTAAAACCGGAGAGATTTTATCATCAAACTGCACAAACCCAATCTCAATAATCTTCTCCACTAAAGCATCTTTAGATTTGAAGTGTTTATATATAGCTGAACGAGATGTCCCCGTAGCATCAGAGAGGATTTTAAGGGTGAGTTTATCTATATCCTCTTTTGCTATAAAATCAAAAGCAATTTGCAAAAATTCCTCTTTTAGGTTTCCATGGTGGTATTCATTTTTTATCATATTTTAATTTTAGCATAAAAAGTAAAGTAAACAATGTTTACATTTAAGATTCCTTATGTTAACATTGTTCACTTAGTAAATAAGAGGAATGAAAATGCTCAAATATATAAACTTTTTAGATACTCAAAAATACAAAATCATAGTTCTTATCACATTATTTGTAGCACTCTTATCTATCTCACTTAAAGATTTAGCTTATGAGGGGAGTTATAGAATCTGGTTTGATAAAGAATCTCAAATTATGAAAGATTATGATAATTTTAGAACTACATTTAGTGGGGACGATACTTTTATAGTTGCTTTTAAAGATGAGGATGGGATTTTTAGGAAAAAAGCTGTAGATACTATTTTGGAGTTGACTGATAAGTTTGAGATGATTGATGGGGTGAGGAGAGTTGATTCTTTGAGTAATTATAAATATATCAGCTCAGAGGATGATGATATTATTATTGATGATTTTATCATAGGGAGTGAGGGCTTAGAATCTAAAAAAGCTTTTGCACTTAAAGATAAACTGATTTTGCATCACCTCATCTCTGAGGATGCAAAAACAACAATGTTAGCGCTTAGACTTTCCGATGAGACGGGAGCAGATGAAGAGGTGAATATCTTTGTTATGAGTGAAATTCAAAACATTATCTCTATAATGGAGCAAAAAACTCAGTATAAGTTTTATATCACTGGTGCTCCTGCCATCACTGCTTCACTTGTCACTATCTCACAGGGTGATGCGATGATTCTTATGCCTCTCGCTGTTGTGATTGTGGTTTCATTTTTGTTTCTCATATTTAGAAGTATTATAGGGATTCTTATACCATCTGTTGTGATTGTTCTGAGCTTTTTAACTGTTTTAAGTATTCAAGTTCTACTCGGCTACAAACTCAACAACTTTACTGTAAATATCCCCTCATTTGTAACGGCTATTGCTATAGCTGATGCGATGCACCTCTACCTTGCGTGGATCTACTACAAAAGTAAAGGCTTGAAAAATAAAGAATCTGTTTTTCTTGCTCTAAAAACAAACATACTTCCCATAGCTTTAACATCTTTCACTACGGCTATTGGTTTTGCATCTTTGGGTCTGAGTGCTATAGAACCTATCTCAACACTAGGAATCGCAGTGACATCGGGAGCGATAATTGCTTTTTTACTCAGTATAACGATAGCTCCAGCAATTTTACTCACACTTGGTGATGAGTACAAAGTAAAACCGATAAGATTCTTTAACCTTTTAAACACTAAGGGTTATGGTGCTTTTATAGTTAGAAATGATAAAAGAATCATCTCTGTGTTTGTCATAGTTTTTTCTATAATCTTTTATGGACTTAACTTCATAAAAGTAGATTCCAACTCTATCAAATATTTTGACAAAGATACAGTTGTAAGAAGTGGTAGTGAGTTTATAGAGAAAAACTTAACAGGTTCTATGGCTTATGAGATTGTCTTAGATTCTAAAAAACTAGATGGGGTAAAGAATCCTCAGTTTTTAAACACCATAGTAGAGTTTGAAGATGCCTTTAAAGCAAAGTTCCAAAATGTAAGATTCACCATTTCACCTAAAGATATCATAGAGCGGATGCAAACAGTTCTTAAACCAACGGCAATAGATTCTATACCAACAAATCAAAATTTAATCGCTCAATACCTCCTGTTTTACTCCATAAGTCTCCCGTCAGAAATGGAGATAACTGAGCAAATAGACACTACTCAACAGTTTTTAAGACTATCTATAAATGTAGATTTGGTAGATACTTCCAAAGATCTCAAAATGATACAATGGATAAAAAACTGGTGGCAATCAAACAGCCCATACAGTGCAGATGTACAAGGTCAAACAGCCATCTTTGCTTATATGCAGTCAAGTGTAACCGACACGCTTATCACATCTATAACTGTTACTCTTGTTATAGTCGCTATTGTTATGTTTATTATATTTAAAAATCTAAAAATGTTATGGCTTTTTATATTACCAAATATCGCACCGATTCTTTTAGTAGCTGGAATCATGGGATATGTGAACATCAACATAGATTTAGGAGTCGCCATATCTGCTGCCGTTATATTAGGAATCGCAGTAGATGACACCATCCACTTTTTCTCAAAATATTTTGACGCGATACAAACAAAAAGTTTTGAGCAAACCATAGACTACATCATCAGCCACAGTGGAAACGCAATGATTCTAACAACACTCATACTCTCATTTACATTCGCTATCTTCGGAGTAA
>Ga0114922_10007036_pt1 | contig 10295 bp, 8 predicted proteins | sample AartaG_FD_100975 | JGI IMG/M metagenome (GOLD analysis project Ga0114922, IMG submission 100975) | Deep subsurface microbial communities from Aarhus Bay to uncover new lineages of life (NeLLi) - Aarhus_00045 metaG | ecosystem: Environmental > Aquatic > Marine > Oceanic > Sediment | place: Aarhus...
TCTACCGCTTTCGAAAAGAAGGTGGCATCTTTTCATTTTTGGTCCCCCAGGATGATTGCAGGGATGAGGAGGCCAGGGATTGTATCGGCGCTATTTTTTCTGAGCTCCATCAATTCCACCGCTGGTCCAGGACAAAACCACCCGGTGCCGCGCTGAGCCTGATTCTGGATCGCCTGGGCATTATTCCCCTGGCAGGTACTCGAGAAATGGGAGAAAGCAGGGCAGGAAACCTCCTTAAGGCCCTTGAGCTCACCCTCTGGGAATCCTCCAGGGCTTTGACGTCATTTGCGGATATGGTTGAACGCCTTTCAGAGTACTATACAGATATCGATGTAGAAGAGATGTCCGTTGAGCCAGGCAAAAGGGATGCGGTGCGGCTCATGAACCTTCACAAGGCCAAGGGCCTGGAGGCGACAGTAGTCTTCCTGGCTGATCCGCTGAGGGAACCAGCACATGAGCCGGATATCCACATTAGCAGAACAGGCGAGAAAGCGATGGGCTATTTTGTAGCCATACGCCAGGCGGCTGAATATGTAAGAGAGATTGTCGGGCTTCCACCCGATTGGCAAGAATATGAAAACCTTGAGCAAAAGTACCAGGAGGCGGAGGAGGAACGCCTGCTTTATGTGGCCACAACCCGGGCCAAACAGCTCCTCGTAGTAAGCACTTACCCAGAGAAACAGGATAAAGGTCCCTGGAAAGATCTTTATCCATATCTGGAGGAGATCGAGGAACTTGAATCGCCGGTGGAGGAAGTTGCGTTGATTGTTAAAGGCGTGGTTACTCCTGAGGAATACATGGCCGCAAGGAATGAAATTGCCGAGAAAATTACGAAAAGCAAGGCACCCTCTTATGGAATTGAATCGGTGACATATATGGCCAGGTCTGTCCCTGAAGAAATGCCATTTTCTGAGGACACTGGCAAGGGCACGAGCTGGGGTCGTATCATCCATCGAATGTTAGAGGCCTTAGCTAAGAACGATGCTATTAATATTGAATTCATGGCTGAAAACTTGCTGAAAGAAGAAGAACGATTGCTTTCGGAGAAAGAATCGGTAGTTGCCACCGTTAATGGAGTTATGACTTCTGAACTGTGGAGCAGGATGAAAAAGGCTGAACGGGCGCTGGTTGAGGTTCCATTCTCTCTTAAAATTGAAGAGGGTGAGGTTCCAATGGTAGTAGCCGGGTCTATTGACTTAGCCTTCAAGGAAGCAGGCGGATGGGTGCTCGCAGACTATAAGAGCGACAAGGTGGATGGAAACCTAGATACGCTTGTCGCTTATTACCGGCCTCAAGTAGAGCTCTATCGCAAGTTTTGGAAGGACGCGTCCGGAGAGGATGTGAAGGAGGCAGGATTGTATTTTATCGATGCAAAGAAATGGGTTGCCGTTTGATACCGAAAACTGCCTTGAGCGGAAATCCGTAAAGAATCGTGTCGAGCAGTGGGAGGTTAAAGCCAGATCGAGGTGTAGACAAAACCGTGCTTAGAAGTGAGGTTCAAAAAATGGCAAAGTCTGAAAAGCATCAAGCAGCAGAGAAGTCGCTGCCCCCAGAACTTAGGGACATTTTTAATGCCCTGGTACTTGAGTACGAAGAGTCATGTGTCCGACATACCAGCGATCACCGTAAACGAGTAAACTACAACATCCTCGCTGACCTTGTGCTGGCCGGTTGGCGGAAGATAGCGACAGACTAAGACGGAACAGCTTGCGCTTGAACTTGCATTTGTCACGTATACAACTCCGAGCAGCAAGCCATAAAAAAGGCTAACAAAATCAATACAGCAGATCGCTACGCTCCGGCTGATTAATTCGTTGGCCTGGTAAGTCGAGGACTTAAATGACAAATCGTAAACGGAAAAAGATAAAAAAGCGAGCTGAAAAATCTCAAAAAACTCAAGCTATGAAAAACCAATCCGATACCTCTCTGCTTGAATTCAGCGGTAAATCTTTTCGATTGCTTGCTTTTCAACCTTTATCCTTATCTCTTGATTTTTCAATGCCATTCGAACTTTCTATCCAAAATATTAAGTGCCGTTTTGCTCTGCGGCCAGCCCATAGTGATAAAGTTTCCCAGCTTACTCAAGGTGGTACATTTGTTGTCATCGAATTTTCGACGGAAAAACTCACTGATCTTTTTCCAGCCACTCAAATAGGATTAGACTTAATTGATGATTTTTTCGCTGCTCTATCTCTTGTGGAAGGAGCGACCTTTCAGGATGTGAAGCCAATCCAGATAATGGTTGTCGACCAAATAGTTCAGGGGGAGTTTGTTTTCATGCATTTTCTTAATTTATCCATGAATCATTGGCACAAACCTATCTCAAAAGAAGCTTTTCGTCATATTCAAGGTATACTAGCTCATTGGGATGGTCTTGACAGCGGAAAGAGATTAAGACGAGCTGCAAGGCAGTTTCAAAAAGCTATAGGAACTGATGATGGCCTTCTGTCATTTCAACATGCATATATGGGTTTAGAGGCCATAGAAAAGCCACTAGCAGATGTCATGAATATTTCTCCTGGCGTTGAAGAAATTGAAGGGCATTGTGAAAAATGCGGGGAAAAATACACCCGCAAGAGAACTATGCTAGCAGGAGTACGTGCCTATGTGTCCGGAGCTATTCACCCAGAGGGTTTCGTTCCTGCGAAAAAACGGGAATGGAAAGAAATCAATGATTTTCGGCACAACATGTTTCATAGTCTTCAAGATCACAAAAAATTAGAACTAAAAGTGCGTAACGTTCTTCCTGCAGCTATGCATCATTTACATGATGCTATCTGTTGTTTATCTCATTCTCATGACCTCGAATCTTCTATATTCAAATTGCCAGGAGAAATGAGGCCCCTAGTCTTCATAGGGAAATTTAATTCATCAAAACTTGAACCATTAGAAGAATGCCAAGCATTGATAGAGTTCGAACCAGGTTATTGGGTTCCACACCATCAACATGGATTTGTACCAAGATTCAAAATGCAAAATCCAGGGCATGATAATTTAGGGGGATATTTTTTCTGGCTGGATAAACCGTTAAAAAATGCAACAAAAGAAAATTTGGTACCAGCCATCTTTGAAGATAATATGCATGATGAAAAATAATAATTGTTCTCTGCATAGGCCAACAAGTAAATTCAGCGGACCCAAAGGACCGGGCCGCTGATTAATTCGTTGAGCCTGTCGAAAAATTCTAAACCTGCGGTTTCAGGGTTAGTAAGTAGTTGATTTTATTACGTGCGAAATGGATAACTTAGCCACTTTTATACTTTGTCGACAGGCTCGTTAGCGGGCAGGAGGAGACGAATGGCGATTTACGGTATTGGCGCATATCACGACGAAGATGTAAGCCCACGCTTTATCGATAACAATCTTGTTGGGGTAGGTTGGAGGTCAGTTGATGCACCTGAACTTCACGAATTTATCCGGGCGCTAAAGGTTGGTGATATTGTGTATATTAAGTCTTTCTCGCCGAGTGCTGATGCCATAACGGTGAGAGCTATTGGCATCATTACAAACAGCGAGTTCGTGGACCGTCAGGCCAGCAACGGCCTCGTCGAAGCAGGTCGAAATGTAAGGTGGCTCTCAACGCAACAGTTTGAGATTGCGCCCCCGACGGAGCGGAATAATGTAAGGCGTAACACTCTATATGAGGTGTGGCACCCCGTAGTCCAGCACGCAATCATGGAGCGGGTAATACCCGAACTTGAGCGGCATGCCCGCTAAGGCGCTCAACCCGACCGGGGTACCTCTACGCTCTAACCCGGCGGGTTAGCTTCTCGTTATGGTGCGACACGGGGTCGCATAGTTGAGTGTGCTCAGGTAGTTACCTGGAGTACCTGGCATGTTCCCGCCGGTCCCTACGTGGGCGTGCTTGCCACGCGCTGTGTGGTTGGTGAGAAGCCCCGTGGACAATGTACCGAATTGGGTTCAAATGGCGACAGGCGAACCCATCGGGGAATCCTCCCCCCGATAAATCAGGATAAGGGCTAGAGCCGTGTGATGGGAAACTATCACGCACGGTTCTTAGGGGGCTTGGGACTCGTAATAGCCCCCGGCTACCCGACCCACCGGCATGATATGAGCGGAATGTAAAGGATTATATAATGAAAGATCTGCTTGAAAAACTATCGTCCTACAACATCTTCAACTATCTACTTCCGGGAATTGTGTTTGTTGTTGTCGCGGATGCCCTAACCACCTTCCACTTTGTGCAACAAGATATCGTCCTCGGTGTCTTTCTATACTATTTTATCGGTCTAATCATCAGCAGACTTGGCTCTATTGTGATCGAGCCTATCCTAAAGTGGAGCAAATTCGTCAAGTTTGCTCCTTATGCCGATTTTGTTTCGGCATCCAAAAAGGACAAATCGTTAGAAGTACTTTCTGAGGCCAATAACATGTACCGAACCCTCTGCTCACTCTTCGTGTCTCTTATCCTTCTGAAAATATACGAACGTCTATCTATCAGCTTTCCAATTATGGGGCGATGGGCTACCGAGTTCTTGGTTGTCGGCATGCTGGCGCTCTTCTGTTTATCTTATCGTAAACAAACCCAATACATAACAAAACGCATTCAATCCACCAAGAGGAAGGACTGACACATGGCTGACTATTTCGAGATTGATTTTCTGGATGTCGAGGCAAAAAAGAGCGGTGATGCAATACCGATTCGGTATTCGTTAAATGAAACGACACGAATTCATGTCACGGACGGAGGATTTCAGGATACAGGTGACACGCTTATTGAGCACATCAACAAGTACTCTAATGCTCCCTCTTATATCGATGCAGTAGTGGTGACTCATCCCGACGGAGATCATGCGGGGTGCCTTAGAAAGCTTTTCGACGTGTACGAAATTGGCGAGCTTTGGATGCTTCGTCCCTGGAGCTATGCTCACGAGCTAATTGACAGATTCAGCCGATTTACTTCTGTCGAAAATCTGATCAAAAGGCTCAAGGAACTATATCCCAATATAGCTGCACTGGAAGAGCTAGCGGAAGAAGATGGTGTTCCCATCCGTGAACCCTTCCAAGGAGCCTACATAGGGGATTTTAGAGTTATGGCACCAACAAAGAGTCGTTACCTCGACCTCATTGTTGAATCCGATAAGACACCCGAGTCAACTAAAGCGGAGCAATTGTCATTTGCTCGGGCAGCGGGACGAGTTGTCGAGAAAGTCATCTCATTTATTCGAGCGGCTTGGGGGCAAGAGACATTCCCAGAGGATGATACGAGTGCTGAGAACAACATGAGCGTCATCCAATACGCAAACCTATGTGGGAATAAAATCCTGCTAACTGGGGATGCTGGCCGTGCTGCCCTGGAGGAAGCGGCTGATTATGCCCCTTATGCTGGTTTGACCCTTCCAGGCATAGACCGTATTCAGGTGCCGCATCACGGTTCAAGGCACAATGTTTCAACAGAACTTTTGGACAGATGGCTGGGGCCGCGGTTGCGTTCGCAGCCAGAAGAAGGTGCTTCCAGCTTCACTGCAATAGTGAGCGTAGCGAAAGCTGACGAAGATCATCCCAGAAAAGCAGTTATTCGTGGGTTTATTCACAGAGGTGGCAATGTCTTCACGACAGAGGGACGCTGTTTACTGAGTGGACACAATGCGCCAGACAGAGGATGGAGTTCTGCAAAAGCTGTCCCATACCCAGAGGATCAGGAAGAATAATGATTAAGCCAGGTTCTGCCCAACAAGTCGCTGCACTGGATGGCTATTCCGCTGGGCTCCATAGCCACCAATGAGTTAGCCGATTTCCTCAGCGGATTTTAGGAAAGAGATCGCACATAAGAATCACGTTGACATGATCTCTTGAAAACAAAAGACAACAAGAGAGACTATTATGTTTATTAAGCACGTCAAGATAAAAAACTATAGGAATTTCGGAGATCCTCCTTTCGTGATGGATCTGAAGCCTTTCACCCTGGTTCTGGGCGAGAACAACGTGGGGAAAACGAATCTGTTGAATGCTCTGGGTCTGATTTTCAGCCAGGAAATAATGATATTTCGTAAACGTGTTCTGGAGATCGATGACTTCAACTACGTTTCGGTAGGTGCTTTCAAAGGAAAAGTCAGAAATTTTGAGATAGACCCAGAGGATATTGAATTCCCGACGGTTATCGTTGAGGTCACATTGGCTGACATGGACGATAACCAGGAGGCGGTTGTAGGTGATTGGTTCAGCAATCAAGAGTTGACTGAAGCAAAAATCACGTATCAGTTCGCGCCTGCTGCGAATTTTGATTGCGTCGGATGGATTGAGAAGCAGAGGAAAATAATCAAGGAAAGGCAGGACATCGGAGTAACCGAGCCGTATTTGATTGATTTACCGATAGGTGATTATAGGTATTCCATTTTTGGGGGAAATGATCCTTCGAATGAATGCGATACTTATTACCTTAAGATGCTGAAGATGGAGTTCCTTGATGCTCTCAGAAACGCTCAAAAGGAGTTGATTGCGAGCGGCGAATATCGATTGCTGTATAGGATTTTGATACAGAAGGATAAAGAGAAATATGATGATATCAAGGCTGTGCTCAAGACCCTTGATGATGTTATTAACAAAAATCCGAATCTGGAGAGCATAAAGGAAGACGTGAAGGATCTTCTTGATAAGGTCTCTCTTCAATCCACTGGGTCCGATAACGCTATCGATTTTATTTTCTCCTCACCGGAAGCGAATGAGTTGCTCAAGAAAATCAGCATGATCTATGGTGAGAATCCCATTAGTGTCGAGCGTAACGGACTTGGCAGGAACAATTTGCTCTATATCTCACTAATTCTTTCCCATCTATCGGCAAAAGAGACTGGTGGGGGCGATACGTTTTTCAGACTGATAGCTATTGAGGAGCCTGAAGCACATCTGCATCCGAATTTACAGGATCACTTGGCAGAAAACATTGAAAGCATACAGAAGAGCAGCGGAAAGACTATGCAGCTGCTTCTCACAACCCATTCGACTAATATCGCGGCCAAGATGAGTCTCGATAGCTCTGTTATCATATTTAATGACCAGAATGGTTTGCCGTCCAGCCACTATGTGCTCTCTGGTATTGATGAATCAAAGGAGAAAAACACTATCCATTATTTGAGCAAATATATCGATGCAACGAAATCCCGGATGTTTTTTGCAAGAAAACTGATTTTGGTCGAAGGCATTGCTGAACAATTATTGGTCCCGCTATTTTTTAAGGATGATTCTGAAGAGACTTTGGAGAAAGTGGGCTGCAACATCATCAATGTGAGCGGCGTGGCATTCAGACATTTCCTAAAGATAATTCAGAGCGGCTTTTTCATCAAAGGTCTGGTTTTAACGGATAGGGACACAGGAAAGAAGACTGAGGAGAGAGCAGATGATTTAAAGAAAGAATACGAGCAAGAAGGCTTGATCCGTGTTGAGATATCTGAAGACTCAACGTTTGAGAAGGATGTCATTACAGCAAATAAAAATGGCAGGGGAAAAGAAATATTATTTAATGCCTTGAAAGACACAAAACCGAAAAGAGGCCCTGAATACGAGAAAGAAATTGGAGAAAGCGATATCGACACAGAATCTTTTTTTTCGGAGATTGAAAATTGCAAATCAGAATTTGCGTTCAACTTGGCATCTCAACTGAAAGAAAAAGAAAACAGGCAAGGATTCGCTGTCCCGCCTTATATCAAAAACGGTTTTGATTTTCTAAAGTAAGAGATGATTCCTCAAATAACTGAAAAGCCGACGATGCTGATTGCTGGACCTGGTGCCGGAAAGACCACTGATATGGTGGAGAGAATTGTTGAGGCCATCCCGGAACTCAGGCCGAATAGAGTATTGGCGGCCATTACATTTACCAATGCTGCGACTGATTCGATAAAGAAAAGGCTTCAGGAGCAGGTTAAGATCCCCCCAAATGTTTTCATCGGTACGAATTACAGCTTTTTTAATCAATTCATCTTGATACCTTTTGCTTCGCTGTTCGGATATACTGTGGACGACAAGGTGTTTCTTGATATTGATGTGAATAAAATAGTCAATAGAATTCCTCATAAAAAGATTCCAGCTGTAACGAACAAGATTAGGGGCAGTGTTGTTAATAAGCTGCTTGACGAAGGCAAGATTCCTTTCAGCCAGATTTCGGTCATATCTTCCAAATTGATGGAGGAATCTAGGATAAAGGACATCGTGTGCAACCGGATACAGTTCTTATTCATGGATGAGTTCCAGGACACTGATACTTTGCAGCTCAGAATATTTGATGCGATTAGAAAGGGCAAAAAGACCAAGATGTATTCAGTTGGTGACCCGGAGCAATATATATTGGGATTCACATATGGTCATCGGGGTTTGGCGAAACCAGCTTTCAACAAAATCCCGATAAATAGATTCGGTGAATTCTGCGAGGAATGCCAACTGTATATCAATCGGAGGTCTTGCGAGCAGATTGTTAATTTTACGAATCAGTTCCACACTTCAATTCAGCAGGTATCGGATGTAGGACCAACTGAACATGGAGGAGTCTTTTTTATTGAGCACACTGATCTGGACACTGTCCTTTCAAAATTCATTGACATGACGGAGGACGTGCTCAAATCATGTGAGGAGCCAAGAAGGCTCTTCTTGGGACATGAGAACAAAACATTTGACGGGTTTATTGAGACTTATGGGCTGATACCGATATCGAATGAACATAAGGGGCAAAAAAGCTTGCTGGCTGAATCTTTAGAGCTGATTTCATCTGCTACACAATTAAGCCGAAAAGCAATTCGGGAGCAGTTCGGTTATAAAAACATAGAACTCAGAAAGCTCGGTATGCAATTGATGAAGGCTGTTATGGCTGAGAGGTTCGGCACAGAGGATGAATTGTTTTATTTCATTAGGGATGATTTAGGCATTCCTTGCACCAACGGCGATGTCGATGTGGATTCCGCTTTGAAGCGGTTGTGTTTCCTGCTCAAGAAGGAGACCGAAGTGTCTAACTGCAACTTTTATTCGTCGATCCATAAGGCAAAGGGGTTAGAGGCTGAGTGTGTGCTGGTTGTATCAAAATCGCTGAAGGAGCTTGAGAAGTGGATTGAGACGGGGTTTGAGAAAAGGTGTGAGGATAAGCAGGATACCTGCCGTATTGGATTTGTTGGTTTTACGCGAGCGAAGGAGATTTTGTGCATCGCCTGCAAGGCATCTATAAGTACTGTTGTTAAAGAGCAACTGGCAAAGATGGGTGTAATATTTATAGAATGATGGCTAGGCTCATGCAGAGATTGCTTAAAATCCAGGATTACTCTTCACCAGGGGCATCCAGCCCTCAGCATTTTATGTGAGGAAGGGAACGTTGGTTCCAAAGCAATTTAAGAATCTTCTTGAATGGGTCGCCCATATCTATTTCTTGACAGAGTAAAAGCGCGAGGAAGTCCGGATTGAAGAGAGGCCCTTAAAAACATGGAAGGTGCCGCCCGGTTCATTGAGATTTTGCATGAGAAAAACTGCCACGTGCACACTTTAGAAAAAATCGTTGACAATGAGACTGATTTGACCACCAATAGAGCATTATGAATAGGTAGAGCACCACGATGATCAAATTACTTCACACTGCAGATCAGCAGCTCGGCGTCAAATTCATGGGCTTTGGCGAAAAGGGCAGGCAACTGCGCCAGGCTGTGAAGGAGTCTCTGAAAAAGACAGTGGACCTGGCATTGGCAGAGTCAGTAGACCTGGTTCTCATTGCCGGCGATCTTTTCGATTCCAGCACAGTATCCAGGAACCTGGTGGAAGAAGCTGTGTTGCAGCTCAAAAGACTGGCGCCTATCCCCACCTGTATCCTTCCAGGCACCCACGATTGTTATGACGCCGCTTCGGTGTACCGTCGCTCCGAGTTTCAAACCCTGCCCCATATCCACATCTTCACCGATGAAATCAAAACGGTTCCCTTTCCCGATTTGGATATCACGGTATATGGTAGAGCAAACCTGAGTCCTCAAGGAAGCGAAAGCCCTCTCGAGGGGCTGGTGAGGACGAATGAGACCACATACCATGTGGCCATGGCCCATGGTGAAATTGCGATCGAAGGCAAATTCTCCGGAGATTATTACCCCATGAGAACCAAAGAAATCGCTGAGTCCGGCATGAATTACGTGGCGCTTGGTCACTGGCACCGGTACGCTGATTTCTCACAAGGTGCTGTTAAGGCCTGCTATCCGGGCGCACCTGAAACGCTGAGCTTTGAGGAAGGAGAAGACTCGGGTTTCGTGCTGCTTGTTTCCATCGATGATTCGGGTACCCGCGTCGAAAAGAAGCGCGTTGGAAGATACCTCTGGAAA